>Ga0268277_1000049_pt1 | contig 96101 bp, 94 predicted proteins | sample saktaG_5_FD_190132 | JGI IMG/M metagenome (GOLD analysis project Ga0268277, IMG submission 190132) | Saline water microbial communities from Sakinaw Lake, British Columbia, Canada - sak_2010_1_5_50m | ecosystem: Environmental > Aquatic > Non-marine Saline and Alkaline > Saline ... | reverse complement strand
AGAAAAGATGACTGTCTGTACAGACAATCATCTCAATTACAAAACAATACTTAATGCTCAATGCTTAATAGAACAAATCAAATACCTTTTTTTATTTTGTCCTTGACATAGGGTACATATTATTTTGAATTTATTAACATCTTATCTATTAAATAAAAGCTTTCCCTGTTTCACAAGAAAATTATGGATAATTACCTTACAAGGTTCTTGCCTTCATGTTTTGCCTGATATAATTTCGCGTCAACTTTTTCAACCAAATTTGAGGCAATTGTTTCATTGTCAAAAACGACGATACCCAAACTTATGGTGAAGTTAATTGTGTATTTATCGATCACTAAAGGATTGTTTGCTATGACAGACCGTAATTGTTCAGCTATTTTTTCCCTTCAGACAGCTTTGTGTTCGGCAAAATCACAGCGTATTCATCACCGCCATATCGAAAACAAACATCTGTTGATCTTGTATGGCCCATCATATGTCCGGCAACAAAGCGAAGAGCAGCGTCTCCGATCACATGACCATAAGTATCATTAACTTTTTTAAAATCATCTATGTCTAAAAATATAAGGGAAAAGTCAGCAAAAAATCCACCTATCCTTATTCTAGCAAACAATTTTATTGTTAATTCCAAAGTTTCATAGAAATGACGTTGATTGTATAGGCCAGTTAAATCATCAATCAATGAAAGTGCGTGAAGTTTGGCATTTGCTTTGGCAAGTTCTTCCTCAGCTCTTACGAGTTTGGTAACATCTCGAGATGTACCCCAAGTACCAATAATTTTACCGTCATAATCGTAAAGCGGATATTTTGAAGTCGAAAGGATCAAAATTTCCCCTTGAGCGTTGATACCTTGTTTGTTCCATTTTATCTATAATCGGAATTCCTGTTTTCGTGATTACAATTTCGTCTTGTCTTTTTTGTTTAGCCAAGACTTCAGGGAAAACATCAGCATCACTTTTACTTATTAATTGAGCATGATCTTTCACTCCAAATGCTTTAGCGAGAGCATCATCAAACAAAATAAACTTAGAATTGACGTCTTTGAAGTAAATTGTGTTTTGAGAATTATTCATAAGGGTATCGATTATTAGCGAATCTGAGGCGATATCAGTAGGTTTATGTCGAAATAGTGGTATAAAACCAACATCATGTTTTTTAGAAGAAATATCTTGATCTGTCTGAGGTTTTAGTTTGTTGATAATTGTATTTTTCATGTTAGAATCACCACCCTTGACAAAATTTCATATATGCAATTTGAAATTATAATCTTGAAGTATGCTTTATTATATTCTAAGTGAAATTGATTGTTAAGATGGTGAAATATCTTAATGTTAAGCGCGCGATAAACAAGATAACATTATCGATTTGGGCGTGTTGTCAAATTCATAAAAAGCTAAGCAGTCAAATATCCATAATATGTTGAAATTCAATGAATATCTTCATTTTATTTGGATTCTTGTTTATATAAATCGTCATTTATTGGGGTGTATCGCAAAGCAGGTTCGATTACAGAAATCAAAATTCATTTCGATTAGTTTTTTATAAATTGTTTTGTTGAAAAAAGAATAAATACTGTATATAATACGTATGTATAATAATAACATGAGATTTCAATCTTGTTTCACGATCCTCATGGTGATCAATAAATGACAAAATCAGTTAACAGGGAGGAATAACAATGAAATACTATTTTAAAGAAAGTCCTATGCCAAAAGATTTGTTGGCGAAAAGATTTGATGAATTAGTCGCGGGAAGTTCAGAACGCGTAATTTTTGGTTATGTCCAGTTTGACAATGAAGCCAAATTTACAAATTCAATTAGAAACTGCAAAATTAGTCATGAAGTATATGTCAGAAGTTTTAAGGATAATAAATTTAAATTACCGATATTAAGAGTTTCACATGGAATAATGCCCTATCCGGTAAATGTTAGTTTTGTTGATGAGATATTAAAGGATATCAAGCGCGATAAAGATCCAGCAGAATGGCGTACGATTACGCTAAATACTGAGGCGGAATATGTTGCTTTTATCGAGAAAATTATTAGTGATAAAGACTTCTTTTCTATTATTAGTTCAATATATAATATGTAATAAAAAGCGGTTATTAATTGATATAAAAATTGAACAGCAGAAGATGTTGCCTGATTAAGTGAAAATGAATATAGAAAAAGCATTTAAACATATTTGAGTATTTTACTCTTCTTTTATCAAAAACAAGCAGTTGATTGGCACTTAAATATTGTGGATTGCTTGCTATCTTGTAAGTAAAATGTAAAATAATGACTTGAGCCATTTGATGTTAGAAATAACAATCAAATGGCTTTTTTGTTTTCCTCGAGCATATTCAGAATGTGTCAATGGGTAATTATACCAAATTTGAGCCAAAACATTTAAGAGCAACAAACAATTAATGATCTCGTGGGAGAAATTATATATTTGTATTAAGTTATTGACATATGTCAAAAATGCATATATAATATAGTTGTAAGTGACATATGTCAAAAACTATCTAAGGAGGTGGAAATATGCCTAGAAGAAATGGAACAGGCCCAGAAGGATTGGGCCCAATAACCGGTAGAGGGAGAGGATTCTGTCAATCTATAATTGCTCAACCGATAGACCGCCCATCTGTCAGACTCGGACTTGGACGTGGGAACCGGAGAGCGCTTTCTGGATACCCTGTCAACAAAGATTTGCTTGTCGAAGAAAAAACAATGCTTGAAAGACGTCTTACCGAGATTGACGAGACTTTGAAGAAACAATAATTATTCTTTCAAAAAGAGTAGGGGACGCCCTACGCTCTTTTGAAAAAAGAAGGAGATGGATATTTATGCCAAGACCTAGAAAATTGCGAACAGTTTGTTGCGTTCCGGAAAATGATGCTTTTGGGCCGAAAAATGTGATTTTTTCCTCAGAAAGCACGATCACAATTACAATAGATGAATATGAAGCACTGCGGCTGATTGACCTAGAAGGCATGACGCAGGAAGAATGTGCAATCCAAATGACTATCGCAAGGACAACTGTTCAGAGTATTTATAGCGAAGCTAGAAAAAAAATTGCCGACGCTGTTGTTAATCGCAAATGGATAGTCATAACCGGAGGCGATATTGTTGTTTGTGATGGTAATAATCCTAATTGTTTCAGAAGAGGCTGTCAACGTCATCAACACCAAGAGCGGTCTTAGCGCCCAATCACGTATTCAACAAATAATCAAAAAAGACTATCTACTTAATTGTGTTTTAGACACATAGAAATGAGGAATATTATGAAAATAGCTTTGCCTATAGAAATCGCAAACGGAAAACAAATTATCAGTCAAGCGTTTGGAAGAGCGCAGTATTTTATGTTTTATGATACTGGAAATCATCAATCCTCGGTTATTGAGAATACAGCAGCCATCCTTCAAGGCGGAGCTGGAATTAAAGCAGCGCAGATGGTCATTGATTTGCATGCGGAGGTTTTGCTTACCCCGCAATGTGGAGAAAATGCAATGAATCTGTTCTTGCAGGCTAAAATTAAGGTAATGAAAAGCATAGGAAAAGATATAAAAGAAAATATCGATATGTTTTTAAATGATCAACTGAACTCTTTGGATGACGTTCATCCTGGATTTCATCATCAAACATGAAGATTGCTTTTTTGAGTGGAAAAGGCGGAACCGGGAAAACTTTATGCGCCGTTAATTTAGCATCAGTCAGCCTAAAATCAGTATATGTTGACTGCGATATTGAAGAACCAAATGGACATTTATTCTTCAAACCTTTGCAAGTGAAATCGGAGAATGTTGAAGTATTTATTCCCAACATTGATAAATCATTATGTGATGGCTGTCGCAAATGTGTCGACTTTTGCCGGTTCAATGCACTAGGTTTCGTTCAAAACCACGTTGTAATTTTTCCAAACATATGTCACTCTTGTGGTGGGTGTGCTTTGGTTTGCCCTAAACACGCAATTGCAGATGTATCAAAGATTATTGGCACCATTGAAGATGGGATTGCTCAAGAAATACGTGTTATAAGTGGATTTTTAGAACTAGGTCAAGAATCTGGGGTCCCAATCATAAAAAAGATTATGAATAAAATTATGCTGATTCAGGACTTTGTTTTGATTGACTGTCCTCCAGGAAGTTCTTGTGCAACTGTCGAAAGCATTCAGAGTGCTGATTTTTGTGTTTTAGTAGCGGAACCAACTATTTTCGGAGCGCATAATCTCGAAATGGTCCATGAACTGGTAAAAACGCTTCAAAAACTTTGTGGAGTCATTTTAAATAAAACAAATGGATTTTACGACCCTTCGGAAGAATATTGTCATAAACATAAAATACCTATAATGGGAAAAATCTCTTATGATGAAATGCTTGGGGAAATTAATTCTGAAGCTTTGATTGCAGTTAGGGAAAACATAAAATATCAGAAGATGTTTGAAGAAATTCTCAACAACATCATTGAGGAGGTTCGCCATGAAACAACTATTGATTCTTAGTGGTAAAGGCGGAACCGGAAAAACGACTATTGCGGGGGCGTTTATAAAACTATCATCTTGCAAGTCATACGCTGACTGTGATGTTGACGCTCCTAACTTGCACTTGATTATGAAACAGAATTCTATAGCTGAGGCACAAGATTTTTATGGAATGAATAAATACGAAATCGATGAGTTGAAATGTCTGGGATGCGGTATTTGTAAAACATTATGCAAGTTCGATGCTATCCACAAAAATGGCAAAACTTATCAAATTGATCCTTTTTCTTGCGAAGGATGTGCGGTATGTGAATATTTTTGCCCAATAGGAATAATCAGTCCAAAGCAACATGTTTCCGGAGAATTGTTGCTGTATCGATCAGAAGCATTATTTTCTACAGCAAAGATAAAAGCAGGCGGAGGAAATTCTGGACTACTTGTTACCGAAGTAAAAAAAAGGCTTCGTCAGGATAATATCGTCGATTTTGAAATTATTGACGGGTCACCCGGAATTGGCTGTCCCGTTATCGCTTCGATGAGCGGAGCAGATTTGATACTGTTGGTGACGGAACCTTCCTTATCGGGCATCAGCGACATGAATCGAATTGCTATTACTGCAAAAAAATTTCATGTGCCAACCATAGTATGCATCAATAAAACAACACCTATGTCAAAAAACGTAAATATCATTTTGGCATATTGCGCTGAAAATAGTATCCCAATGGTCGGAACAATACCATACGATGAAACCGTCAATTCAAGCATCAATCAAGGACTGTCAATTGTTGATACGGATTGTCAAGCAGGAAATGCCGTACGGAAAGTATATGACAAAGTCCGTCAGTTTATAAATCTCACTTAGGAGGAAAGGCCCTATGATTATCAAAACGTTGGTTGAAAACACATCGAGTGACAAACGATTTTGTTCAGAACATGGTCTGTCTTTGTATATTGAATTTAATAATCAAAGTATTCTCTTTGATGTCGGAGGAAGTTCTCTATTCATTAAAAATGCACAATTAATGGGAATTGACCTTTCTAAGATTGATTATGTTGTCATTTCCCACGGGCATTATGACCACGGAGGAGGACTTAAAGCTTTCTTGGCAATTAATCATACTGCAACTATCTTCATTAACAAAAACGCCTTTGAACAACATCTTTCACTGCACTCAGAAATGTGGATAGATATTGGACTTGATCCAGATTTGAAAACTAATCCACAAGTAGTCCTTACAGACGGGAATTATCACATCAACGAGAATGCCCTTTTGTTCTCAACCGTCCAAGGAGCGAGTTATTATCCATCAATGAATAGTAATTTGTATAAATTTGATGGAAAGAAGCGTGAAATTGATGATTTCGATCATGAACAGAATTTGATCTTAAAAGAATGCAATATGACTATATTGTTCATTGGATGTGCTCATCGAGGTGTTGTAAACATTATGGAATGCATTAAAAAACAGTTAGAACTGGTTCCAACGCATGTCATAGGCGGATTCCATATGAGCAGTCGGTCGTCAAATATCACGGAAGATATTGGTGTGATTCAAAGCATCGCAAAATATCTCAAGAAAACAAGCAGTTTATATTATACAGGACATTGCACGGGCGATAATGCTTTTCGAATCATGAAAAAAACTATGAGAAAGCAATTACAAAAAATCACAACAGGAAAAACACTTATTTTTATTTCGCAAGATTGTCAATGAAAGAACAGCAATATAAAGATTTCAAACCAAACCAAAAAACAATGAATGCAAATATACTTTGTTGAACAAGAATAAAATTATAATTGGAGGACTAAATAATGAAAATTGCAATTGCATCAAATAAAGGAACTGCATGCCAACATTTTGGACACTGTGAATTGTTTACAATTTATGACGTGGAAGAAAAACAAATTTTCGAAAAGAAAGAAGTCGCAAATCCCGGACATCGTCCCGGATTTCTTCCGGGTTTTCTGGCGAAGCTGGGAGTTAACGTCATTATCTCTGGTGGAATGGGAGCGGGAGCAATTGATCTATTTAATGCTAATAACATTGCTATAATAACTGGAGTTTCAGGTGATGTAGATGATATTATTGGAAAGTGGATTATTGGAGAACTTGAATCAACGGGTTCTATATGTAACGAACATCAACATTACGGAGAATGTTAAAATACACGAATTTATTCTTTTTTTAAATTAACGGATCAATATTTGTGCTTTTTATTGGATTACACAAAAGAAAATGCTATTATGCTAGTGTGAAGATATAAGAATCTTGATTTTGCAAACAAAAAGCACAAAGAAAAATATTATTTATTGAAGTGCTGAAACGCTATTTATGGCACTTTCAATATCTCAATTCATGTGAAGCTGATTATATTGTTTTCATTAAAAATATACTTGGGTAATATATATAGATTTACTTGCAATTGACAAGATAATTTTAGAAAGAAGGTTAATTATGCGAGTACTGGTTTACGGCGCAGGTGTAGTAGGGTCATATCTTGCACATTATTTATATAAAAGCGGAAAGGATATCACTTTATTGGCCCGGGGATCTTGGTATAACAAAATTCATGAAGACGGGTTAATCATTCGGCATACCCTCCAGCTTAAGACCACAAAGGACCATATCAATGTCATTGATTCTTTATTTCCTGACGATGTTTATGACATTGTTTTTGTTGTTGTCCAATACTGCCAATTGGCTGATATAATCCCAATTCTTGCCGCTAACAGGAGCAAAACCCTGGTTTTTATCGGGAATAATGCCGATCCTTTAGGAACGAAATCCAAAATCGACGCTTTATCAACCGAAGGGAAAACTATCCTGTTTGGTTTTGCTGGAAGTGCGGGAATCCGCAATCAGGACAAAGTCATTTCCGTCCATTTCATAGACAAGATGACACTAGGATCCTTGGACAATACTCAAAGTAATGGTGCCATAGTCGAAATGTTATTTTCTGGAACAAAATACAAAATTGTGATTCATAACGATATCGAAACCTGGCTGTTATGTCATCTAGCGTTCATTTTGCCGCTGTGTTATGCCAGTTATGAAAACGAAGGCAGTCTTAAACGAATTTCAAGAAATAAAATTGACCAAATACTTGATGCTGTAGTTGAAGGCTACCGTGTCATACAATCAAGTGGAAAACAAGTGCCACAAGATGATCTGGACTATTATATTTACAAACGGAAAAAAGCCAGACGACTTATTCGCCTTCTCGGAACGCGAATTGGGAAACTTCTTTTAGGAAATCATGCCATGAATGCTATTCGCGAGATGACGGAATTGACGATAAAATTTGCTGAGTTACGAAGAAAAGCAAGCATCAGCACTCCCAATTGGGATGCTTTGGAACCTGCAATCTATAAAATTCAATCACTACATTAACACTATATATAAATGTGCTTGTATTTTTAAGTCGCATAAGTTGCTGAAATTATGATTTTAGAAGGTATAGAATATGGTAAAAATAAAAGTTGTATTCCGGCTAATATCGATTTTCTTTTTGACAAGCATTTGCCTTTCATGTGGTGATATTAGTATTACTGTGACTGAAACCGATACTGAAAACACTATAAGAACATATGAGATAATCTTTTATTCTGGGCGATCAGGAAATAATGAAATCTACAAAATAAATGATGATGGTGATAATCTTGTCAATCTTTCAAATCATCTTGCGGATGACACTTGTCCCGCAGTATCACCTGATGGAGAAAAGGTTGCATTTGTATCGGATCGCGATGGCGTTGAAAATATATATGTCATGTTCGTTTCTGGCGGAGAAGCTGTGAAAGTTACAGATTCAGCAACAAATGTCACTCATCCGGCCTGGTCACCTGATGGTTTGCAACTGACTTATATTGTTGATTTCAATGAATATACGGAAATTTGGGTAGTCGACGCTGATGGCAGTAATCCAATCAGATTGACTGACAATCCATACCGAGACGAAAGACCATGTTTCTCTCCGACAATGGATAAGATTTTATTCATGTCAAACCGAGACGGCAGATACCAAATCTATTTAATGGATCCCGATGGAAGCAATCAGAGCAAGATCGATATTGTTGGTGTGGATGATGTTTTCGGTCATTTCGTATTTCCGCAGTGGCATCCTGAAGGCAATCGCATCATCTATTCATTGAATGATCTTTCTAATCATCACGCTTCGATTCATATTGTTGATCTGGATGGAAGTAATGATGTGGCATTGACAGAAGAAGATGGAAGAAACGAGGATCCTTCATGGACATCTGATGGTCAATGGATCGTATTTCAAAGCGAACGGGATGGCAATTTTGAAATCTATAAAATGAAAAGTGATGGATCTGAGTCACAAAGACTGACAAATCATCTAGCTTGGGATGGGTGGCCATCGTGGGCTAATTAGGGCGCTGAACTTTGTCTTTTCACAATCCATTGTCATTTGAAATACCGTAGATAAAATACAAAGCGCGACAATTGGTCGCGTTTTGTTTGGATATTTTTTCTATTCTACCTGAAATAGTCTACATCAACACGTCATAAATCTGTCATTGATTCTAGGCTTAGTCAAGTCGGTCATCTAAAAATCATTGCTGATCAAGAAGATTTTTTAATATAAGTATGCCTTCTTCAACTTCCGTATACCCTCTGTTTTGATACATCTCTTTGAAACCGCGGTAGTTTTGCTCAACAAGCTTCATATTTCTTGGTAATGAGATCATCGCAGAATAACCGTTAGAAAAGAAATGTTCAATAGCGTGATCCAGTAATCTTGAAGCAACTTTTTTTTGGCGATGGCTTTCTTCGATCACAAAACAGATGGTGAGAGCGATTTTTGAGTCATGGTATTTTTTCGGCAATTCAACAAGAATCCGTGGGTAATTCAGGATTGAAGAGGCATTCAACCAGCCAACGCACTTGTTGTTTTCATATGCTAAAAATCCATGCATTGTCCCTTCTTTTATTGCCTTGCTGGCATCTTCGTGATTGACAAGCGCACTTCGATTCATCCAGTCCTCAAAAGAGCAATTTGTCTGGTAATATCTGCAGAAACAATTTCCCCATCCTCTTGAATGACCGAAATTATCCGCTTCGAACAAAGAAAAGAAATCTTCTTGATTGTTTGAATTTAAGGAGTAAATTTCAAAAGACATAATATCACCTCACTAATATATTATCACACGGGAGCGAATTTGAACACTTTTCAAAAAAACACTGAAAATATCGGTTCGATTATCACTATGCATGCAATTATTTAGGAGAATTATGGTATCATATCAATGATAACAAGACACAAAACATATCATAGAGTAGCAAAATATATATTTCGTAGAATTTTGGTTAATGAGTTACGAATCGGTCTTAATTTTGCATAAAAAGCTTGTTATTGAAAGAAAATATATAATGTGAATCGAGGATTTTCCAATGAGAAATACAAGAAAAACGTTAAAACTTAATCAGATATACTCATATATAGAGGAAGAAGATTGTTATTTTGCTTTAATTTCGTTAGATAGTTATGATGAATTATTCAACGCTTGGGATGCCGCGCCATTAAAAAGAAAAGATTTGGAGCCCGATCTATTGGAATTCATTGAGCAAATCGGCAATGACATCCCGATGAATGAACAGATCAAACTAAGTTTTCAACTTCCCAAAGAAGTCGAAGACGAAAAAAAAGAAGATACTTCTCGAGAGGCAATTTATCATAATTTCTTCATGATCAGACATTTCATCATGAAGGAGCTTAGAAAAAACAACCGAAAGATTATGGTTTATGTAATAATTGGCATCCTTTTTTTGTCTGCTTCTTATTTCTTTCAAAATATATTGATGTTAGAGTATCCTTTTTCAATCTTGTTTGAAGGCTTGTTTATTGGTGGGTGGGTTATGTTCTGGGAGGCATTTTCTCTATTCTTTTTTTCAGGTAGCGAATTAAGACATCGCAAGAATAGATACATCCGTTTTTCAGAGTCAAAAATTGAATTTCAATACAAATAATCTTATAAAATTCTAAGGCACTGAATTATTCGGCACAAATATATTATGTTTAAATGAGAATATTAATATATAGTTAAGACAAGTATACGGGGAGAAAGTCAAATTGAAACATAATGCTATTGAACATGCAAAAGCTGGCAATTCGAGGAAACAAACGCTTTGTAGCTTGAGAAATCAAATAATGTTTTTAATTTACATATAAAAAAATAAAGGAGGATTTCATAAATATGACAGTTTTAGAAAAAATCCAAGTGCTTGTGAAGCAGATTTCAGAATTGCCAGGAGTCATTGCCATCGGTCAAACGGGAGATATTCATGTAATTCCTATTCCAGGGAAGAATGACGTCGATCTCTTTATTTTGTGCGACCAAATTCCCCCTTTTCATGATCGGGAAATACTAAATAATGCATGTCACGATTTATTCGTTGTTTGTCATCAAAACCAAAATGTTGGTGTCCATTGGGGAATTTCCGATGAATATATCGTTGACGGGGTTCCGGTTTGGGCGATGTATTTCGCCCTTGAAGAAACAGTTAGCTATATTAATGAAGTTATTTCTGGCAAACATTTGGATAGTGATCAAGGGTTCTATCCCACGGGGAGGATTCAAGCCATCCTAAATATGAACAGTCTTTATGACAAGGACAATGTTTGGCCTGCTTTTAAGCAGCGCTTAAAAATATACCCTGATGATTTTCAAAAGAAGATGATTGAGTATCATTTACCGATGGCAATCGACGAAGAAGATTTTTCCCGGGCCCTTGATCGAAATGAAGTATTGTTTTATCATCAAACGCTTGAACACGCGATTGATCATTTTTTACAAGCGTTGTTTGCCCTGAACAAGACATTTTTTCCAAGTCGGAAAAGAACAGAATCATATCTTAATAAGTTCATTATGAAACCAGGCAACTGCTATGAGAGAATGACAAAGGTAATCGAACTTGGAGCTTCGTGCTCCAGCCTGGAGGCCTCTTTTGCGGAGTGGCAGTCCTTGGTCTCAGATTTGAACGATATTGTATAAAACATCAATATTTTATTTTTCTAGCAATCTATATTGGATGAGATTTATGTTGAATAATACAAATTTATTAGTAATTAGATGAGTTTTTAGATTCTGAAAGGAGATGCACCTCATGTCAGATGTTATTGAAGACTGGCTGCTGGAGAAGTCAAATCCATCTGTAAGATATTTTACACTCACAAAGTTGCTTGGAAAATCCTTGGATGATTCCGAAGTGAAAGCGGAAAAACAAATGATAATGCAAAGCCCGGAAATCATCTCGATTCTTGAAAATCAGAATGAAGACGGTTCATGGGGAGAACAGGAACGTTTTTACACCGATAAATACCGCGGAACCGTATGGAGATTGCTGATGCTTGCAGAACTTGGGGCGGTTTCAGAAAATCCAAAAATCGAGAAAGCATGTGAGTTTATCCTGAATCATTCCCAGGAACCTGAAGAATCAGGATTTTCCGTGTACCAAAGCGCAAATAACCAAACTGGCCTGCCAAGCGGAGTGATACCTTGCTTGACAGGAAACATGGTTTACAGTCTGATCAAACTCGGATATCTTCAAGACGAAAGAATATCGAAGGCAATCGGATGGATTCTCAAATATCAACGATCAGACGATGGCGATGACAAATCTCCAAAAGGAGAGTTCTATCAAAGATATGTGATGTGCTGGGGAAAACACTCGTGCCATATGGGTGTAGCCAAGGCGTTGAAAGCCTTGGCAGTTATTCCTGCAAAGATGCGGACAAAAGAAATAGATGCAAAAATATCCGAATTAGCTGAATATTTTTTAAAACATCATATCTATAAGAAAAGCCACAATCTCAACCAAATTGCCAAACCAGGTTGGCTGAATTTCGGATTTCCGCTGATGTATCAGACTGATGTGCTCGAACTGCTAGAGATATTTTCCGAGTTGAAGATACATGATGTACGATTGAATGAAGCTCTTGAACTTTTGAAAGCAAAACGAGATAAAGAAGGAAAATGGATAATGAAAAATTCATTCAACGGAAAAATTCCGACAAAGATTGAAAATAAGGGCGCACCTTCAAAATGGATTACTTTGAAGGCGCTAATTGTGTTGAAAGAATATGATAACAGATCTAATTAATTGTCACGACTCCTGAGGAAAAAACTTTCATTTATGGTGTGTATAATTCGAATCGGGAATGAACATTTATAATATCAATGCAATAAAATAAGAACGAGGTGATATAGTGAATAAGGCATCCAATTATAATATAAAATTGGTAAACCGAAGGCATCTCGAAAAAGATTACTATAGTTTTGATTTCACCAAACCTGAAGGATTCATCTTTACTGAAGGTCAATTTGGTGTTTTTTGCCATATTGGAAAAGAAGTCGAGGGACGAAAACTTCGTGCTTTTAGCTTCGCATCCGTAAACGAAGAACCATTTATCCGCATAGCTACTAAAATCATCGAGACTCCAAGTGATTTCAAACAGAAATTGCTTGACATGCCACTTGGAGATGAAATCTCCTTGGATGCACCACTTGGCGAGTTTGTTTTGAATGAAGGATTTGATGCCATATTTATTGCGGGAGGAATAGGTATTACTCCAATCAGGAGTATGCTCTTTTCAAAAAAGAGGCTGCAAAGCAAGCAAAATAGCACCTTGATTTATTCGGAACTTGACGGAAACTACCCTTTCAAAACCGAAATGGATAACCTCCCAGGGCTTGAACTTCTTTACGCCGCTGATATCCTTCCCACGCAGAAAGCAATCATTCAAACCGCCTCCAAACACCATAATGAGGCATATTATTACCTGTCGGGAAGTCCTGGATTTTGTAAGGGAATCACTGCCTTGCTTCAAGAACATGGAATCAGCAAAGAACGCATAAAATATGATGTATTTATTGGATATTAATTGATAATTCATTCCTAAATAATCAATACTTTTGATGAAGGCTTAGAATGATTCAATGGTGTTTATGGATAAACCATTAAGGAGGAAACGATATGGAAATTAAATGGCTTGGACACTCCTGCTTCCAAATCTCCCATGAAGGGCATTCAGTCGTGTTGGATCCTTATAATCCCGACATGATACCGGGACTGGGGGCGCTTCACGTTAGAGCGAATCAGGTGCTTTGTAGCCACGAACATGATGATCACAATTACAGAAAGGCAGTTTTGCTGGAGAATACTTCAACTCCCAATCCTTTCACTGTTGAGCGTATCGCTTCATTTCACGATGCCGTATACGGTGCAAAAAGGGGAGAAAACTATTTGACGATTCTTTCTGCTGGAGGACTTAGAATAGCCCATCTTGGGGATATCGGATGTGCACTTTCGAAAGAACAGGAAGAAAAATTATATGGACTTGGTGCTGTGATGATTCCTATTGGAGGACACTTCACGATTGGACCCGAAGATGCAAAACTTCTTTGCGACCGGATTCGGCCAAAGGTGATTATACCGATGCATTATCGCGGAAAAACGTTTGGGTTTTCAACTCTTGGAACACTTGATGCATTCACTATTCTATTCCATCTAACCAAAATCAATCAGTATGATATTGATACAATTTTAATCAATGCGACTACACAAAAACAGATCGCATTGCTTAAGTTCAAGTGAAATTTGAATGTAAAAGTAATGTTATTTCTTTCAGGAACATTACAAGTTAGGAAATCGAATCATGAAGAAAATCGCGCTTTTTTTCTTTTCCGGTACGGGAAATACACAATTTGTAGCCAAGAAGATTACCGATATTTTCCGTAAAAATGTGGAATGTTCTCTTTTTAGCATCGAAAAGCATTTGACTGATACCGCAAAAATCATTCAATCTTCAGACTTGGTCGGTTTGGCTTATCCAATCTATGGGTCAAGCATTCCCCTGATCGTCAGAGATTTCATTGAAAGGCTTGAGCATAACGACAAAGAAGCATTCGTGTTTTGCACGCAACTGATGTATTCAGGCGATGGCGCAGCCTATGGCGGACGGTTACTTGGAAATAAAGGTTTTAAAGTCCTGTGGCAGGAACATTTTCGGATGCCAAACAATATTACCGATTTGCGGATTCTCACTAGCAAAAAGAAGCCAAACTACGGCAATATCGAAAAACGAGTGGAAATAAAGGCATCCAGATTCGTGACGCGGATCCTTTCCGGAAAACCGAAACGAAAAGGCTCCAATTTCATGTCCTTATTGCTTGGACTTGTGCAAAGGGTTCCCTACGAAAAAATCGAACAGTCCGCTTACAAAGAAGCCATCAGAATTAACCATGAACTGTGCTCAATGTGTAATAAATGTATTGTGCTTTGCCCTACAGCAAATCTGGAAGAAAAAGACGGATTAATTGTTGCCAAAGCGAATTGCACTCTGTGTTACCGCTGTATCAACCATTGCCCGGAGAAAGCTATGCACATCATTTCCAAAAAAGGGATTAAATATCCCTACCTTGGACCGAGTGCAGATTACAGGATTGCAGCTGTGATGCGTGATGACATTTTTTCTGAATAACTATTTTGAAAACCTAGAGTATAAATTATATTTAATTATCAATTCTAAGGATTCATTGTGTAATATTGTAACCCAAATATTGTATCGAAGAGAGGGAATAATATGACAAACAAAAAAAATGTAGTAGTATTTTATTATGATCGATTCGCTGAATTTGAAATTGCTTTGTCTTTGCTATACTTTGAGAATATAACTTTGCAGGCTGTGGGTTTGGAAAACAGGGAATATTCCAGCATGGAAGGACAACGTTTTTTGACGGATGCTTCACTGGGTCAACTTAATCCTGACACAATCGACCTTTTTCTGATTCCTGGAGGAAATCCGGGTCCGCTCCTAGGAAACAAAGAATTGGCACATTTTGTTGCCCGCCTTGTGGAAAATAAAGCAATTATCTCCGGGATATGCGGTGGAGCTGACATTCTTGTTTCAATGGGCTTTCTAAAAGGCAGAAAATGTACTGGCAACGCGCTTGACCCTGGTAATCCCGATTCTCTTAAATCAAGTTATCAAGATACTATCTTTATTGATGAAATGGTTGTAAGAGACGACTTATTCATCACTGCACAAAGTGATGGATATACTGAACTAGCTGAAGTGCTTGCGGGTGCTCTTAAAGAGGATAAATAAGCAATCTTTTTTGTATGAAAATCATTATCTTTATGAACATCTTTTTCTAAATGTGAGATGAAAGTCAATTAACCTTGTATTTTGAAGCGTATAAGTATATTTAAATTCATAAGTATTTTTTATTCAACAATTTAGTAAATTGACACAATGTGATATAGTATCCTTGTATATCGCGGTAGAAAATAATAATAAATACATGAAGAGGAGGAGACTATGTTTTTATATAGTGACTCAAAATGGCGAAAAAAATAGCTCTTGTTTTAAAATTTATTTTGATTGTTGTGGCTTTTCTTATCACTTTTGGCTTCATTACCAAGGGTGCAATCACCATTGATTCATATGATGCTGTGGTTACGATCAATGATGCAGGCGACATGACGGTTGTTGAAGTTTGGGACATGCGATACAATGAAGAAATGCGAGTGAGGTTCCGGGATATCGTCTATAATAAATATGCAGATGATTATCCACTTACCAAAAGTTTGCAAAACATTGCCGCATTTGATGAACAAAATGTCAGTGTACGCTTCTATAAAGACGGAATCGACCGAACAAGTAATGTGCGTGTGGGATATTCATTTGCAGGCGAATACGATGAACTTGGAAGTCCAATTGAATGCTATCCTAATGTCAATTATTGCGAATCAATCTTTGTCGATGCAAGGAATGCAGGTGGTCTCGAAGGCGATGTCATATTCGAGTATACTTATACGATTCTTGGCGCAATCACGAAGTATTCGGACATTTCCGAACTCAACTGGCGTTTATTTGAATATGCAGAAGCCAAAGTCAAAGCAGTACATATCGAGGTCAATTTTCCGGAAAACGCCTTTGGAGAGGATGCAATAAATGTATGGGGGCATGGTTTGTCTTACGGGACGATTGAAATTGCCTCGAACAAACAGGTTGTCATGGACATGACAAACATTAAGACAGGTGAATTTCCTGAATTCAGGATTTTGACTGAAAACGTATTGTTTCCTAATATTGATTCTAAAAATACATTCATTACTGCTTCGATGAATAAAGCAATAATTATGGCGTACGAGCAAGGGCTCACCGATGACACGAATGCAAGAATCACGGTTGCAAGAGTTGTATTGGGAGTCACTATCGCAATGATTTGTACAATGCTTTTAATTACTTATATAGTATATGTAAAGTATGACAAAGAATATGTTCCTGAATTCAAGGGTGATTATTTCCGAGAACTGCCAAGTGAAGATACTCCGGCAGAAGTAAGCTATCTGGTCTATATGAAAAAAATCAATGACGAGACAGTTGCGGCTACACTCCTTGATTTGATCAGGAGAAAATACATCGTAATGGATACATATGAAGCTAACATGAGCTCCTCCAAGGCTGATTTCAAACTGAAGCTAGTGCCAATGAAGGATAAATCTGAGCTTTTGCCTCATGAAAAATATTTCATCAATTGGATTTTTGACCTGATTGGCAACGGAGGCATAGTTACGACCAAAGAGATTGAATCTTATGGAAAGACCGATGTCAACAATGCCCGTAATTTTCAATCTTATGCAAGAACTTTCATAAAACTTGCTAAAAAGAGCGCCGAGAAAAAAAACTATTTTGAATATGGATTTCAAACACAAAAGAATAAAGTCATATTAGCGCTATTATTACCGATTATTGTGCTACTGGTTTCATTTTGGACAAGTACTGCCTATAATATAAATAATACATATGCTGTTATACTATGTTTTGCGTCTATCTTGATATACTCTGCCTATGCCTTCAATATCAAAAAAAGAAGTGTGACAGGTAATGAATTATATACAAAGTGGATGGCATTCAAAAAATTTCTTCTGGAATTTTCCAAAATGGATGATTACCCAATTCCAGGCATTATCGTATGGGAACATTTTCTAGTATACGCAACTGTATTTAATATTGCGGACACGGTAAACGATCAATTGAAAGTTAAACTTCCCAAAGAGGAATTGGAAAATTCCGATTCCACATATTTAGGAAGCAGATATTACTCACATGGTTTTTATTATGGAAGTATGCTGAATCATTTTAGAACAACATTTTCCATTGCTAAGATGAACTCAACCTCGACAATCGTTGCGGCAAATACAAAACGATCCGGTTTTGGCGGCGGCGGCGGTTTCAGTGGTGGAAGTTCATTTGGTGGCGGTGGCGGTGGCGGCAGAAGCCGTTAATAGATTAATAGAATTGAGAGGAGATTTATTATGTTTTTAATGGGTATCGGAAGTATTATAGCTATTGTTTTGGGAGTAATCGTTATCGGATTTGTTTTGTTTGTCATCAGTGTGTACAATCAACTGGTTGTTCTTCGGAATAATGTTAGAAACAGTTGGAGTCAAATCGACGTTCAACTGAAACGCCGTTTCGACATGATTCCGAACCTTGTGGAGACTGTCAAGGGTTATGCAGCCCACGAGGATGGCATTTTCAAAGAATTCGCTAGGGCAAGAAGCATCTACGCGGAGGCTTCAAAAACTGGAAGTGTTGCAGGTGCAGCTGAAGCAGAAAAAGGTGTTGCCGGAGCAATCGGCAGACTATTGATGGTTCAGGAACAGTATCCAGAACTAAAAGCCAATGAAAATTTCAAAGAACTCATGGTTCAATTGAAAGATACAGAGGACAAAATCTCATACGGACGCCAGTTCTATAATGATACTGCATTGAAGCTCAATAACAAGACTGAACTGTTTCCGTCCAATATAATCGCGAACATGTTCAGTTTTAAAAAAGCTGATTTCTTTGTCGTTGAAGATGAAGAAGAAAGAAAAGCGATTAAAGTCAAATTCTAATTGATGTTTCAGATAAAAAAGCATATTTCACTTTGAATTATGCTTTTTCTTATTTTATTATGAGAAAGCTCATCATCGGTCTTATATTAGAAAGATGCAAATAAGTTATAGCAGGAGAATATCTATGGCGAAAAATGTTACGAAAAATGTTAAATTTAGTAAAGTGATGCAAACCAAGTCCCTAAAAGACTTTTCAAAAATGTTATTACCGGTTTCACAAAGAAAACTATGGCCCGCAAAACAGAAATCGTTCGAACAGCTTGGCAAAGAAAAGAAAAACTGGAATCTTGATACAGTGATTGAAGGTTTGAACTGCTTGTTGCAACACGCCGAACCGAAGCCAAAAATCTATTATTACGTATATTCGGTTGAAGAGATAAACAAAGATCATTCCAAAAGAAATGTTGGCATCGTGTGGTTTCCCGTCTCTCAAAAAAAGCAGTTTGCTTTGATTTGTCCTGGAGGAGCATATGAAAGAATCTCATCTTTGAATGAAGGTTTCCCGATTGCTTGGAAACTAAATCAAGCAGGTTATTCTGCCTTTATTTTGTTTTATCGATGTGGAAAAGACGCTCATTATCCAAACCCGATTGATGATGTAGCTGCATCCATCAAATACATTCATGAGAATGCAGATTCTTTCAATGTTGAAAAAAATGATTATGCCGTTATTGGATTTTCTGCAGGCGGACATGCGGTCTCAAACTTTGGAACTGAAGTAGTTGGATGGAAACACTATGGTCTGACTTGTCCCAAAACCTTAGTATTGTCATATCCTGTTGTTACAATGGGGCAATATGCCCACCAAAAAACAAAGGAGTATTTTCTTGGGAAAAAACAAGGTAAAATTGAACTGCAAGTGCAATATTCGCCGGAAATGAATGTAACCAAAAATTACCCGTCTACTTATATCTTTTCGTGTGAAGAAGACAGTTCAGTAGATATTCTAAATAGCAAAATGCTTGCAAGTTCATTGGAGAAAGCTAAAGTTTCTTACAAACTTAATTTGTCAGTAGGATCAACTCATGGTATTGGTCTTGGAATAGGTTCAAAAGCCGAAGGCTGGTTTGATGAAGCAGTTCGATTTTGGTCTAAAGCTAATAATAGGTAATGCTGACACAATAAAATCTTGGTCTAAAAAAGTAATATAAAGAATATTCAACAAAAAAACGGAATGAAGGCAAGAATGCTTTCATCCGTTTTTAATTATCATATTGTACGATATTTTTTTAATAACAACGTATTGGCAATAAACAAAATTAATATCAATCCTGACAATATCAATACTTCGGGAATAACTTCTACAAACGGCGCGCCTTTGACCATCAAATCATTCAAGGCATTACAAGCATAGTAGACAGGCATCAAATATGCCAAATTGCCGATTCCAAGCGGTAATAATTCGATCGGTATCATTCCGCTCAAAAAGATTTGAGGAACAATAATGATCGGAATAAATTGTGCAACTTGAAACTCGTTGTTCGCGAAAGTCGAAACCAATGATCCAAATGCAACTGCCACATATGCCAGGAGAATCATTATAACTAAAACACCCAAAAGCGAGCCCGCTATGACCAAACCCAAAACATATTTTACAAATATGACAACAAGTACGCTTTGAATGACTGCCAACAATCCAAATCCCAACAAGAAGCCGGCAACAACGGTAGATCTGCGAATAGGCGATAACATGAATCGTTCCATTGTTCCCAAAGTTCTTTCTCTTACGAAAGAGACTCCTGCAATCAGAAATACAAAGAAAAATGAAGCTACACCAAGCAAGATATATCCTATACTATCAAAAGTATTACTTTGTGAGTCTCCATACAGGTATTCTATTTGCAAAGTGGGAGCATTAGGGTCAATTTGCTTAATCGCTTGTAGCACCTCTTTGGAAATTTTGGATACTTTCATGCTGTTCAGTTCATACATTTTCAGATGGATTTCTCCACTTTCAAAATAAATCACGCCATCAACGGTTTCTGCTTCCAGCATTTCATCCATTTCTCCTGTTTGAGGGAGAATTTCCAAATTTTGTGCTTCGAGAATTTGCACAACAGGATAAGGAACATCAATGAGTGCTATTTTCGGCACATATGCGCTCTCACCAAAAACAAAATAGGATAGCGTCATTATCATAATGGGAGCAAAAAGCACTAATATCAGGGAACGTTTATCATTTAGCATTTGTTTTATGATACGAATAATAATGGCAATCATATGAATTGTTCCTCCGTTGCACGAAAAAACAGTTCTTCGATTTCGTTGCTTTTTGTTAATGATTTTAGTTTTTCGACAGTATCGAATGCCAGAAGTTCTCCTTTATATAGTAACGCGCATTTATCACATTTTTCTGCCTCATCCATCACATGAGTAGAGATAATGAGCGTTTTTCCTTGCTTGGCCTGATCACGGAAATCATCCCAGATTTTTTTTCTTAACACTGGGTCAATCCCAACTGTTGGTTCATCAAGAATCAAATATTGGGGGTCATGAACCAAAGCAATGATCAAAGAAAGACGTTTCTTCATTCCTCCGGAATAATGATATACCAATTTGTCTTTCTCTTCATAAAGATCATAAAAATGAAATAGTTTTGAGCAACGTTCGAAAAGTTTTTTCCCCTTGCATCTATATAGTCTGCCAAAAAACAGAAGATTGTCCCAACCGGATAAATCGGGATAGAGAGCATCAAATTGCGGCATATATCCAACTTGTGAAAAAAGTTTCATGTTTGGGACTTTAACTGTATCGATGAAGATTTCACCGCTGTCGGACTTAATTGCACCTGTTATAAGTCGAATCAAAGTCGTTTTTCCTGCTCCTGAAGGTCCAATCACACCTAAAATTTGCTCTTTTTCAGCAACTATGTTTAAATCTGACAAGACGATTTTCTTTAGAAACGACTTGTATACGTTTTTGACTTCGATACTCATGATTATCACCCGATCGCGATTTTTTTATAACACACTTATTATACTCCTATCAATATGATTTTCAAACAACAGAATCAATTATGGTTAGATATTATTAAATGGAATAGACACTATTCAAACGGGTTCTGAACTAGTTACATTTGTCAATTTTCCAATTATACAAAACCATCAAAAAAGTATATTATAAGAGCAAGCTCGAATAAGCTTGCTTTGAGTATATTCAATTAACACAATATAGAATTTAACGAGCAAAACGACCTGTTGTGAATCGTGTTTTTTCCAGTTTTGGAAGATTGTTGTTTTCTGCCAAAGACCACAATTTTAGGATTGTTTTTGTCTCTTCACTGTTTTCTGTCGTAAAATCGAAACGGAAGCGTGTGATACCTGCTATTTTAAGAAAAGCAAGATTGTCAAGGAGAAATACTGGCTTGGAATGCAGCAATCTGATATTGCAGAATCCGTCATTTAGCAAGGGGAACAATCCGTCTGAGCGGTCCTTCAGGTAATATTGGTTTTCCAGGCAAAGATTGCATTGTGTACGATTGATGCCAGTGGATTTAGCAATTGGACAATATTTTGAGATCATCAAATCGAGACGACCATAAACAACAATCTCAAGATTTGGGTTGTGGCCAAAAATATTCAAGTATGTAGTATAAAATGACTCTAATCGAGATTGTTGAAGTTCCGGAGAAAGCGTGACATAACTTGCACCGTGATCTGCCAAAAAAGCCGCTGAATATATATTTGTCACATTCATGAACTGGTCGCCAATCCAGGCAATACCAGGTTCGGGAATCTGTCCTAGATCACTTATCACTGAAGGCAAGGCTGGTGATGATGTTGTTATCTTTTGGGCAATCCTGTTTTTGACTGCATACATTTCTATTCCGGGATACATGGCTGGTTCAATAGACAATGAATCGTTGAAATAGATGATTTTGATGCCTGAATTCACTACCACGTGGAATTGATCCAAGGTTTCCACCTTGGCGACTACTCCTGGTGAAGCAGACCTGAATTTTCCATGAAAAGTCGAGAAATACTTGTTTATCGCAGGAAAGGTGCGCGCTGTCATTTCATCCTCCCAAAGTGAGAAGGCATTACGTCGAAGCTCGTTTAATATCTTTACGGGAATAAACAGATTTTCATCAGCGATGATTTCGAGTTTGTCCCAATAATATGGTGTGTTGCCAAGTTTATCCAGTTGATCGCGCATTTGACTGATTAGGGTAGGCTGTTTGATAGCTAAAACTGCAATAAACTCGCTGGTGATAGATGCAGTATGTCCTAGTGCCGAGAGGGTTAGGATAAGTGGTTTATCTAACTGGACAACAAACTTACCCTCAAATGGAACTCGCTTATATGATGGATCAAGAAAGAGCTTAGCTTCCATATCGATTGTCTTGTCCAAAGTCTTGACCATCATTGTGCCGATGTCAATCGGGACTGAAACGTCTAATGTGATCAAATCACCAATCTCGGCCATTTTCACATATTCATTATTGCGTTGGATCCGTGATATTTCCATTCCATAATCAGAACCTGAAAGAAAACGAACTCCATCCCCTACTTGAAGATTATCCATGAGTCGAAGTGTGAGTTTTCCTTGTCTGCACGACTCAACAATTCCAGCCTCAACACCGATATGGTTTGGTCTTAAGGACTGATTGGTGGTATGGGGTTTAGCAAAGAAAAGAAAGCCGTTGGTGTAATCACGGTTGAAAACACGTTTCAATCTATCGATTGCCTGAAAGGTATCAATCGTTTTGTTTGCGTAATGTAAATTGATCGCCATCCGATATTGCCTTGTCGTTTCAATCACGTATTCCGGTTTTCGCATCCTGCCTTCTATTTTGAAAGCGTGGATACCTGACTCGATTAATTCAGGAATTTTATCCAAAGTCATCAGATCTTTAGAAGAAAGTAAATAACTCGGTTCATTTAGGTCTTCGTTTTCTCGGACCAGAGAATATGGTAACCGACATGGTTGGGCACACTCTCCGAGATTGGCACTGCGGCCACCGAACATTGAACTGAACAAACAATTTCCCGAATACGACACGCAAAGCGCACCATGCACGAATACTTCAACTTCGAGTTTGGTGTTTTGTTTAATTCTTATCGCTGTTTGCAGATTGGTCTCACGCGCAAGGATGATTCTCTTGATGCCAAGACGTTCTAAAAATAGGGCTTGTTCTAAACTATATGTATTTGTCTGAGTCGATGCGTGTATGGGAGTATTAGGATATCTGCTACATAACATTGACATAACCCCGAAATCCTGGACAATCAAGGCGTCGACATGATTCTGGACCAAATAATCAGTATATTCAAGAAGCGAATTGATTTCATCATCGAAAATCAAAGTGTTTACTGTAACATACACTTTAACATCTCCGAGATGAGCGAATCGGATCAATTCACTGAGCTCTGATTGTTCAAAGTTGGGTGCGCCAGCGCGGGCGCCAAACTTTTTTCCCGCCAAGTACAATGCATCGCATCCAGCGTTGATTGCGCCAATAAATGCTTGTTTGTCTCCGACTGGAGACATTAGTTCCACTTTGTCCATCGAATCACTCCTTCCATAAGTTGATATGATATATTATAGCATTTTTATTGATTTCTTCTTGAATCATTTCTTGTTATTTATTTAACAAATGGATGGTATGTCTCATGATATTTATGAGAATTAAATCATAACCTAGAAAAAAGTGTCTATATGATTTCTATCTCCGTTTTTACATGACCTATGATAAAATCTATTCATTTTTTATATGACACTTTTAATATTGATTTCGCGCTTGCCTACATTGAAAATTTCAGAAATCAAGCTTGAGACGTTGCATCAATAATAGAGTGTGATACAATTAGAGTAGACATTGAGTGAAGGAGGAAGTAATATCCCGGATATTACGAATTCAGAATGAATATTGATACTTTAATATTACTTAGTATTGTTATTGCATTGGTCTACTATTTGTTTATCGAATTCTTTTCCGTGATTTTTCGGCTTACCGGACTATCCAAATCCAAAGCCAAATTTCAGGTAATTTCACTATTGACAAACAGTGGATTCACGACTCAGGAAGCTGAACTTATCATGAATAGCAGAATCAGGAGAAAACTAGCCAGTTTCACCATGTTTTTCGGATACCTTTTAACAGTCGCAGTGATATCAATGCTGGTCAATGTATTTATGACGTTATCAAATTCCGCTTCCCAGGATGTCTGGCGATTTGTTATTATTTTATCAGGATTTATTGTGCTTTTGTTTATTGTAAGCCGGATAAAATTTGTGGACAACATAATTCGTAAAATGACCGAAAGAATTGCTGTGAAACTTCTGTTTGGTAAAAAAACAAATGTTATCGAAGTATTGGACAATTATGATCAAAATGTGATTGCAGAAGTATATGTTACCTATCTGCCTCCGCTTTGCGATGGTTTAACTTTGGCGCAAAGCGAGATCAAATTGAAACACGGAATCCAAGTGTTGGCCATCAAAAGAGCCAATGTCGTGAAAACTGAAATAAATGGCGATGATCAAATCTTGCAAGGAGACCTGGTTGTGATTTTTGGCAAGAGCAAGAACATTAAAAATGTTTTTTTAAGAATTCCTGATAACGATGAAGAAGAATAAGACGCTTCTTTCAAACAAAATAAAAAGATGTTCATACACTCTTGTCTGTGTAGAAACACCTTTTTTTTCTGTTCGGCCAAATTATTGTTTGAAAATTTCTAATTTAACAAAATAATGCTTTTCATGATTGAAAGGCCAAACGAACCACTCTTGTTGAAGAAGAGATAGTTTTTTCTCCAGACTCAACAAACCGTAATCGCCGATTCCAACACCGAATTCGCTCAGGTAGTCCTCATAGATTTCATCCATTCCTTTTTCGGATTCAATCGCAATTTTGGCTTTGTTATAAAATGGAGAGTTGGGTTTTGCTTCAAAAATATCGGATAAGACAAATAAGTATCCGCCTTCATTTAACAAGGAAATTACATTTTTGTTGAAGGAGTCTATGATGTTTGGAATCATTCCGAGAATCTGATTGTCCAGAAATCGTGCTAGGAGTTCAGGGTATTTCTGGGATCTCAAGAACGAAACATATTCCTTCATTTGACGAAATAATAATTGCGTATATATTGGTGAAACGATGATCGAATCATATTTGGTCTTGAAATCTGCAAAAAAACTATTTGATTGTATTTTATTTACTAGATGATCAAGAAAAGTTTTGATTTCATTTGCATATTGGCATTGGAGTATCTGATTGATGAAATCGTTCCAGTATGGATCGTTTTCCAAGCCAGTGTAGTCGATTTCTTTTAATATCAGACTGTGATTATCCAATTGATATCTGGCTACTGCAGATCGCATGGATTCGATATCGATATCAGAGAGAGAGGTTTGTCTATACAGTTTCGTCAGCATGGACAAATCTAGATCATCGGAATTGCCGACTCCGATTACAAGCAGTTTATTTGTAGAAATATCATGTTTCGTAATATACTCCGAGATGAATCCACTCACCAAATTCCGATAGTCACGCCAAGACTGGTGTCGGTTGGAGTCGGATATGTTCAATGTGCGGTTAAATTGTTTTATATGATTCATTTTTTCTTCCTCCAAATCCGTTTACTGTGGCCACTATAATATATTTCTTATTTATCTAATCGACGGAAATTATTCTTTTTCTATATTCTTCGAAAGGAATTTGGTCAGCTTCCATTATACGCTAATCTGTAAAGAAATTGTATTTTCGAATCAAAAAAAGCCATATTTTGGTATGGCTCTTTCTTGTTCGAAATTGAAAACTACTCTTTTTCTTTGTCAGGTTTTGGTTCTTCGACAGTCTCTGGTTCTTGAGACGGTTCAGGTTCGGTCGTTTGAGGGGCTTCAACAACTTCAGGCTCTTCGATAGTCACCTTTACATCAAGCTCTTCAACAACAGGCTCAACAACTTTAGTTTCCTTGACTGGTTCTTCAACAACAGTTTCCTCAACAACGAGTTTTGGAACATCAACGGGTTCTAGAACAGCAACAGGTTCCTCAACAACGGGGGCCACAGGCTCTGGTTGAACTGGTGTCTTAACTAACTTATCAATGTATTTCAAAGCGTAATTACTGCCAAAAATCATGAAATACATCGCAATAAGCATTAAAAGAATCATCCATGCACCAAAACCAGTTGCAGTTGTTGGAACGCCGACACGATGCAACAGGACACCATAAAAATAGATGAGGGTTAATAAAACGGTTGATCCAAGAAACACTTTCTTTGCGATTTCATCTTTCTTCATAATAAAAAAGAAAGCATATAAAAACATCAAGACGACAAATAATATTGTTAATATCGTTCCACCTGGGGCTTGTGCCATTGATACATGATTGTTATTTAAAATAGTCCCAACCATAAATGGAATTAAAAGCCCTAAAAAGGCAATAAAATAAATAGATACATTGACAATGAACAGCACTAATCTTTTTTTGTCATTGTGAAGCAAATCCAAAACAGCTTCTTTGATTTTTTGCATCGATGATCCTCCTAATTATTCTTTTTTTGATTTACTTCACTTAATCGCTTTTGCAATAGCTTCAATCATCGGCAACCGCTTATTCATAAAGTACAGTTTGAATCTGTCCGCATCGGTTGCGATATTGAATTGGTTGTTCAGTCCAAGAAATCCCTTTTTTATTTCGTGATTGCGGATGAACTCAAATGAAATTCTGAATCTTTCTTTTGTCGGTTTTGTACCCAAAACGTTTGTGTCAAAACAGACGAGTTGATCTTTGTAGATCCCTAGAAAGCCATCGCTTCCCGCACCTTGTGTGCGACCAAATGCGACATTCATCGCTTTTGCAGTTCCCGAATAGGAAATTACTACTTTGGCAAGCAATTCACGTTCATCAGTAAGTTGCAGTTCTTGAGCTAAAGAAATCAGTTCGTTTTTCCCCAAATTAATCACTCCTTTGAGTAAATTTTACATAAATTTAAAAATGATGTCAATGGGTTACATATTTTATAACGATTATTTTATAATTTATTTATTCATTTTTTTTCATATAAATTTTATAATTCTTAGGACTAGTGTGATTATATGGCTTGATCCATCATCTTGAAAGTATAGGTAAATGGATATAGCGGGGGGTTAATTGAATCTGTTTAACGGATTTGCATTTACCAAAAACGAAATATGATGTATAATCCATACGGTCTAATAAAATATTCATTTTTTTCATACGAAGAAAGAGTGCGGAGGATTCATCCGACGAGGGAACAATCATGGACGATCCAATATTATTGACACTTACAGCCATATCTCTATTCGCCATTCCCCTAGGAAGCCATTTTTTAGGCAAGATCAGAATTACTTTTGTTTTCTTGTTACCACTTATTGCCATGACAATATCCTTTCCTGTTTTTTTGTTGCTAGTCATTGTGCGTGATGCTGGTTTTTCCATCTATCTTTTTTATGTTTCAATGAGTTTATGGACCGGCGGCTTTATTGGCATATTCATTTCATGGATTCTTTTCGCTAAACATAAGAAGAAGCTTAAATGATTATCCGGCCATGCATATTTAGTTCAGTCAGTAAGAATCGAGATTCTTGAATTATCAGTCATTAATTGGTAAAATGAAATTGATATCTAGCGTTTAAATTTGATTGGAAAGCAGTGATGAGTCGTTGAAAGCAATTTGGTGGAAAAACGCATTGGTTTATCAAATCTATCCTTTGAGTTTTAGCGATGATTCCGGCGATGGAATTGGCGATTTATCAGGCATTATTTTGAAACTCGAATATCTTAAAGATTTAGGAGTAGATGTCATTTGGCTGAGTCCGGTGTACAGATCCCCCATGGACGATAACGGTTATGACATTAGTGATTATTATGCCATCGACCCTATTTTTGGCACTATGGAGGATTTTAGAAGATTATTGACATCAGTCCATAAGTTAGGCATGAAACTGATAATGGATCTGGTGGTAAACCATACATCTGATGAGCACATTTGGTTTCAAGAAGCAAGAAAATCAAAGGATAATCCTTTTCGCGACTATTATGTTTGGCGCAAAGTACCAACAGCAATCCAGTCCGTCTTCTCTGGATCAGCCTGGGAATTTGACCCTGTGACAGAGGAATATTATTTCCATTTATTTTCAAAGAAACAACCCGATCTAAATTGGGATAACCGGGTTTTACGTCAAGAAATCTTTAAAATGATCAACTACTGGCTCGATCTTGGAATTGATGGGTTCAGATTGGACGTTATTGATCTGATCGGAAAGGATATCGACAAGCTCCAACTTTGTGATGGTCCTAATCTGGACGAAAGACTTAGAGAATTGAGAGATAACTGCTTTGTCGGAAGGGATGTCTTGACAGTCGGAGAAACCCCTTGCCTGTCAATTGAGAGGGTCAGGCAAGTAACCTCGGGTGAAACGCCTCTGCTCGACATGGTTTTCCAGTTTGGTCATTTGGCTTTTGATGAAATTCCCGGTCAGGGGAAATGGGCCTTGAAAAAACTTGATTTGATCAATCTAAAAAAACACTTCAGCAATATCCAAAATTACTTGGAGACTGATGGATGGAACAGTTTGTTTTGGACCAACCATGATCAACCAAGGGCATTATCCCGCTATGGAAATGAAGCCATGCGTTATGAATCCGCAACTATGCTTGCGATAGCTTTGTATTCAATGCAAGGAACTCCTTTTGTGTTTCAAGGAGAAGAACTCGGAATGACTGGAATACGCTTCCCTCAATTATCGGATTATCGCGACATTGAGACAAAAAACATGATTGTTGATAAAACTTCACAAGGCTGGTCCCTGGAGAAAATCATGGAAGCAATCTATGCTAAAAGCAGAGATAACTCACGGACACCTATGCAATGGGATGATACGATTTACGCCGGTTTTTCATCGCATAAACCATGGATTAATGTCAATCCGAATTATAAAGACATAAATGCAAAAAAAGAACGTGGAGACAAGAATTCAGTACTCAGTTTCTTTCAAAAATATTTTCTGCTTCGCAAGTCCAATCCTCTTTTTAGTACAGGACATTTCCGATTGATTTTTGAGGATCATTCGACATTGTTTTGCTATCTTAAAGAAGGTCGTGAAAAGACTTTGTTGATTGTCTGTTCATTTTCTGCAAATTGGACTGTTGCTGATTTTCATGATTTCCCGAGCGGGAAATGGTTAATTACGAACATGTCTGAGATTGATTTGGAAGTAAAAACGAAGATACCACCTTATTTTGCAGGAATCTACGAATACGACACAGTGAAAGGTACAAACAAATGAAATCTTTACTAAACTCACTAACAATTAAAGAAAAAATCGGTCAACTTGCCCAACTGGCACCTTTCTTTTTTATAAGTAATCTTTCGGTAGAAGTGACGGGTTACGTAAGGGATTTGCACCTCGATAAAGACAAAATCTTTTCTAGTGGGTCAGTCCTTGGCATCGGTTCTGCCGAAGAAATGATAAAAGTCCAAAAAGAATATTTATCAAACAGTAGACACAAAATTCCTCTGATTTTTATGGCTGATATCATCCATGGCTATAAGACGATTTTTCCAGTTCCGATTGCTTTGGCTTCCTCCTGGAATCCGGATTTGGCAAAACTGACTGCCCGAATCTCCGCTGTTGAAGCCTCGACTTCGGGGATCCATGTCACGTTTTCACCGATGGCTGATATTTCTCGCGATCCGCGTTGGGGAAGAATAGTGGAAGGATTTGGCGAGGATCCCTACTTGAGTGGAGTCTTCGCAGCGAATATGGTTGAAGGCTATCAAAATGACGGCATCGATAAACCCGGGAATTTGGCATCTTGCGTCAAGCATTTTGCCGGTTATGGAGCAAGCGAAGCCGGTCGCGACTACAATTCAGTTGATTTATCAAGAATTCAACTGTTTCAATTTTACTTGCCAGCGTATAAGAAAGCTCTTGATGCGGGAGCTCGACTCGTGATGTCTGCTTTCAATACTTTGGATGGCATTCCTTGCACAACAAACAGTTTTTTGCTCAGGGATATTTTACGAGATAAGTGGCAATTTTCAGGTGTGACAATCTCTGATTATGATTCGCTTCAACAGACAATCGCCCATGGATATGCCTCAAACCGACGCGAAGCTGCCAAAAAAGGTATTATAGCTGGACTGGATATTGAAATGGCATCCACGACATATCTATCTTTTCTTGAAGAACTGATAGATTCAAAAGAAGTTGACTTGACTCTGCTGGATGAAGCGGTGCTTAGAATCTTGGAGCTGAAACGAGACCTGGGGCTTTTTGAAAATCCATTTAAAGGTGCAGATCCAGAATTGGAGACTAAAATTGTTCTGTCCGAGGAAAATCTTGAAAAAAGTCAAGAATGTGCAAGAGAATCAATCGTACTTCTGAAAAACAACGGGATTTTACCACTAAAAAATACTCAAAAAATTGCTATTATCGGCCCCTATGCCAACTCAAAAAAAACAGTCGGACCTTGGTCATGGCATGGCTTACGCGATTTTCATGAAACAATCTCCGAAGTATTTGAAGATCAAGTTATTTTTACTAGTGCTGCTTCAGACCAAAATGAATTGACGATTTCTGACCTTGCTAAGATTGAAAAGGCTGATGTCATTTTACTTGCGCTTGGAGAATTTGATCAACAAAGCGGCGAAGCGCATTCCCGGAGTGACATAACTCTTCCTGGAAATCAGGCATCGCTGGTCGAACTGGTAAAACGCATAGGAAAACCTTGTGTAGTGTTGTTGCATAACGGCAGACCGCTAGTCATCGAAAAAATACTGAATGCCGACGCAATTGTTGAGTGCTGGTTTATGGGCTCTAGACACGCAAAGGCATTAAAGGAAATTTTATTAGGGAGAGTAAATCCATCAGGAAAATTACCGATTTCGTTTCCAAAATCCATGGGACAAGTTCCCTTATATTACAATCATTTCAATACTGGCCGTCCGTATCTAAATGAATTGGATGACAATGAATATGTCTCGAAATATCTGGATATCGACAATTCGCCAAGGTTTTCGTTCGGCTTCGGCCTGTCATATTCCACATTCAGTTTCTCAAACCTCAAATTATCATCTGAAATCATGCCGGAAAATGGATCCATATTTGTCTCTGTTGATGTGTTAAATGAAGGCCCATATGATGGATTAGAAGTGATTCAACTATACCTTAGGGATTATGTCGGGCAGGTCGTTCGTCCGGTAAAAGAACTAAAAGCCTTTCAAAAGATTTCAATTTCAAATCAAGAAATCAAAACAGTCTCTTTCACCATTACTTTGGCTGATCTTTCATATATGATGCCATCAGGTGAAATGGTTTATGATAAGGGAGAATTCTGTGTCATGGTTGGAAATTCATCGGATAAACTTTTGCATGCTAACTTTTTCCTTTGCTAAGATTATGTCTATATAGCTAGAAATCGCTCTTGACCAAGTTCTTAATCCAATTCGAACCAAGCCGTAAATCCCATTTGATATCAGAATGGGATTTTCTATTTTTTTGTCATCTGATTTATGATATAATTGCATCAGGAATTGATATTTTCCCTATTTCAGGCAAAATCATGAAATGGAGCTGATCAATGTGATTGAAGCCATGCTTTATCAATTACTGGAACATGACATTGTCAAATGCGACGTTTGCAAACACCAATGCGAGATATCAAATGGAAAAAGAGGAATCTGCGGAGTCAGGGAAAACCGCCAAGGAACGCTTTATGCGTTGAATTTTGGAAAGACAATCGCAGCTGCAATCGACCCGATTGAAAAGAAACCACTGTATCATTTTTTGCCGGGGACAAAAACGTATTCTTTTGCCACAGTAGGCTGCAATCTGCGCTGTTCGTGGTGCCAGAACTGGGAAATTTCACAAAGCCCGAAACCTGCTAAGGATATCTTGGGATATGATGTTTTGCCAGAAGAACACGTCAGACGCGCCCTGCAATACGGATGCCCCTCGATTTCATATACATATTCGGAACCGACAATATTTCTCGAGTATGCTTTGCAGACGATGAAACTAGCACACGAGGAAGGCCTGAAAAACATTTGGGTTACAAACGGATATATGTCAAAACGGACACTCCAGGTTATTATCCCCTATCTTGACGCTGCCAACGTCGATTATAAGGGCCCAGAAAGCGGTGTTTATGAGAAATATTGTGGAGGAAGTGCTGAAGGGGTCATGGAAAATCTTATAATCCTTCATGATGCTCTAGTCCATTTGGAAATCACGACTTTGATTGTGCCGGGAGTAAATGATAAACCCAGCCAAATCGAAGCGGTGGTTGATTCAATTATCAAAAATCTTGGTTTTGACGTGCCTTGGCACATCAGTCGGTTTTTTCCGCACTGGAAGATGAAAGACACTTTGCCAACCCCGCTATCCACTTTGATCATGGCAAAAGAAATCGGAATCAAGGCGGGAATCAAAACTATTCATTTGGGAAATGTATAGTCAAGACAACATATATAATTAAGTTAGTAATGAAAGGTGATGAAAGATCATGCCATTAGTTGGTGTATTCATCGTTCCGCATCCACCCCTTATCGTTCCCGAAGTTGGCAAGGGAGAAGAAAAAAAGATTCAAAAAACAACTGATTCCTATGAAGAAATTGCTCATCGGATTGCATTGCTGAAACCCGACACGATCATTTTGACTACTCCGCATTCAATTACGTATTCTGATTACTTGCATATTTCTCCAGGAACAAAAGCCGAGGGAAGTTTTCATGATTTTGGGGCTCCACTTGTCAAAATGGAAGTGAAATATGACTCTGAGTTTGCAAATAAGTTAGAAGAGATATGTTCTCATGTCGGGATCCGTGCCGGAAATCTTGGCGAAAGAAATAAAAATCTTGACCATGCAACCATGGTTCCATTATATTTCATCAACAAGCACTACACTGACTATAGGCTTGTAAGGATCTCACTTTCAGGCTTGTCTCCGCTTGTTCATTACCAGTTTGGCAAATGTATTAATGAAACTATTAATCAGATGTCGAAGCGGTATGTCATCATCGCAAGCGGCGATCTGTCACACAAATTAAAAAAAGACGGCCCTTATGGATTGTCCGAGGAAGGACCGATCTTTGATCATGAGGTAACTCAAGCCATCGCAAAAGGAGATTTTCTTCGTTTTCTAACATTTGACGAGGCATTCTGTGATGCCGCTGCCGAATGCGGGTTGCGATCATTTATCATCATGGCTGGAGCCCTTGATGGGTTGGCAGTAAAACCAGAACTATTGTCATATGAAGGTCCTTTTGGAGTCGGTTATGCCGTCGCGGCATTTGAAATTCTTGGTGAAGACAGTTCAAGGCATTTTGAAGAGACATATTTGGCTCAGGAGAAGTATAAGCTCGAGCTATTGAAGAGCAATGAAGACCACTATGTCAGACTGGCGAGACTCTCACTTGAACATTATGTAACTACTGGAAGTCTATTGCGTCGTTCTCTTGATTTATCTGGCGATCTCACCGGTCAGAAAGCAGGTGTGTTTGTCTCGTTGAAAATGGAGGGAAGGCTTCGCGGATGTATAGGAACTACTGTTCCTACAACGGAATGTGTGGCAGATGAAATTATCCAAAACGCCATCAGTGCCGGTACCGGGGATCCAAGATTCGAGCCCGTTGCAATTTACGAACTGCCGCGTCTGGTTTACAGTGTTGATGTCTTGAGAGAAGCGGAACCGATTTCTTCAATGGACGAACTTGATCCTATCCGCTACGGAGTAATTGTGAGAAACAAAGGCAGGAGCGGATTATTGTTGCCAAATCTAGAAGGAATCGATTCTGTCTTTCAGCAAGTTGCCATAGCCCTGAAAAAAGCGGGGATTTCACCGAATGAACCATATAAAATGGAGAGATTCGAAGTCATACGACACAAATAAACATAAATTTACAGTAATAATATCGTAGCATTTTTCGCGGAAGGGATTGGAAATTCTATCTATGCAAAAAAAAGCGCATCTTGCCGGAATCGCCTTTGCTGTGGTCTTCGGATTTTCTTTCATGTTTTCCAAAATCGCTTTGTCATATGTAACTCCGGTCGGCCTGATCGCCTACCGGTTTTTGATTGCTTATCTGGTATTCGAACTGTTGAGAATCACCAAAGTTGTCAAGATCAGATTCAAGAAAGCTAATCTTATTCCTTTGTTGTTAGTGGCAATATTTCAACCGGTGTTATATTTCATTTTTGAGACATACGGTCTGTTAAAAACATCCAGTGGCGAAGCGGGAATGATGATTGCGCTGATTCCGATTTTCGTCAGTATCTTCAGCACTTTGTTTTTGAAAGAAAAGCCAAGAAAGATCCAAGTGTTTTTCATTCTCCTGAGTGTTTCGGGAATCCTTTTCATTCAGTTTTCCAAATCCCAGATTGAATTCGCTAGCCAGTGGATAGGATTTTTGCTTTTATTTTTTGCCGTCCTTTCGGCAGCATTATTCAATATAACCTCGAGAAACGCTTCAAAAACACTTAAGCCTCATGAAGTAACGTATTTTATGATGTTTGCCGGAGCGTTGGTTTTCAATGTGATATATATAATAGAGTTGCTTTTTGAGCACAGAATCAGTGATTATTATTTAAACCTTCAACACCTCGAAATCATCTGGCCCATTCTATATTTGGGGATAATCGCCTCGATTGGAGGGTTCTTTCTTGTAAATTACGCTTTGAGCAAACTTCCGGCTCATGTTTCCAGCATCTATTCGAATTTGTCGACAATCGTAGCCATCATCGCAGGTGCAACCATCCTTTCGGAACAGCTCTATTATTATCACTATATTGGCGGAGTGATGATCATAATCGGTGTTTACGGCACTGTGAGATCCAACCGGGTTTCTAAACGATGGCTGATCACAAAATAGGTTCGTACTTGAAAACGTTAGTCTATATACTTGCTATTTTCTAAGATGCATATTACAATTTTATAGACTGGAGGGCATGACTATGACAAATCAAGAGCGTTTGGAAAAAACAAATGTAAAAAAACTGCTTATTCAATTGTCCGTTCCGGCTACAGTCGGTATGGCAGTTAATGCCCTTTATAACTTCGTGGACGCGTTATTTGTTGCCAAAGGCGCAGGCGAAATCGCCATCGGTGGACTCGCGCTTGCATTTCCGATTCAGATGATAGTCATGGCTACTGCCTTGATGATCGGGATGGGAAGCGCTTCAGTTTTTTCACGAGCTTTCGGTCGCAAGGATTATGTAAAAATGGATCACGCTGTCAACTCAGCTTTAAGAATCGGGTTTCTCGGTGCTTTGATTCTAACGCTAATCGGCTTTTTCTTTTTGGACGAATTGCTGGTTTTCTTTGGAGCGACTTCGTCAAATGTCGGCTATGCGAAAGATTATATGTCGGTGATATTGATTGGTTTGGCTCCGCTTTCTTTGTCGATGATTCTCAATAATTTGACAAGAGCGGAAGGCAGAGCCAAAGTTGCCATGATTTCGATGATGATCGGAACGGGACTGAATATTATTCTCGACCCAATCTTTATTTTTGATTTTGGATTTGGACTCGGGGTGCAAGGCGCAGCGATTGCGACTGTCATTTCCCAGATTGTCGCATTCACATACATATTTTTAAAAGCCTTATCGCCAAAATCATCTTTGAATATCAATTTGAAAGGAATTTTCCGTGTTGATGGCAAAACGATTGCCGACATCGTCGTGATCGGATTGCCTTCGTTTCTTCGTAATGCGATTGGAGCCTTTATGGCAATTATCGTGTACAATCTGATTAATAAGTATGCGATAGGTGATCCTGCGATCTATATATCCATCTATGGAGTCATCAACAGGGTAATCACTTTCGTTTTGTTACCCGGATTCGGACTTGTCCAAGGCTTGGTACCGATCGTCGGGTACAACTTTGGCGCGAAAAACCATACCAGACTGAAAGAAGTAATCGATTTTGCATTGAAAATCATTGTCACATATTTCTTTTTGGGTTTTGTCTTTGTGCAATTGGCCTCAAGAGGAATATTCACTCTGTTCAGTGAAAACAATAATCAGTTTTTCATAGACTACGGCACGACGGTCTTTCGCGTGATTTCACTTGGGTTCACACTTGTTGGTTTTCAGGTGATAATATCGGCAATTTATCAGTCGGTGGGTTACCCGGTCAGAGCGACTGTCGTGACGCTTTCTAGACAAGTGCTGTTCTTCATTCCGCTGGCATATCTGCTTTCAACCTTGCTGGGTCTTAGCGGGATCTGGATTGCTTTCGCCTTGGCAGATATTTTGGCCGGCATCCTTAGCATTATATTGTTTGCCAACGAAATGAAAGATATCAGAAACAAGATCAGCATGGCGGAAAATGATATGGCATTGGTTTGATCTGTTTGAAGAATGTTTCAAAATATACAAAACTGTAATATGATTAGCAATGCATTCTTATTTTCATGCCAACAAACACTAACAGGAGAAGAACATATGAAAAAAATCTTGATTCTTATTTTCGCTTTATTCGTTTTTTCTTTGACCGGATGCAGATTTTATCAGCCAGACATCCTCTATTCTGATGATGTCCCGCTTTCGATCGAAATGGCAAACGATTCTTTGAAAATCCTGCAACTAACCGATTTGCATCTGACATACGGAATTGATGATTATGACCGAAAGACCTTTGCTTGTATCAAAACCTTGGTAAATAGTGATGATTTCGATTTGGTTGTGATTACAGGAGACATGACCATGTCGATTTCCGCACCAAGTTTATTTGCCAAGTTAGTTAAAGTGATGGAGTCTTTGGAAACACCTTGGACTTTTGTGTTCGGAAACCATGAAACAGACTATAATGAATACGTGGAATTGCTGAAAAAGACCGCGAATACAGAATATTTGTATTACAGAAACGGACCTGAACTTGACGAAGGCGGCCTAGGAAATTTCATGATCGAATTCACCAAGGAAGGAAATCCTTTCTACAAACTCTATTTGCTTGATTCTCATGCTGAAAGGGCTGTATACACCGAAGAAGAAGGCGAATATGATTATTTGAAAATTTCCCAAGTAAATTGGTACGAAGAGAATGTTGCAGAAGACGAGACCGATTCAATCATGTTCATGCACATCCCCTTGCGCCAGTTTATCGATCCAGAAGAATATGTAGGCATTTTCAATGAAGACAAGGTCTATGCCCAGGGTGTCGATACGGGGATGTTCGACAAAATCGTTGAATACGGTTTGACAAAAGGCGTTTTCGTCGGCCATGACCATCTGAACAACTTTTATCTGGTGATGAATGATGTCTTGCTGGCATATGGACAAATCACCGGTTACAACGCCTATGGTGATTTAGACCGCGGCGGCAGAGTGATTGAAATCACGACAGATGGCGAACTGGCTTCATATATCTTGCTTGAAAGCGAGGTATCCTCATGAAACTGAGAGAGAGAGTGCTTGTATTCTTGTTTTCCTTGTTTTGGTTTGTGGTTATGTTTTGGCTAATTGGCAGTCTCTGGTTTTTCATCATCCCCGGACTCGGTTTAGTTTACGTCATAGCTGGAGGTAAAATCCATGCTTAACATTTTGGTTGCAGTAATGCTTTATTCCTTTTGGATTGCACTAATTCTCGGAACTGCAGGCTTGTTTCTGTTGCGTCTATTCGCAGTTTTGAAAACAAAGCAAAAACTAACAACTAGCTTGATTGTGCTTTTTTTGCCCTGCTCAATCGGGTACTATCTGGTATTTAAAGAAAAAAATCGTTTCAAGAAGCTTTACGAAGTCTTGGTAGTCATAGCTTTTATTTTGATGCTGATCGGGGGAGTGATGATCTATTACACTCATTTTGCATGATATTTGGCTTTGTCGAATTAAGGAATTGTATTTCGTACTAGTAATGAAATTATTATTTAATAGGAGAAAACAAAATGAATTTCGATATTAGGATTTGCAACCTTGAAGCAATGACTTTGGCGTTTCTCTATGGTTCGGATGAAGCACAGACTAATGCACTGCTCGAAGAATTTCTCTTGGACAACAATATCGTTACTGCCAGAAGATTCCGGATGGAAATGGCTGTTACCCAAAAAGGAGTCAAATATGTCACCTACATTAAATACGCTCAAATCCCGGAGGGTACATCAAAGACAAAAACAGTCTCAGTAGTCAGTCTGCCAAGTGCAGAGTATCTCTATTTTCAGATGTCAGAGGCACAGTATGCTAAGTTCAATGATAATGATGGCAAAGCTGATATAACTGATTTTATGACAGAAAACAAACTTGCATACGACATGTCCAAAGTGTTTGCCTTAGTAGAAGAAGGCATCAATGAAAATGGAAAATTCTTTGACGTATATTTTCCCTTCAAACGCAAATAATTCAGGAACATGTGTGATTCATAAGCAAGACAGAGCTTTTTATAATTAAGAGAATAATTAGTTAAACCCAAAATCATCATAAAGCAAATCCTGTGATAGCACTTGATTTGCTTTTTATTATGAGTTGGATTCGCAATCAAGAATATCAGTGAAGAATGATTATAGATGGATTTCGATATTCAAAGAATAAATATTCATCTTAAACTGTTGCTCTCTGTTTCAAAAACTCCTGAGCAAATCATTACCAAGATATGCAGATATAAGGTATAATTTGACCAAAGAAAGAAGGTGTATACCATGAATATAAGAAAAATAATGTTTGTCGCTATCACCGGTTTGGCAATGTTTCTTGTCGCTTGCGATCAAGTGGGAACATCCTCAACCACATCGGTTCAAATAATATCAACTACCACTAACGAGACTACTTCAGGTGCAGATACAACATACACCATGGCTGTTACTTCCGTTTCTACAGACATTACCACTGCAGACACAACTTTGGAGGCTACAATTTCCGAAACGACGACAGTTTCTGCGACAACCGACTTGACGACTTCGACATCGGTAATGACAACGACTTCCACTGTTCCTGTTACGACTACGACTACAATATCTACATTACGCGTATTTACACTTAGTGAACTTGCAACATACACCGGAAGCAACGGCTCAACAGCCTACATGGCGGTAAACGGTATCGTCTATGACGTGACCACTGCAGATGGTTTCAATAATGGCAGGCATGAAGGCATGCAACTTGGCGGAACAGACGCAACTTTGGCATTTGCCGGCAGCCCCCATCCAGCATCATATCTTGACACACTTACCATTGTTGGCACTTTGGCTGACTAATCTTATTTATTTCAATAAATACGGCAAACATGTCAATTCCGGATACGGATCTTTGTTTTGCCGTTTTTTGTTTACTGATATTGACCATGTTCATTTACCGCATTGACCATATGTAGTATAATCTTATTAGCAGCTCAAGACTTGCGGATGCATTTTTTGCTAGCCTTGTGCAACTTAACCCTTTGATTTTGCAGGATAGATCCGGATAGCTTGTTATATCTTTTGGTATGAAATATAATATGAACATCAAAAGGGAGGAATTAATTATGAAAAATATCAAGAAAATTGGCTTAACCGCTATCATCTTTGTAATAGGTTTTGTCATGTTCGGATGTCAAAACGAAGTGAGTCAGATTCTATACAATGACCAAGATACTGCTTGGGTCGAGACTGATAATGACGCGACCGTGTTAGCATATTCTCTTGTCGAACAGGTGAATGAAATCGATATTGAGGAAGAATATAATGCAGATTATGAGATATTTCTTGTACTCAAAGAAGAATTGATTGTTTCCAAATCGACCTTGCAGGGATTGAGAGTAGAAATGCAAGCCAAAAGTGAAGCGCTCAAAATACTAAAAACCGAATTTGTTGAGAACGGATTCAAATTTACAGAGACCGAAAGAGGTCAGGTTGGTCAGATAATCAGAAGACTTAAGGTATTACGTCTGGCAACGATGACAAACTTTAAATCGCTAAGTCCTCTTAGACAAGAAATCAAGGCAGCTTATGAAATCCAGGATTATGCATTGCTTAATATAAAATTGGATATTGTCGCCTCGGCGTTGACGCTTTCAATATATCAAGCCGATCTGGCTTTGACAATGCTTCAGGAATTGGAAGACATCATCAACAATCATCAGGAGTGATAATGAATGAAAATCAAGGTTGAGGAAATCATGAATTTAGAAGAAACAGAAGTCATCGTGAGATGCTCTGCTGTTGATGAAGAAGTCAAAAGGCTAGTCTCAACCTTGCGCTTGTTCGAAGAACACTTATTTGGAAAACTTAACGACAGGACTTATCCACTGCATCCCAAACAAGTGTTCTATTTTGAAAGTGTAGACAACAAGGTGTTTGCCTATACTCAGAAAGAGACATACGAAACGTCATATAAATTATATGAACTCGAGGTTTTTTTGAAAAACACCAGTTTTATCAGGGTAAACAAAACGACGATACTTGATGCCGGAAAGATCACAAGTTTCCGTTCTGCCATTAATGGCAGGATGGAGGCAATCCTCAAGAACGGCGAAAAAATCATCATTTCCCGCACTTATGTCGGCGCCATCAAGATGATTTTGGGAGGAAGATAAGATGAAAAAATATCTGTTTATATATGCTGTGGCTTTCACGTTGCTCATGATAGTGTTCACATTCCTCTCAATCGCAATCTTTAGAAGAACTGAAATTGTCATACCGTTTACAAGAGTAGTTGTCACCGGATTCATAATGACTGTTTTCATTTCGCTGTCGGTATTCTTTTTCCGTCTGGAAAAAGGGAACTCTATTGTCAACACTGTAATCGGTTTTATTATTTTATTACCGGACTTGATCATTATGAGGAGGACTTTTGGAGATTGGCTGTTTAGATTTTCCTCAACCATTTACTTGTTGGCAGTATTGGTCGCAATCATTTATTCCGCAGCAGTGATTGTTGTATCTCGAAAAGCAAAAAAAGAAGAGGCAAATCTGAATCGTCTCTTGAAACAAAAACAAAAAGAAGAAGATGAAGCAGAAAAATAAGATAACAAGACTGGACCAAGATTTAGTTCCAGTCTTTTTTTTGCATTCTTATATGTAAGAATCCCGGGATCCATAGAATTTGCCGATTAACATTGTATTTTGTCCATCGGTCCATTCTTAGAATGAAACCAATGGACTTTTTTCTACACTAGGAATTTTATTGCTTTTGGACTTCCTTCAAGTTATAATTAAGTAAGCGTTTACTTTTTATATTTTGGAGGAAAAAATGAGTAGTAGCATCAGCGAAGCAACTGCATTTATCAAGACAAACAAAATTGAAATGATTGATTTCAAGATGGTTGATTTAGACGGCAGATGGCGCCATTTGACGATCCCTTCTGCCAATTTCAAGGAAAGCGTGTTCGAATACGGTATCGGTTTTGATGCATCAAACTACGGGTATGCTCCCGTAGAAAATTCTGACATGGTGCTCATCCCAGATATTTCGACTATGGCAATAGATCCATTCACCAAAGTCGCAACATTAAATATGATTGCCGATGTGCAAGTGATTGGAAAAGAAAACAAGCCCTTCGACCAGTATCCAAGAAATGTCTGTAAAAGCGCGCTCAATTACATGAAAGACAAGGGGATCGCGGATCAGATGATCATCGGCCCGGAATTTGAATTCCACATTTTTAACAATGTGTCTTTTGAAGTCAAACCAAACAGTGTCTCCTATCGTCTTGACACTACCCAGGCGGCGTGGAATACAGGAAGAATAGCAGACGACAACAACGGATACCAAGTAAATCCCAAAAGTGGATACCATGCAGACCTTCCCAATGACATCAATTATGATCTTCGCAGTAAGATTTGTCTGATGCTAAACGATTGGAATATACTCGTGAAATATCATCATCACGAGGTCGGCGGATCCGGTCAGCTTGAGATCGAAATCGAACTAGGAGAAATGATGAAAATGGCTGATGACACGATGGTTGTGAAATACATCGTCAAGAATGCTGCTGCCGAAGCGGGAAAAACTGCCACTTTCATGCCAAAGCCTTTAAACAACGAAGCCGGTAACGGCATGCATGTCCATATGCTTCTTATGAAAGATGACAAACCCCTTTTCTATGATGAAAATGGTTATTCCCAACTGAGTGAGACAGCTCATTATTTTATTGGTGGAATATTGAAACACATTGCTTCGCTATGTGCTTTCACCAATCCATCCACCAATTCATACAGAAGGCTTGTGCCTGGATTTGAGGCTCCGGTCACAATCGGGTATGCCACTGCCAACAGAAGTGCCGTGATCAGGATACCAGCTTACGCCAAATTGCCAGCTTTAAAACGCTTCGAACTCCGAAATCCGGATGCAACCTGCAATCCATACTATGCGTATTCGGCAATATTGATGGCGGGAATTGATGGCATTGAAAACAAGATCGATCCGAATAATTATAATTGGGGCCCCTTTGATTTCAACTTGTATAAACTGAGTCGCCAGGAACAAGAAAAAATAGAATCTTTACCTAAAACTCTGGAAGAAGCGATGGATGCTTTGGAAAACGATCATGATTACCTTACAAAGGGAGGCGTTTTTCCGAAAAAACTGCTTTCTGTCTGGATTGAGAAAAAAAGATCCGAAGCAGGGGAAATCAATGAAGTACCCCATCCTGCTGAATTTAAGAAATATTATGATTTTTGATTTTGCCAGCAATTTGACTAAAAAAACCATCGTTGATGGTTTTTTTCAACAATGTCATCTGTGTCATTGTCCAAAAATACGGATTAGCATATAATATTCTTTGAGATTTGTGCAACATAACCCCTCTTTCTTTTGAAACTGGATTGAACATCACGGAAAAGATCGCCAATAAAAAAAGATATTGCTATTTATTATCATCGCCCATCTCACTTTCTTACCAATGTCCTCACTTTTCGAATTCATCATAATGCAGAACAACGGTTTGAATCAGCGTTTGATTTGCCCAAACAATAGCCTCGATTTTGTTTGAGTTTGTACAAAGGATATCTGCTCCTGTCAGCGTAGAAATATCTTTCTATTTCTCCGTTCTTGTCTTGAAAGGACAAGAAATTGGTGTTATCATTATCAAGTACGAAGTGCTTATTATTCCATGTATTTGTTGTGTTAAAATTAAAAATATCACAATATTATAGATTTCAAAACGTGATGGAGGATAAAATGACAGACACGAAAGAGAGAATTTCCGTTAAACAAGGATTTAAAAACGTCGTATTGCTAGGACTTGTGAGCTTATTCACTGACTTGTCAACGGAAATGGTTTATCCTCTGGTAACAATCTATCTTTCAACTTTCGCTTCCGTGGCGATAATCGGAGTAATCGAAGGGCTTGCAGAAAGCGTAGCAGCAATTCTTAAGAGTTATTCAGGATATATCGGAGACAAGTTCAGCAATAAGAAAACGCTCGCTTTCATTGGCTATTCCAGTGCGATTATTTATAAGATCCTGTTATTTTTTTCCTTCAGTTGGGTCGGAGTTTTGCTCGCAAAATTGGTGGACAGAATCGGTAAAGGTGTCAGGACGGCTCCAAGGGACGCGCTTGTTGCACAAAGCGCAGAAGCGACGCTTGGCAAAGCTTTCGGACTACATAAGACTTTAGACATGTTTGGCTCGGCGTTGGGAATCGTTTTTGCACTCTTTTTATATAATCTGCTAGTGAACGATTTAAATGCAATTGCGGATGTCGCTGCATTTAAAAAGATATTCCTTCTGTCGATAATTCCAGCGCTTGTCGGACTCTTCTGTTTGCTGTTTGTGAGAGAAGTCAAAAACCATCGTGACAATTTGAAAAAATTCACATTAAAGGGACTTCATCTCGACAAAAGGATTATTATGTATCTTGTTGTAGTGTTGCTTTTTTCCATCGGCAATTCCAGCAATGCTTTTCTGGTATTAAGGGTAGCGAGTTTAGGCTTTACAACAGTTGATGTCTTGCTGCTATACCTTGTCTATAACCTGGTTTCTTCAATCGTTTCTTATCCGCTTGGCAAATTGTCGGACAAGATTCAAAGACGTCATCTGGTTATTCCCGCCTATTTACTATATTCCATTACATATTTTGGCATAGCTTTTCTAGAAACTAAAATCTGGTTATACATCTTGTTTGGTATTTATGGAATATTCCAGGCTCTGATCGCGGGGGCAGAAAAAGCCTATATCACGGAGAACTCTCCCAAGGATTTCAAAGGCACGATTTTGGGTCTGTACGGAACCGCTCAAGGTTTCGGACTTTTAATCGCATCTTTTGCTGCTGGTGCAATTTGGAGTTTTGTTGGCATAAAATACACCTTCGCTTTTGGTGGATTGATGGGACTTTTAGCCGCTATCGGACTACTATTCGTCTTTAACATGAAACCAACAAAGGCCAAAGAAAACATTTGAAGTGATATTATCTGTAATTTTTGCTAACTTGTTGATATTAAGGGGGATTATATGATAAAATTTCGTAATTTTACCAACAACAACGGTTATGGCGATTTTGGCGATTCTTTTTTGGAAGTCGCAGCTTTTTTAGCGAGGTTGCATCAAGACGAGCCGCTTCCTCTCGCATACCCTTGGGGTCGGTGGGAATGGATGTTCTCCCTCTGCTATCTTGATAAACAGCACCTTGACAAAATTGGAATTTGGGAAGATGAAGACAAAATCATAGCCCTTGTTACCTATGAATCAGTTTTTGGCGAAGCATATTACGCTATCGATCCTCTCTATAGCGATTTAAAACCCGTATTGGCCAATTACGCAAAGACGACTTTCATTCATGAAGGAAAATTCAGAATTCTGATACCTGAGAACGATTCGGAAATGAAAAAAGCAGCTTTCGAACTTGGGCTTAAGGCGACAAATGGTAATGAACACATGGCTTGTTTTGAAGCGGGCTTTCCACTTGAATATCAATTGCCGGAAGGCTTCGAGATTATAAGTCTTGCAGAAGAAAAAGACATTATAAAATACCACAAGGTATTATGGAAGGGATTCAATCACGGATCAGATGTTCCGATTAACGAATCAGATCTAGCCGACAGAAGAATAAGTCTTTCCGGTCCCCATGTCGATCTATTTAGGAACATTGCTGTTGTTTCGCCTGATGGCCAGTTTGTTTCCTACTGTGGCACGTGGTACCTAGAAAACACTTGTGTTGCCCTTGTAGAACCGGTTGCGACCGATCCTGAGTATAGAAAATTGGGCTTGGGAAAAGCTGCTGTCTTGGAAGCAATCAAGCGTTGTTTTGCTGTAGGAGCTAAATATGCTTTTGTCGGTTCAAACCAAAATTTTTATTATCGTCTCGGGTTTTATCCTTTGATGACATATTCATGGTGGCAATAGAAAAAAATATAGAAATTATATTTGCAGATTCAGCACACTGTTTTACTGTATTCAGATATAATATTGGCACAATCATGGTATAATGCATCAATAATGTAATTATTTTGAAATTTATCCTGTAAAAAACATTATAACGCCTGAAAGCAAGCGTTTTCAGTGCTTTTTTTACAAATCATATTGAAAGATATGTGTTGTCAAGGTATAATATGTCATCATTTTTCACGTACTGGGGGGAATCAAATCAATTGGGAAACTATTATGTTAAACGGATATTGTCTGCACTTTTTACTCTTTTTTTGATTGCAACAATCACTTTTTTCATGATGCATGCTTTGCCTGGGGGACCTTTTTCCAGAGAGAGAGCTTTGCCGGCAGCGGTTGAGGCAGCTCTAAATGCAAAGTATAATTTAGATGCTCCACTCCTTGTCCAGTACACAGACTATATGTGGGGACTGATTAGATTTGACCTTGGACCATCGTTCCGACATTTGGGCAGGACGGTACAGGGACTGATTGCTACCGGCTTCCCAATCAGTGCAAAAATCGGGATTCTTTCGGTGCTGGCAATTTTAGTCTTTGGATTGCCGCTAGGTATAATTTCCGCTTTGAAACAAAATCGCCCTGCCGATTACATGGTCATGTTTTTGGCGACTTTAGGTGTTACTATACCTTCATTCGTAATTGCAACTGTTTTCCTATATGTATTTTCCGGACTTTTGGGTTGGGTTCCGGCTTTCGGACTGACCAAATTTTCTTCATATATTGGGCCCGTCATTGCCCTGTCTGGTTACTCGCTTTCTTTTGTGACGAGGCTAACCAGATCGAGCATGTTGGAGGTGTTGAGTCAGGATTATATTCGCACCGCCAGAGCCAATGGCATACCAGAATGGAAAGTATTATATAAGCACGCTCTTAAAAACGCCTTGATCCCCGTCGTTACCTATGTTGGTCCGATGATTGCTGCAGTTTTGACTGGTTCCTTCGTTGTGGAAAGAATCTTCTCTATCGGAGGCATTGGTCGGTATTTTGTCGACAGCGTCGGGACCAGAGATTACACAATGATCATGGGGATAACCATTTTCTATGCTGCACTCTATATCATCATGGTATTGCTAGTTGACATCGCCTATTCTTTCATCGATCCACGAATCAGATTAGGCAAGAAGATGGAGGACTAGCAAAATGACAAAAAAAGACTTCGAGTTTATTGACAGCTCAAAAAAACTTGACAAAGAACAGATCCGGCCTAGCCTTAAATACTGGGAAGACGTTTGGAGAAGACTCAAAAAAAACAAATTGGCTATGGTTGGGATAATAGGTATAGTACTTATTACCTTGACGGCGATATTTGGACCATTGTTAACAAGATATACTTACTATGAACAAAGAAACGAATTCATCAACACTCCTCCAGTTTTGCAGATATATCAAATCGAAGAGGATGCCTACATATATTTGACCAAACAATATTACCTTTTGCTTGTTACAGAAAAAGGTGAACTTGTCGAGAGATTAGAGGAGACTTCATCAAACACTACTTTGAGGCTTAAGACCTACGATTACCTAGGCGAGGAAATCTTGATCAATTATACCTATAAGTTCAGTACTGATCCGGCCTATAAAAATATTGATTTCAGTGTAACGTATAAGGACGTTGAAACTTTTGAAAAAACAAAATCTGTTTTGAATAGGACATATCCTTTCGGATCGGATTCCTTGGGTAGAGACGTAATGACAAGAGTCATGTACGGTGCCAGAATCTCGCTGACAGTTGCCTTGGTCGCAACCATTGTAAATTTACTGATTGGTGTTACTTATGGAGCTATTTCCGGACTTGAGGGAGGAAAAATCGACAACGTTATGATGAGAATTGTCGATATCATCAACTCGATTCCTTTGTTATTATATGTTATATTATTGATGGTGTGGTTAAATAATAGAGGATTGTGGACGATCATCATCACTTTGGGATCGGTTTACTGGGTTGGAATGGCAAGGCTCGTCCGAGGGCAGGTACTGAGTTTGAAAAACCAGGAATTTGTACTTGCCGCAAGAATGCTAGGCGTTTCCAAAACAAAGATCATCTATAGACATTTGGTTCCCAATGCCATGGGCTCGATTATCGTCGCCATGACGATGATGATTCCGACGGCGGTATTCACTGAATCTTTCTTGAGTTTCATCGGGCTGGGCGTTTCCGCTCCACAGGCTTCTTGGGGAACACTGGCGAGTGATGCTTTGGGTGGACTCACAAATTATCCTTATCAGTTGTTTTTTCCGGCATTTGCGATCGCACTCACCATGCTCGCGTTCAATTTTTTGGGCGATGGGCTTAGAACGGCGCTTGATCCGCGACTGAGGAAGGGGTAGGCTATGAGTATATTACTTGAAGTTATCAATCTGCATACATCATTTTTTACCCACCAAGGCGAAGTCAAAGCGGTTCGAGGCTTATCATTCGTTTTGGAACACGGTGAGATTTTGGGTATCGTTGGCGAATCTGGAAGCGGCAAAAGTGTCTCATCAATGTCGCTTATCGGTTTGGTTGACGAACCTGGAAAAATAATTCAGGGAAGTGTATTGTTTGACGGTAAGGAATTAGTCGGACTTCCAAAAAAAGAACTTGAAAACATTAGAGGCAAAGAGATTTCAATGATTTTCCAAGATCCGATGACTTCGCTTAATCCGGTTTTCCGGATTGGTTCGCAAATCGTCGAAGTCATTATGAGGCATACTCAAATTACTAGGGTCGACGCTGAAAAAAAGGCAGTAGACTTGTTGGAACTTGTCGGGATTCCCGAAGCAAAAGACCGGATTAAGAGTTATCCCCATCAATTTTCTGGAGGCATGCGCCAAAGGGCGATGATTGCGATGGCAATCTCATGCGATCCTAAACTGTTGATAGCTGATGAACCGACCACTGCACTTGATGTCACCATCCAGGCACAAATTTTAGAATTGATGCGCGACTTGAATAAGAAGTTGAATACATCAGTTATCCTTATTACCCATGATTTGGGCGTAGTCGCGGAAACATGTGATAAAGTCATCGTCATGTATGGCGGGATGGTCATGGAGAACGCTTCTGTGCTCGAATTGTTCGACAATCCGCAACATCCGTATACAAGGGGCTTGATGAAATCGGTGCCAAAGGACGTTTCTGGAACGAGAACAAGGCTTGAGCCGATTGCAGGAACACCACCAGATTTATTGAAACCACCACCCGGATGTCCGTTTTCTCCAAGATGTCCGCATACGATGGAAATCTGTATTCAAGAGGCTGCCCCAATGTTTAAAATCACTGATACCCAATCCGCTTCCTGCTGGTTGCACCATAAAAAAGCTCCCTCCGTACTAAACTATATCAAAACAACAGAGGAGGTAGACTCATGAGTGAACAGAGAATACCTTTGTTAGAGGTAAGAAACCTTAAGAAACATTTTATTTCAGGTTCAAAACTAACTGGTCGCAAAGTGCTCGCTGCTGTTGATGGAATTGATTTTGTGATTTACAAAGGTGAGACTTTCGGACTTGTCGGTGAATCCGGCTGTGGCAAAACCACCGCTGGCAGGACCATCTGTCGGCTGTATAATCCCACTGCCGGAGAAATTATCTTCGATGGTGAGGATGTTGCGAAACTCGACGAGAGAAAATTGAAGAGTTTCCGAAAACGGGTTCAGATGATCTTTCAGGATCCTTATGCTTCACTAAATACCAGAATGACTGTCACAGATATCATTTCCGAAGGCTTGGAAGCGAATCGGATGCTGAGCGGAGAAAAAGAAAAAACAAGAATCTATGAACTTTTGGATCTTGTCGGATTGAAACGGGAGCACGCTAGCCGTTATCCTCATGAATTCTCTGGCGGTCAAAGACAAAGAATCGGCATCGCCAGAACCTTGGCTGTGGAACCGGAACTGATCATTTGTGACGAACCGATTTCCGCGCTCGACGTATCGATCCAGGCGCAAATTGTCAACATGCTCGAAGACTTACAAACTGAATTCGGACTCACGTATCTCTTTATCGCCCACGATTTGTCGATGGTAAGACACATCTCCGACAGAATCGGTGTCATGTATCTTGGCAAAATGATGGAAGTCGCCGATAGCGACGAGCTATACATCCATCCATATCATCCCTACACTCAATCTTTACTTTCATCGATACCTGTTCCCGATCCAAGGGAAAATGCCAAAAACAAACGGATTGTATTGGAAGGTGAAATCATGAGCCCGATCAATCCCAAACCTGGGTGCCGCTTCGCACCAAGGTGTCGCTATGCCAAAGACGTTTGTCGTTCAGAGACACCTGTCTTACGAGAAATTTCCAAAGACCATACGATTGCCTGCCATTTGGCAGAGGAAATCAATTCAGGGATTTAAACACTTAGGTGGTTAAATTATAAAAAAAAAGAAGGGAAGAGAAGAAATGAAGAAACTGTTTTTAGCTATTTTGGCTATTGGCCTCGCCTTTTCATTCGCCGCTTGTCAGGGAACATCCGAAGAAGGCGTTTTGAATTGGAATATCGGTGCTGAGCCACTAACAATCGACCCAACCTTGAATGGCGCATCTGATGGCGGAGACGTCATCAACCAGACATTTGAAGGCTTGGTTCGTGAAAAAGAAGGGGTTATCTACCCCGGAATCGCTGAATCATGGGAAACTTCAGCTGATGGTTTAACTGTCACATTCACTTTGAGAACTTCAAAATGGAGTGATGGATCAGACTTGACTGCAAGCGATTTTGTATACTCCTTCAAAAGAGGTATGGATCCTGCCACAGCATCCGAATATGCTTGGATTTGGGAATACACTAACATTGTTGGCTCAATGGAAGCTGTTTATGACGGAGGATCACTTGATGACGTAGGTGTTGTAGCATCTGATGCCAAGACTCTCGTTATCACGCTCAAACAACCAACATTGTATTTTGTCAGTTTGATGGCATTCTACCACTTCATGCCGGTAAAACAATCCGCTGTTGAAGCAGTTGGATACGAAGAAGGCCTTTGGGCAGCTTCGCCAACAGTAGTGGTCTCGAATGGACCATTCGTACTGACTGAATACACTATCGGCGAAGGTCTTGTTCTTGAAAAGAACGACCATTACTGGAACAAGAAAGAGACTCATCTAAGCAAGATTGTTGGCAAATTCATCGACGACTCGCAAACTGCATACAATGCATATGTAGCTGGCGAATTAGATATCATTCCCGATGTACCGCCAGCACTAGTCACTACTTTGATTGCCGAGAATCCTGATTTTTACGTGTTTGCATTGTTTGGAACTTATTATTACAACTTCAATCTTGAAAAACCAGAATGGCAAAACGTCAAGCTCAGAAAAGCAATGGCCTATGCTATCAACCGCGAAGTCATTTGCGAGACATTGGGCTCAGGACAAGTTCCTGCTGCTGGATTCGTACCTCCGGGCATGCTTGACAACAACGGGTTGGATTTCAAAGAAATGGCCGGACTTTACGGTACAGCCCCAGATGATGCCAATTTTGATTTGGCTGTAACACTATTTGCTCAGGCAGCTACAGAAATGGGATATACTGTTACAGAATTGCAAACATTACTATCCACTAAAGTTCTCATGTACAACACTTCAAATGCCCATAAGGCTGTTGCCGAACTTGTTCAAGAGTCATGGCGCGTAGTTCTTGGTATCCAAATGACTTTGGCAAACCAAGAGTGGAGCATCTTCCAAGACACTCGTAGAGATGGTCTATATGATATTGCTCGCGGCGGCTGGCTGACAGACTTTATGGATCCTGCCGGAATGTTGGCTATATTCGTTACCAACAACGCCTACAACGATCCAAATTACAACAATCCAACATTTGATACATTGATGACAGAAGCGCAAGAAGCTACAAATGCTGCTATCCACTTCAACAAATTGTATCAAGCGCAAGCCGTTCTTATGAATGACATGCCGGTTGTTCCAGTTTATCACTATTCTGATATCATTATGGTAAAAGATTATGTTGTTGGCTGGAGCAGATCAAATCTTGGTTCAATTGACCTGTCACAAGCAGAGATTGTCGTACCTGCAGCATAAAATTTAATCAATTGAAAAACTCTCCAAAAAAGTTTCGACTTCCATTTGGGGAGTTTTTTCTTTGGATTTGTATTCTCAAAGAATAATCAGGTGTATAATATATTCAAAGAGAAAAGGAGGTAGTGATTAATGAGTGTTTTTTATATGAAACAAAAAGCATTTTCCTTTAAAGACAAATACAAGATTTTAGATGCTTCCCAAAACCAAATTTACCATTGTGCCGGGCACTTTTTTTCCATCTCAAGAAAAAAAGAACTCTACGAGTCCAAGACAAACAAGCATTTATACACTTTAAAACGCAAACTTCTCAGTTTTATGCCAAAATATGAACTGACCGATCCTGATGGTTCGATTGTGGCGACTATTCGCAAAAAAATGGCATTGTTGAAGCATAAAATTGATATCTCAAGTAGCTTGGGAGATTTTGTAATCGAAGGCAATTTTTCCGCCCATAATTTTGCAATCTTGGAACATGACTTAGAAATCGTTACCATTCATAAAAAATGGGTATCTTGGGGCGATAGTTATGAGATCATGATCAGTGACGATACAAAGATTCCGTTCTTTTTGGGTCTAGTCATTATTATTGACGATTGTCTGCACAGCAGAAGAAACAGATACCAAGTGTAAGCTAACTGCATAAATAAGTCATTTGGAATTTTTCTCCAAATGACTTATTTTTATGTATTGATCAATCAATGCTTTAAAACAAAATCAGAAACAGCAACATAGAGATTGCTTTTGGCATTATGGATTGCCACTTCTTGATCAATTCCTTCAGGATTTATGATGACTGCTTTTGTAAGACCATCCGGATAATCAGTTGGTTTAAGTCCCTCGATTTTGCCTACAAAGGCATAAAGCGGGACTGCGCTGGAATTGCAAAATGATGCGATGCCTGAAATTGCCTTGCCTTGTAGGCTTTGGCCATCCAATTTGCCTTCTCCAGTAAATACACAATCGCAGCTTTTTAACAAATCAAGAAAGGACAACAGCTCCAAGATTGTATTAATCCCGCTTTTGACTGTAGCATTAAAAAATGCTTTCATAGACACAGGAATCCCTCCGGAAGCTCCTGCTCCGGGAAATGAAGAAGAAAAATTGAACTTGTTTTCAAGAAAATCCGCATAGTATTTGAGGTTTTTGTCAAGCAATTCGACCATATTCTGGTCTGCGCCTTTCTGCCAGGCAAAGATATGAGCAGCACCATTTGGTCCGTAAAGAGGGTTTGTGACATCACTAAAACAGATGATTTTTGCATTTGTGGCTTTGCTATTAATTTTAAGAGTGGATATATCGTTTATCTTGTCAAGCGTGGCACCTGTTGGGATAAACACATTTCTGTCTTTGTCGAAAAATCTCACTCCTAAGGCATGAGCGATACCACATCCGGCATCGTTCGTTGCGCTGCCTCCAAGTCCGAGGTAGATTGTTTTGGCGTTTCTATTTATGGCATCACTTATGAGTTCACCAACCCCTAACGTGGTTGTAAATCCGGGGCCCAAATTGCCGCTTGTAAGGAGTAATCCTGCGCTTGCGGCCATTTCTATGACAGCGAGATTGTTTTCCATCAAACCATAAAAACTGGGAATGATTTTGTTGTCAGGGCCTGTAGTATTCAGCTTTATGATTGTACCTTTATGAAATGACATGAAACAATCGACCAAGCCTTCACCGCCATCGGAAATAGGAATTTTGATGATCTCGCAATCTGGGTAACCGGATCTGATTGCTTGTTCCATGATGTCTGCGGCTTGAATACTAGTCAGAGAGCCTTTGAACGATGCAGGAATGACCAATACTTTCTTCATTTACGGTTCCGGCTTTCAAAGTCTGTTTCAAAAACATTTTTACCAAGCGTCATCGTTTTTTTCCGCCATCTCCTGGGCAATATTGCCAAATTGGTTTTTAGTTCATCTATTTTCGATAAAAATTGATTTATGAATGCCTCCTCCTGGAGATGACATTTATGAGAAAATGATCTGAGTAGTTGCTCAGTGGGATTGTTTGCCAAAATTTTTCTGTTTTCGTCGACAAATCGATTCTGGAGTGTGTTCAATTCTTGTTTGTATGAAGTTTCATCTATCAGACCGCCATAGATGGCTCGACGCAGATATTCACGTTTCAGCCAATATTCATATGCTTTGTTTTCGTCTTTATAAACTGGAGGTACTTCAAGCCCGAAATATGTCGGCAAGTATACTGAGAGGCATGGAGTGGATGCTCCGGTGAGCCAGATCGTCTGAAAGTTGTTTACAGTTTCGACAATCATGCTGGCAGTCGTCTGGTTGCCAAGCATGGAGTAATGCATACAGACGCTTTTCATGCTTCCTTTGCTGTATAACCTAGATGTGTCATGCAAATCATGGCTACGGAGTGTGGCAATAACATCAGAGACTGTCAGATTAATTGTATCGCTTAATCTCTTGTTAACACAAGTCTGTCGGTTTTTCGAACGGGAAAAAAAGGTGAATATCGGTTCTGTATGAACTTTCCTGAAATTGATTGCATTAGCTCCTGAGGAAAAATCAACATTATTTTCTATCGAAAGCCTGTTGCTAATATTACCATGTTCTCTGATTGCGCTCACTACCCAATCTTTTCCTGAGGTTTCCAAGATATATGCCGATTTCTTGTCTGCGATGAGAAACGAATTATCATAGTAGAAATGTTTGTCAAAACCGCAGTTGCCACCTTGTCCATACTTATTAAGAAAATAGACGATGGTATCGATTGCTTCTTTGGCAGTGGCTGATTTTTCCAAGCCAAGCCGTAAGAGATCCATTCCTAAAAGACCAATTTTATTCTTTCTAGAACTATCTGTAAATACGGCTTCATTGCCAATCATCACTGATTTTTCATTGATGCCCATCTCCGCTCCCCACATCCAACTTGGTTTGATAAGCAACATGGCATATGTGTCAAATTGCTCCTCGATGTCTATATATGTACAATGCTTTGGAATAGAGGTTGAATGTTTTGTTTGAGGAATGAACACCGTCAAGTTGGGTTCATTGGGACTCCGATCACTATTTTTACCAAACACGGTACCGTTTTCATTAAATTTGAACAAAGTATCACACATTATTTTTCTCCTTATATATTATAGCTCATCATTATCAGTTTAGTCTCGAACCGATAAAATGTCAAGATTGGGGCAAATTATCGTTCTTCAAAAAAAAAAAAAAAAAAAATTGACATAGCATACCATGTATTGTATAGTATTATGTGTAAGGTAGTATTACGTGTAAGGAGGTATTACTTTGGATAGTCAATTGAAGAAAGGTTTTCTGGAAACATTGGTTCTCGCTTCGCTAAAATATGAGGATTCATACGGTTACAAAATTATCCAAGACGTATCGCAGGTCGTTGACATCTCCGAATCAACGATGTATCCGATTTTGAAACGACTCGAGCAGCAGAAATTGGTAAGAACATACAATACCGAATTCAATTCGCGGATTCGCAAGTACTTCAAAATCACTAGTTTGGGAGAAGTAAGACTCAGTGAAACGCAAAGTGAATTTAGACAGCTTAAAAAAATCTATGATTATATTTTAAGGTAGGGATGGATTATGAGAAAAAGAGAATTTTTGGAAAAATTAAGAACGAATTTGAAAACAGTCAGAAATAACGAGTCTGATGAGATACTTAGTTATTATGACGAGATTATTCAAGATGCTGTCGACAATGGGGAGAACGAAGCAGAGTTCATATCTAAACTCGGAAGCATAGATGAAATCATTGAAACAATCCGTAAAGACGTAGATTTCGTACAAAAGCTTAAAGAAAGACGCGACAGCACTTTGATGGCAGCAATCAACACCACGGCAAAAATACTGGGATATTCAATTTTCGCCTTAGTAACTTTCATAATAGTAGTTGTCGGGTTTTCATTCGTGATTTCAGGTGTTTCAACCGTAATTTATTCAAGCATTATTTTGGCGGTGTCTGAAAGTTCAGGTGTGAATTTGATTTTGATGCGATTGGGAAATATTGTGTTCGGAATCGGGTTAGTAATGTTTGCACTTGGAGTACTCAAATGGTATTTTCGAGTTTCAAAATCAACAGTCAAAAAATTGCTTCAAGAAGTGCAAAAACGTTTAAGAAAGGAGGAACAAAAAAATGTATAAACTAATTAAAATTGGGCTAGCTTTGATAATCATCGGCTTTATCGTTTCAATAGGATTTGGAATTGTTTCGGGAGCATCATTCAACAGCTATTTTGGTGATGAGGACTTCACATATGTGGAAAAAACTTATGCGGCTGATGATTTTAGCGGATTTGATTTCGACTTGTCGAACAAAGCGGTCATCATCTTGCCATCGGAGAGCGGTAACGTCGATATCAAATACTATGACTCCGACCTAAATTGGATTGAGGTGGATGAAACTGGAAATGAACTTATCCTGCAAAGCGACGGTGAATGGTATGCAAATATGGTTGTCAATTTCAGTCTGTTCAGTTTGACAAAGTATTCGGAATTCTATCTTTATATTCCTGTTTCGGAACATTATGACATAACGATTGATTCATCAAACGGAGCTATTAGTCTTGACAACTATCTTTCTGCAGGCGAGCTTAACTTTGATACATCGAATGGGGCGATTAATCTGACAAATGTCGAAAGTGAAGATTTTATTGATCTCAAGACCTCAAACGGAAGAGTCACGTTGATCAACGTAGAAACAACAAATGAGATTTCAGCTGATTCAGTAAATGGCAGGATTACTTTGGAAGATGTTATTGCTCTTTCAATCGATGTCAATACTTCAAATGGATCGATTGTCGGGTCAGGCTTGGAAACATCAAATTTTGATGCGCACACATCAAATGGAAATATTGAACTTACATTTGTCGGAAGCTTCGCAGATTATCATCTTCGGATGTCGACAAGCAATGGAAGTTACTATCTGAATAATCAAAAAGTGACCACCAACAATTATAACACTGACAAGAATAACGAGATCCAACTTGATACAAGCAACGGAAACATCAAAGCCAATTTTTCTTCATAGGAGCACATAACTTGCTCCTTTTTTTTATTCAAATGTGTAAGCTGCTAAATTAATAGTATAATATGTCATAATGACTTAAGATATTTGCATCATATCTTCAGAAAATCATCAGAAAGGAAAATTGAAAATGAATGGCAAAATCAAATGCGACTGTCAATTGCTGATAGAAGGATTTGACTGGGGACCGTCCATAACTTGTATCATTTTAAAGTCAGACAAATTTGAAAAGACGGATTCAATCGAACCAAATCTTATCAAAGCGTCAATCAAGAAGCAAAATGTGTTTCACGAAATAACGTTGGAATATGTACAGATCAATACTGGCGAAATAAGATTGTATCCTAAATATCATCCGTCTTTCGGGTTTCTTTCGCCAATGACATATAACCACCAATCCAACAGAAATCAATTTATGGAATCGACAGAAATATCAGTGGTAATCAAAAAAGAGATTAAGATTAAAGATGGAGTGATTAATGGTTTTGAAATGCCCATACAAGGCGATTACCTGATTCCTTCAATCAACAAGTTTTCACATGACAAGTATCATTTTGATCATCAGATTACATTGAATTATTCTCTCTATGAACCAGAGGAAAAAAACAATATGCCTCTGATTATTTGGTTGCATGGAGCTGGAGAAGGTGGAATAGATCATCGAGTGCTGTTGCTTGGTAATCCTGTAACAAGGTTAATTGAACCTGGTGTGCAAAATATTTCTGGGGGAGCTTGCTTGCTCGTGCCTCAATGTCCAACCTTCTGGATGGATGATGGACAAGGAGTTTATACGAAGAACGGTAAATCGATTTATCATAAAGCCTTGTTTGGATTGATTGAAAGAGTTGTCAATAAGAACAAAAAGATTGACAGACAAAGAATCTACATCGGCGGGTGTTCGAATGGGGGATACATGGTAATAAACATGTTGCTGCATTATCCGGAGTGTTTTGCCGCAGCGTTTCCAGTTTGCGAAGCATACTATGACAAATGGTTACAAGATCTTGACATTCGCCTATTAAAACAATTACCGATTTGGTTTACACACGCCAAAAGCGACCAAAGCGTTTCATATGATAAATTTACAAAAGCAACATATGACAGGCTGCTTTCTGAAGCGAAAAGTGACATTCATTTGTCAACCTTTGAAACAGTCGTTGATTATTCGAGCCAATACTTCAACCCTGATGGAAAGCCTTATGTTTACAATAGTCATTGGGCTTGGGTCTACACGTTAAACAATCAGTGCAAAGAACACATAAATGGTGTGGAAACAGATATTTTTAGCTGGCTATTCGCACATAGAACTTCTTCATTAAATAAATGAATGCTGGATTCCTTGCTGAAATGCAACATATGACGAGAGTTTACCCATTGTGATAGGTTTGGATTGCAAGCATTCTTTCAAACTGAATTAAGAGGATGTATTTTAACAATCAGAACATCAATTCAATAAATTTGACTTGCAATTATAAATCTAATATGTAATAATAGGTACTGTGTCATACAAAGTACCACGATTCCAGTATTATCAATTCAACAATAACATTGCATAATACATAAGGTAATGATTGTATTCTCAATGTAATTATGTTTGATTATTATACGGAATAGTGTATAATGTAATATGGAAAATACGGGTGAATCAATATGGTTTTTATGGATGTCGGAACAGGAAAATATAAGAAAACTTTCGCTGATTATTTTAAAAAATACAAAGCATTTTTGATTACCATATTAGTGGTTATTTTGTATTTTTTTATTAAGGATCTGGTCACTCAACGTGACATATTGGTATATGATACGGATCTTCAGTATTTATACACGATTGACAGTAATAAAGGTAAATCGATCAATGACCCACCAATTATCTATATTCCGGAAGGATATGTCGTCATCTGGTATGACAATCCTGAGTTCATAGGGACCAGAGTCGGGTTTCCCTATCTTGTCGAACGAGATGGTGGTCTCTATCCAAAACTTCTCGCTAATTTCAGTTCTTTGATATTTGAACCGAATAACGGGGATCCTACTTTCCGGCTTATTAGACGATATAATTCAACTATCGAAGCTCCGGAACCTCCCGTTAAAGATGGTTATATCTTTGTCGGCTGGTACGAGGAGAATTCTTCTACCACTTATGTGTTTGATACCATGCCTTTACATGTCACAACTCTATTTGCAAGATGGTTCAGAGATTTTACTAGCGATTAATAATGAAGCATCTTCATGACATCCTCGTCTGAAGATGTTTTTTATCTCCGAATGCCTGCATTTTACTTCAAGACTATGAAAAATGAGAAAATAATAGTATCATAGATATATATAATGACACTATCTTGGAAAGAAGGTGACTTAATTGGCAAGGATTGCAACGTTTAGATTGTTCGTTACAAGCGACATCCATGGCCACTTGTTGCCAGTCGATTATGCAAACGACACTCCTTCAAACGATTCTTTGGCGAATATTTCTTCGATTATCAAGACATTGCGTACTGAAAATTCTGTGTTGCTTGACTTGGGAGATTCGATCCAGGGCAGCCCGTTGATGGATTATCATCAACAGCATCGGATGAAATTTGAGAATCCCGTCGCCACATGTCTGAACCTTATGGGATATGACTACTTTATTCCTGGTAATCATGATTTCAATTTCGGTAGAAAATATCTTGAAGATTTTATCCATTCAATCAAAGCTAAGACCTTATGCGCAAATATTCTGTCATCCAACCATCATTATGCCTTTGGGAACCCTTACGATATCCTTGAACTTGAACCCGGGTTGAAAATCGCCATTATCGGCGTGACTACTCAGTACATTCCCAACTGGGAGAATAAGGAAACTGTCAAAGATCTCATTTTTGAAAATGCCTGCCAAGTAGCCAAGGATTTGGTTCAAGAAGTCAAAAATAATCACCAGGTACAACTTATCATTGTCGCTTATCACGGAGGCTTTGAAAAAGATTTAATCACTTTTTCTCCATATATTGAAGACACAGGTGAAAACCTTGGGTCTAGAATGTTAGAAAGCATTCCTGACATGGACATACTTATAACCGGACACCAGCATCGGACCATTTGTCAGAAAGTAAGAGATACGATTGTTATCCAGCCAATGTTCAATGGCAGGGCTGTCGCCATGATCGATGTTGAATTTGCAAAGACTGACACATGGAGAAGAAATTCGATCAATGCATCTTTAGTTGAATCGAAAGACTATCTTCCTGATGACGAGATTTGCTCGATGCTTGAACAAATCGAAAACAGCACGGAAAAATATCTTGACAAAGTTTTGGGATATGTCGTGAATAACGATATGACGATCGAAGATAAATTCATGGCAAGATTAAAAAAACACAAAATTGTGACTTTGATCAATCAAGTTCAGACCGAGAAAACAAAGGCGATGATCAGCTGTTGTTCACTGGGAAACCATGTAACGGGTTTTTCCAAAGAAATATCAATCAGAAATATTTTTTCCACCTATGTGTTTCCGAATACGCTTGTCGTCTTGGAAATAGATGGCAATAACCTCAATAAAGCTTTGGAGAAGAACGCGGAGTATTTTGTGATCGAACAAGGTGAGATCGTTTCAAATCCTAAATACTCTTTTCCGAAAAAAGAGCATTATAACTATGATATGTTTGACGGAATCGACTATGCAATCGATGTAGCCAAACCTTTCGGCTCAAGAATCATAAGTCTAAAATACAATGGAACGGATATTCATCCCACGGATATGTTCACTTTGGCGATGAACAACTACCGCGCAACCGGTGGTGGAGAGTTTTCAATGTATCGCAACTTGAAAATTGTCAAAGAAGTGCAGTCGGACATTGCTACCATGCTGATAGAATATGTCAAAAAACATAAATATATCAGTGTCAAGGATACAGACAACATTAAGGTAATAAACTCAGGCAAATCTTGACGCGGGAAACCTCGTCTTTTTTGCCTTGTTTTTTCAGATGTTTATGGTCTTTAGAGGCAAAACATGATATAATATTCTTTACAATAAAATTTAATTCATAGTATATTTTTTTTATTCTATTGATGAAATCTTTTTAAAGGCGGTATGAATGCATGGCGGAAGGAATCGTCCTTGCTGGAGGGTACTCCTCCAGAATAAAGACAAACAAAATGATATTGGATCTTGATGGTATGCCGTTAATCAAACACACTGTCGATAAAATGAGAAAATTCACGACCAAAGTCTATGTCATTACCGGATTTTACCATCAAGACATCGAAAACCTTTTTCAAGGTGACTTGGATGTAAAAATCATAAGAAATATCAATTTTGATCAAGGCATGTTTTCTTCGGTTCAAACTGGCGTTGCCGAGGTGAAAACAGATTTTCTCATTATTCCTGGGGACTACCCGATTGTATCCGATAGCACCTATGAATCGCTTATATCAGCATCTGGGCAGATCCGGGTTCCTGTGTATGCCAACAGAAGAGGACACCCAATCCTGATTGAATCCGGCCTCAGAACAGCCTTGCTGGCTGAACCTGCCGACTCTAACTTGAAAATCTTTCGCAATCGCTATGAAGTCAATTACGTTTTGACCGATGATGAAGGCATCATTTGTGATGTTGATACGATGAAAGATTTTTTCTATATCCAGAATAAGGTAAAAGGAGAGAACGGAAATGAAAATCAATGAATTTTACCAACCGAATACTTTGGATGATGCCTACGACAAAATTGTCGAAAATTCCAATAACCAAGTTATGGGTGGTGGCGCTTGGATGAAACTTTCTGGCGCAAACATCAATACATTAATTCATCTTGGAAATCTTGGACTCGATACGGTTTCCGAAACACAAGACAAGTTGATTATCGGTGCCATGGTTTCTTTACATCAGGTCGAGTCAAACAAGATAGTGGGAACCATTTATAATGGTATGCTGCTTAAGGCAATCAAAAGTGTTATGGGGGTCCAAATTAGAAATGTCGCCACAATTGGCGGAACCGTGATGGGAAGATATCCTTTTTCAGATGTTTTGACAGCACTTATGGCTATGAAAGCAAAACTTGTATTCTACAAGCGAAAAGAGATTTCGCTTGAAGACTATCTTCTTGAAAAAAAACCGGAAAGAGATTTGCTTCTGTTTGTAGAAATTGATAAAAAAGAAGCCCGGGGCTACTTCAAAAAAGTCAGTAAGACAGCGCTTGACTTTGCCATATTGAATGTTGCTGTGTCAAACGAAAATGGCAATTTGGCAATATCGGTCGGAGCCAGACCGGGACTTGCAAGATTATGTCACCAGGCAATGGATTATTTGAATCAAAATGAAATATCGGATGAGATAATGCAATCTGCAGCAGGAAAAGTATTGGAGGAACTAGATTTTTCCTCCAACAGCAAAGCCGGTAAAGAATATCGGATGGAACTTGCGAAAGTGTATGTATTACGTGGTCTAAAGGCGGTGACTTGTCATGAAGATTAAACTTACGATTAACAATGAATTAAAATATCTCCATGTTGAAAAAGATGAATATTTGCTCGACACCTTGCGCCAAAACAATTACCTATCGGTAAGAAGAGGTTGTGACACGACAAACTGTGGTGTCTGCACAGTCCTTCTTGACGGCAAACCCGTTCCATCTTGCTCAGTTTTGAGCGTTGTGGCTGACGGACACGTTGTGACAACTGTCGAAGGCATCCCGCAAGAAGCGGAAAAACTTGGCACTTATTTTGGACTAGAAGGCGCTGATCAATGCGGTTATTGCAACCCATCGGTTGCTTTGACCATATATGCAATGAAAAAAGAACTGAAAAATCCAACAGATGAAGATATCAAAGATTACCTTGTAGGCAACCTTTGCAGGTGTAGCGGATATGTTGCCCAGGAAAAGGCTGTCAGGAAATACTTGGGTGATAAATCATGAAGATTGTCAACAATATCAATCCTTCCATTGACGGCAAGGGATTAATGATGGGACGCCATGGATATACTGATGATTTTGCGGAGAAAGATTCGCTGATAATCAAGATTTTGAGAAGCCCGCATCCCTATGCAAAAATCATACGTATTGATGTAGAAAAAGCCAAAGCACTCATTGGCGTTGAAATGGTTGTTACCTACAAGGATTTCCCAAGGATACCGTTCACAAGAGCTGGACAGGGATATCCAGAACCATCGCCTCACGACAAATTCGTTCTCGACGAATTTGTACGGCATATCGGCGACGAAGTCGCAATGGTTGCTGCTGTCTCAAATCAAGTTTGTATTGAAGCCTTGAAACTGATCGAAGTCGAGTATGAAGTGCTCGAACCGGTTCTGGATTTCGAGACGGCACTGGATAATCATAGCATCATCCATCCTGAACCCGAAATTCATGAAATGTTTCCGATTGGCTTTGAGCCCAAGCGAAACATTGCTGCAAGCTACAACATGCATATTGGTGATGTGGATAAAACACTTTCAGAATGTGATATTGTCCTTGAAGAGAGTTTCTATACCCATGCACAGGCACACTCCATGTTAGAACCGCATTCAGTGAATGCACGACTGGATTACCAAAACCGGTTGGTGCTATATTCCACAACGCAAACTCCGTTTCATGTCAGGAGGATTCTGTCGCAGACACTGGGTATCCCATTGGCGAAAATCAGAGTCATCAAACCGAGAGTCGGAGGCGGTTTTGGTGGCAAACAAGCCCTACACGGCGAGATGTTCGCAAGTTATGTCACGTGGATGACAAAAAAACCATCAAAAATAGTCTATACCCGGAAAGAAGTGTTTGAATCTACCTATACAAGACATCCGATGCGCCTCGACATCAAACTTGGAGCGATGAAAGATGGCACTTTGAAAGCTATTGATTGTTACGTCCTATCTGATACCGGTGCCTATGGCGAACACGCCTTGACTGTATTCATGGTTACCGGGTCTAAAGTACTGCCTTTATACAATAAAGTCGATTCCGTAAGATTCGGTGGCGACGTTGTTTATACCAATCATACTCCTGCCGGAGCTTTCAGGGGCTATGGCGCAATCCAAGGCAATTTCGCACTTGAATCTGCAGTTGATATGTTATGCGAAAAACTTCAAGTTGATCCAATCGAATTCAGGAATAAGAACATGATGAAAGAAGGCGAAACTTCACCAATCTTTGCGATTATGGGCGAAGGTACCGAAGGCACAGCCATGAACATGGACACATGTAAACTCGAGTTTTGCGTCAAAAGAGGCATGGAACTCATCGATTGGCAACACAAATACCCCCGTTTTGCCGAAACTGAGGAAAAAATCAGGGCTGTCGGTATGGCACTTGCGATGCAAGGGAGTGGAATTCCTTATATTGATATGGGATCGGCGACAATCAAACTTAACGACGACGGATTCTACAATTTGATGGTCGGAGCCACTGAAATCGGCCAAGGTAGCGATACCGTTCTGACTCAAATCGCAGCGGAAGAATTGCTCACCGAGCTTGACAAAGTCATTATTTATTCGTCTGATACCGACCTGACACCGTTTGATACCGGAGCTTATGCCTCCAGCACCACCTTTGTTTCCGGAAACGCAGTTTTGAAAGCAGCCAAAAAACTTAAGGAAATGATGATTGAGGCTTCTGCCAAGTTTTTGAATGCCAAGCTTGGAGAAATTGAATTCGATGGCATCACTTTCAGAACTTTTGATGAATCAGCTTCGATTTCCTTGAAGGATTTGTCCAATAAACTGACCTACAATCATAACCAGGAACAGCTTTGTGCCACATCAAGTTATGTAGGTCATAAATCTCCTCCACCTTTCATGGCAGGATTTGTCGAAATTGAAGTTGACAAACAAACAGGAGAAATTAAAGTAGAAAATTATGTGTCTGTTGTCGATTGCGGAACCACAATCAACCCGAAACTGGCAGAAGGTCAAGTCGAGGGCGCAATCGTTCAGGGAATCGGAATGACGATCTATGAAGATGTCATCGTATCTTCAAAAGGTAAACTAATCACCAGCGATTTTCTTAACTACCGGATTCCGACCAGAAAAGAGATCCATAATTTGACAACTGAATTTGCAGACAGTTATGAAGAATCAGGTCCATTCGGAGCCAAATCAGTTGGCGAAATCGGCATTGACACCCCCCCGGCTGCAATCGCAAATGCAATTTATAACGCACTTGGCGTTAGATTGACCAAATTGCCGATAACACCGGAAAAAATTCTAAAAGCGATTAAGGAGAAGAGGTAATTTCCATGAAAAAAATTTCTTTGCAACGTCTTAGCATCATATTATTCTATGGTTCGATTTGGGGGATTTTGGAAGCTTCACTCGGATACGCCCTGCATTTCTTGCCAGCATTGATTTCAGGAAGCATCATGTTTCCCTTGGTTACATTCATCTTGTTAAGAGCTTATGCCAACAATAAATCAAAATCCGATCTATTGTGGATTGCCATGATTGCGGCCTCGATCAAAAGCATCAATCTCTTCATGCCAGCAATCAATATTTGGAAAACGATTAATCCTATGATCTGCATCGTGCTTGAATCGTTGATGGTGATAGCTGTCGTGAGTGTGTTGAACAAGGAAAACATCGCAAAACGACTCGTGGCTTTGCCTTTGGCAAGTTTTGGCTGGAATGCAATCTATTTAGCATACCTTGGCGCAACTTTTCTTATTACCGGGACCTTGGCAGTACAGATTGCGACGTTTTCGGCATTGGGTAATCATTTGTTGATCAATTGTTTGCTAAGTGGTATTTTGGCGACGGGAATCTACTTTATCGGAGTATTGATTGATAAGAAACTATCTTACCGATTTGTTGGCAAAGCCTGGTTGTCAATACCGGCATTTGCGATTGCTTTAATTTTGACACTAGTTTTGTAACAGTAACAGGAGTTGATAATCGATGGATGAGTTTTTTGAACGCATGCTTGAACTCAAGCAAAAAGGCGTTCCTTTGATGGTGGTCACAGCTGTAGCCAAAGAAGGAGCGGGGCCGGTCGATGTCGGCAAGAAGATGGTCGTTACGGAAAATAACGGCGCTTTTGGCACGGTCGGTGGCGGCGCCATCGAATATTACGCCCGGGAAAAATGCAAAACATTGTTAAGAGAAAAACAACATTTTCTGGAGACCTATCTATTGAGTGAAGGAAAGATTATCCCGGAAACAAAGACACTACCAATGGTTTGCGGGGGCAAGGTAACCTTATACTATGAATATGTCGGGCCCAAGGAATTTGTCTATATTTTCGGGGCGGGGCATGTGGCCAAAGCTTTGGCCAATGTTCTGAAAACCCTCAATTTTCATTTGACAGTCATCGATGACAGGAAAGAAGTAATCGATGCCTTCAAAGGCGCAGATACGATTATAAACCTGCCCTTTGTCGAATATATCGATAAATACGGAATTGATCCGGGGACGATGATTGTTGTTTCGACTCCGAGCCACAAATATGATTACCATGTCATCAACAAAATCCTCGAGAAAGGTTTCAAACCAAAATATATCGGAATGCTCTGTTCTCCCGACAAGTTGAAGGACTATCTGGACAAAACCTATGAAACGTATGGAAAAGATATCGATCTAAGTAATTTCTATTCTCCAATTGGCCTCGATACCGGCGGAAATACTCCCGAAGAGATCGCAATTTCGATCGCTTCCGAAATGCTAGCCGTCAGTAATGAAAGAACCGGTCACAGGCATCTTCGGGAGGTCCAAAATGGTCAAGATCGTTACTGGTAAAATTAATTCGCATAAGACAGAGAGAACGAGAGCACTATATGAAGCTGACCATCAAGGCGATGGCTTCATCTCACTAAAGATGATGCTCAAGAACAAGGTTCACAGCTATCAGGCTTTACGACTTTCTTCAGGTGATAAATTTCCGCTCGTAGTTCGAGATGAATTCGTTTATGAGGATTTTCCCATCAGTTGCCAGATCGGACCCTATCTTTTCAACAAGAAGACAATCGACATGATCATCAGAGAAATTTCTTTGTTGGTCAAAAGGCGAATCGCTCCGCTATATCTGGATGAAGTTGGTCTTTTGGAAATCGAAGGCAAGTGCTTCGATCCGATTGTCAGAACCATGGTCGATTCCAATCTGGATTGTGTCTTTTCGGTCAGGGAAGATCTGGTCGAGAAATTCATCCAGAAGTATAATATCAAGGAATACAACATTCTTCGCTAACGAATGGAGATGGTTTTATGATAGACAAAGCGATTATTAACGGTAAAATCTATCAAGAAGGCAAGATGGTAAGCACAAATATCTATATCACGGATGAAAAAATCTTTGCGATTAGCAAAGAATATTTTCCCGCGCTTGAGGAGATTGATGCCAAGGGACTTTACGTCTTTCCCGGAATCATTGATCCTCATGTCCATTTCGATCTTGACATAGGACACTTCCGCTCCGCAGACAACTTTGAAAAAGGCAGTATGATTGCCGCCTTGGGAGGAGTCACGACCATTATCGATTTTTTAGAGCCGGTCGACAACGAGCATGATCTCGAAAAAGCATACAGGAAACGGATTTTCGAGGCTGAAGACAGTAAAATCGACTACAAGTTCCACGCCTGTATCAAAGACCCGAAATGCGATTTGGAGTCTTTTGTCCTCAAAATGATGTCTTTGGGGATGAATTCACTCAAATGTTTCACCACTTACTCCGAATCCGGAAGGATGACGTATGATGAAGATATCATCCGACTTTTGCGACTTTCAGATAAATACAAGTTTTTGTTATTGGTTCATGCCGAGGACAATCGTCTGATCAACCATGATCCGGCTTTCACATTCATGGATCTGAACAAGAGCCGTCCGAAAGAGGCAGAGATAAACAAAGCCATGCAACTTGCCGGCCTTGTCACCAGATTCGGAGGCTATCTCTATATGGTTCATGTCTCGAGTGGTGAAACGATCGAACGGCTTAAAGAAACATATTCTGAAATTTTGAACAAGCGCTTCTTTATTGAAAGCTGCCCACAATACTTTGTATTTGATGATTCCGTCCTCAATAACGAAAACGGCTACCTATATACTTGTGCTCCGCCAATAAGAAGCGAAATTGAGAATACATATCTGAAGGAAAACATCGACTGGGTCTATACGATCGGCACTGATCACTGTCCCTTCAAAAGAGATGAGAAGGCTTTGGATATGCTGAACATGATTCCTCTTGGAGTTGGTTCTATCGAACATTCATTCGATATCATGTATCACCTGTTCAAGGAAGATGTTGTTGACAAGATGACGAAGAACATTGCCATTTTACATCATTTGGAAAACCAAAAAGGCAAATTGAAAGTCGGATTGGATGCCGATCTTTTCCTCTATAAACCCGGAGCTTCGAAAATCAATGATGACCATTCCGACTGTGACTATTCCATCTATAGGGGTCTGCAAAAATCAGGGACCGTGATTTCGACCATGGTGCGAGGTAATTTTGTAGTGAGAGACCGCAACTTCGAAAGTGGTTTCGGGAAACTATTGCAGGGTAGTGGTTACTGATGAAGGCACTTATAAACGCAAGAATCTATGATTTTGAAAACTATATCGAAAACGGCTATGTCGTTTATTCCGATAAAATTGTTGAAGTCGGCAGAATGGCAAACTTCAACGAAACAAGATACGACACTTTTGATTGTGAAGGCGCCATTCTCATGCCTTCGCTGGTTTGCGGACACACTCATATCTATTCAACTTTCGCAAGAGGACTTAAACTGCCATTGAATCCACATAACTTTCAAGAGATCCTTGACCAGCTCTGGTGGAAAATCGATCGTGAAATTGACAATGAGATTGCTTTTGCCTCAGGCATCGTTTCGGGTATCGAACATTTAAAAAACGGCGTTACAACCATTTTCGACCATCATGCCTCAGGAGCAGAGATTTCGGGATCTCTTGATACTCTGAAACAAGCGATTGTTGATACGATCGGTATGCGAGGCGTTTTCGCCTTCGAGACAAGCGACAGGTTCGATGTTTCCACCGCAATCGAAGAAAACATGCGTTTCATCGATTTGAACAACACGAATTTCACATCCGGTCTGTTTGGGATGCATGCATCCCTTTCGCTTTCAGATGAAACCTTGATAGAAGTGAAACAATCATTTAAAAACAATCCTATTCATATCCATGTCGCCGAAAGCGTGATGGACGAGGACGATTCTGTCAGTAAACACGGAATGAGAGTCATGGAAAGGCTCAACAAGTTCGGGCTGTTATCACCTGATTCAATTTATGTTCATGGCATTCACATGAATGATTTGGAACTGGATCTCATCAAGAAAACGGGCGGAGTTGTCTGTCTGAATGTGTCTTCGAACATGAATAACGGTGTCGGACTTCCCGATTATCAAAAACTGAAAGCAAAAGGCATACCTGTCATTATCGGCAATGATGGATTGAATCCTTCTATGACGAACGAATACATGACTCTTTTTTATGCAAGCCACCTGGCAAGTGAGTCACTGATGGGATTTTCGCTTGCTGATTTGGCTGATGTAATCGATGAGACATATAAGTATGCTTCAAAAAGACTTGGTATCAAACTGGGAAGACTGCTTCCTGGATATGCGGCAGATCTAATTGTCATTCCTTATACCCCACCGACCCCAATGGATAAAACAAACGCGCTTGCCCATCTGTTTTATGGGTTGTTTTCCGCGTTCAAACCCAGACATGTCTATGTCGCGGGAAGACCTTTGGTGTTTAATTATCAAGTTGAAAGCAATCTACAGAAAGCATATGTTTCAAGTTTTTCCCAAGCCAAACGGCTTTGGCAAAAGCTTACAGCCAAGGAGGACAACTAATGAAACTGGAAACCAAATTTGACAATCTGGTGTTTTCCAATCCATTGATGCCAGCTGCCGGACCACTGAATGGAGATTTTGACAAACTGAAATTTCTCCAAGACCAAGGACTGGGGGGCATCACCACCAAGACCATTTCCACGAAAGCACCGCATATTCCCAAACCTTGCATCTACGGAGATAAATATTATGTCATGAATTCCGAGCTTTGGAGCGAACATTCCCAAGCAAAATGGATTGATGAATTCCTGCCAAAATATATGGAGATAAAAGACCGACCGCTTATCGTGAGTGTCGGTTACACAAAAGAAGACATGGAGGAGCTAATCCCGCAACTTGACAAGTTTGCGGATGCTTTTGAAGTGTCGACTCACTATGTCGGTACCGATCTTTCAGTAATTGCCGATACGGTAAAAACAATCAGAAAACTCACTGCTAAGCCGATTTATATGAAGATCAGCCCGCACATTCCCAATCCGGAAAGTTTTGCCAAAGCAATCAAGGATGCCGGAGCTTCCGGAATCGTTGCCATCAATTCGCTTGGACCATCGATGAAGATCGATATCTCTAGCAGAAGCATCGCTTATGGCAATGCCTCAGGTTTTGCCTGGACAAGCGGTCCGGCAATCAAACCCGTGGCCTTGGCAACAGTTTACAAAATCAAACAGGCTGAGCCTGCTCTGACTGTAATCGGTGTCGGAGGCATTCAAACTGCCGATGATGTCATTGAATTCCTGCTTGCAGGAGCAAGTGCGGTCCAGATGCTTTCTGCAGCGTTACTTAAAGGCAAGGACCTATATGCAAAAATTATCAAAGATTTACCGGTGGCGTTGGAAAAATACGGTTTTTCAAGCGTCGAGGATGTCATCAGCCATCAATTGATTAATCCGGTAAAATATGATTCTAAATTGCCTCGTCTCATTGAGGATAAATGCATCAAATGCATGCTTTGCGAAAAAATTTGTCCATATTTTGCCATCGATTATAAAGGTAAAATCACTTTTAATCCTGACAAATGTTTCAGGTGTGGACTTTGTGTTTCCAAGTGTCCGACAAATGCGATCGTAATCGATAGCTAGGAGGTTAATAGATGTTTGATATCAGTAAATCAATCAATAAAGTTGACAATCATGAAAAGATTTCGGGCAAAGCAAAATATGTCAGCGATCTTTTCTTTGCGGGTCAGCTCTATGCCTATAGCATCAGATCGACGATTGCCAAGGGTAAAATCATAGCTAAAAAAATGCCAATACTATCCGAGGGCTACCATATCATCGACTACCGTGACGTGCCTGGAAACAACTATGTCAAAATGGTTTTTGATGATCAGGTCGTATTTCCGGAAGACAAAGTATCCTATATCGGTGAACCAATCATGCTTCTGATTGGGCCTGACAAGCAAGAAATCCTTAAACTTGTCAAACAAGTTGAAATCGTCTACGAGGAAGAAGAGCCAGTTTTCGCTTGGACAAATAGTGCTATCCATTACCATTTTGATAAAGGTGAAGGCTCTTTGTCTTTTGCAAATGCAAACAGAATAATAGCTTATGAATATGAAACGGGATACCAGGAACAGGCTTATATCGAGCCGCAAGGGATGAGCGGTTATTTGGACATAGACAAGGTAACCCTTTACGGGTCCATCCAATGCCCATATTATGTCAAAAATGCGCTTATCAACTGTCTGGGCGTATCTTCAGACAAAATCAGGGTCATCCAGACAACAGTAGGCGGAGCTTTCGGAGGCAAGGAAGAATTTCCTTCCTTAATCGCCTGCCAGTTGGCAGTTGCAATCAAAAAAATCCAAAAACCGATCAAAATTATTTATGAACGGGAAGAGGACATGATTTCCACAACCAAACGTCATCCTTCAAAGATTTCTATCAAAGCAGCAATCGGTGATGACAGTAATATTATTGCGATCCAAACCCGTGTTGCAATCAATGGCGGAGCCAATATCGGACTTTCCGGAGTCGTCTTGTCCCGAGCGATGATCGCCGCAACCGGCGCCTATACGATTGACAACCTTGATATCGAAGGGGATGTCTATCTCACTAATACCGTCCCCAATGGAGCCTTCAGAGGCTTTGGTGCCCCACAGATGCTGTTTGCAATCGAAATGTTCATTGAACACGTCGCCAAAGATCTGGGAGTCGATCCTTTGGAATACAGAATGAATTACCTCGCCAAACAAAATGACTTGACATCGACTAGCGGAACATTCTGGGATCCAATTGTGATGCCAGAGATGATTAAAAAAGCGCTTGAAGTCAGTTCATTCAAGGAAAAAGCAAAATTGTATCAAAACAATAATCTGTTCAAGGGAATTGGCATGAGTTTCTTTCTTCACGGCTGCGGTTTCACCGGCAACGGTGAACAAACTCATATCAAAGCAGTGGTCAGATTGAAAAAAGATGAATTTGATGTTGTCCATATCTTAATCGCGGCTGTTGACATGGGACAGGGAATCAGAACCACGATGCGCAAACTCGTCGCCAAGGTGTTAGGAATTGGTATCGAGCAAGTCACATATAATCTGCCTGATACCGACTTTGTACCCGATTCGGGACCAACAGTCGCATCGAGAACGATGATGATTGTGGGCGGACTGGTAGCCAGATGCGCCATTAAGCTGAAAGACAACTGGCAAAAAGGCCGAGAACAGATTTTTGAGGAAGTCTACAAGCAACCAGATTATATTAAATGGGATGAAGACAAGATGCAAGGCGACGCGTATCCGGCATATTCCTGGGGTGTAAACGTCGTTGAAGTCGAAGTGGACAAAGATACATTCGTTGTGACTCCAACACGCATCTGGAGCGTTTATGACCTTGGCAAAGCAATCGACGAAAGAGTAGTTCTTGGACAGGCAGACGGTGGCATTGCCCAGGGCATTGCCTACGGCTATCTTGAAGTCATGGAAAACGAATTTGGAAAAATCAAACAGAAAAACCTGACTGATTACATTATTCCCACCGCGTCTGACATGCCTCCAATGGAAACATATATTTTTGATAATCCCTATGCACTGGGACCGTATGGCGCCAAAGGTGTCGGAGAGTTGACTTTAGTCGGAGGTGCGCCTGCAATTGCCAAAGCGATTGAAATGGCGATCAAACACAAAGTAACCAAGATTCCCGCGACGCCGGAATACATCATGGAGTTGATAAATCATGACAAAAATTGATTTTTGTTTGAACGGAACAGCTATCAGTGTTGATTGTGATCTTTCCGAAAGATTATTGGACTTTTTACGTACAAAATCAGGAAATACCGGTGTCAAAGAAGGTTGCGGAGAAGGCGAATGTGGAGCTTGCGCAGTTTTGATGAATGGGAAAATCGTCAATTCTTGCATGGTGCCAATGGCCAACGTTGCCAAAAAAAATATCGTGACAATCGAAGGCTTTGCCAAGACGGAAAGATTTAAAATTCTTGAAAAAGCTTTTTCCGAAACCGGTGGTGTACAATGCGGTTTTTGCACACCGGGAATGATCATCGCTTCTGAAAGTTTGTTAAACACCTATCCTCATCCAAGTGAAGACGAGATCAAAATCGGAATGTCGGGTAATTTGTGCCGTTGCACTGGTTACAACATGATCATCGATGCCGTCAAATTGGCAGCCAAGCTGGGTGATGGCTTATGGTAAGACAAGTCATGCCAACCACGTTGAATGAAGCTTTGGAACTTTTGGAAAATGAGAACTATGTGTTGTTTGCGGGCGGGACCGATTTGATGGTCCAAAACCGTTCTTGGAGCGAGACGCCAGTTGCGTTCAAGCAGTCAGTGATGTATCTTGGTATGCTTTCTGAGCTGGACTATATCCGAAAAGAGGAAGACTATCTGGCGATTGGAGCCATGACTTCTCTAGAAACCATTTTGCATCACCCGGATACTCCTGAGATTATGAAAGCCATCATCTCCGAAATGGCTTCCCCAGGCATTAGAAATATAGCAACACTTGCGGGCAACATCGGCAATGCTTCCCCTGCGGGAGACAGTCTTGTCGGACTTTATTTGCTTGATGGCATGCTGGTCTTGAAAAACCATCACGGCGAACGACTAATTAGAATTCATGATTTTATCCTGGGACCTAGAAAAACAGCATTGAAGGGAAATGAACTGATCGCTGAAATCAGGATTCCCCATGTCGTTTTTTCCAAGACAGTGTTCCATAAAATCGGACCGAGAAAAGCCGACGCAATCTCAAAACTATCGTTTTGTGGGGCTTACAAATTGGAACAGGATATCATTACTGATATCAGAATCACATTCGGTGCCGTCTATATGACAATCGTAAGAAACAAGGAATTAGAACAAAAGATGCTATGCAAAACAAAGCAGGAGCTTCTCGCCATGCTTGATGAACTGGTCAATGATTATGATCAGCTGATTCAACCAATAGATGATCAAAGATCGAGTCGAATCTATAGAAAACAAGTCGCATTGAATCTTTTGCAAAAGTTTATCAGGGAAATATAAGCAAAAATCACAAAGAAGATGAGGTAGGATATGGACAAAGAAAAACTGCGTCAGGTAGCGCTGGGAATCAGAAAAGCGACGCTGGTATTGAAAAACTGCAAAATCATCAATGTTTTCTCCGGAACCATCGATTCCGGAGACATAGCAATTGAGGACGGTATCGTTTGCGGTATCGGCAGTTATGAAGGTATCAGAGAGATCGATTTATGCTTTTCTTATGTCTCGCCAGGATTCATCGATGGACATGTTCATATTGAATCATCCATGCTTTCGCCTTCTCAATTTGCAAAAATTGTCATTCCATTCGGGACAACAACTGTCATTGCTGATCCGCATGAAATCGCCAATGTATGCGGTTTGTCAGGAATTAAGTATATGCTGGAATCTGCCAAGACCGTACCACTAGAAGTTAAAGTGATGATTCCATCTTGCGTACCGTCAACCAAGTTTGAAACTTCTGGAGAAACAATTACCGCTGAAGAGATTGGTGCTTTAAAAAACGAACAATCAATTTTGGGGCTTGGAGAAATGATGAATTATCCAGGTGTTATCAACGGTGATTTTGATGTTTATAAAAAGCTGAATGTCATGGAAAACAAACTGATAGATGGGCATGCTCCCTCAGTCACGGGCAAGAATCTGAACGCTTATGCACTTGCAGGTATTAAAACCGACCATGAATCTTCTACAATGGAAGAGTTGATCGAAAAAGTCAAATGCGGCATGTATGTTCACCTCCGCGAAGGATCGGCAACGAGAAATGTCGAAGTTTTATCAAGAGGCATCACCAAAGACAATTTGGCGAGACTGATGTTTTGCACAGATGACAAACATCCTTTCGATATTCATAAAGAAGGCCATATCAACTACAATATCAACCTGGCGATCAAGAATGGTATTGATCCTATCGATGCAATCAAGATGGCTACGATCAATGTAGCTTCATGTTACGGTTTGAAACGTTTGGGAGCCTTGGCTCCGGGATATCTAGGTGACATCGTCGTATTTGATAGTTTGAAAGATATCGTTCCCACCATGGTATTCAAAAGTGGCGAACTTGTCTTCAAAAACAAAGAAATTTTGTTTGCTTCGAGAAAGACAAGTGATTCATCGGTATTGAACACAGTCAAATTTAATGTCGATGCTCTTGATTTCATGCTGCCTCTTACTAGCAATAAGGTTCATGTTTTAGGTCTTATCAAGAATAATGTTACGACGAGAAATCTTATCGAAACCGTGAAAGTTGTGAATGGATTTTACCAACAGGAATCAGGTTCTGACATTTTGAAATTGGCGGTTGTCGAAAGACACCATATGACAGGAAACATCGGATTGGGTCTTGTCAAAGGCTATGGACTCAAAAACGGAGCAGTAGCGATGACGATTGCCCATGATTCACATAATTTGGTCATTATTTCCGACAATGATGAGGATATGCTGATCGCCGCAAAAAAAATCAAAGAGATTCAAGGTGGCATCGTTTTGGTCCACAATCATGAAGTTTATGATTATCTTCAATTGGAAGTTGCAGGCATCATTACGGAAAACGATTATAAACAAGTGGAAGCAAAATTGTCACGCATGGAATCTTTTTCCAGAAAAATGGGGATCCATGAGGATATCGATGATCCTTTCCTGTCGCTAGCATTTCTGTCTTTGCCGGTAATTCCTGACCTTAAAGTGACCGATTTCGGGTTGTTCGATGTCAATAAATTCAAAATCATTCCATTAGAAGCAGAAGGTGACGATTTGTGAAATACGTCAAACATTATGAATGCACATTGTGTCACAAGACTTACCCGAAAGAGCTGGATTACTTTACTTGTCCAGATTGTGGAGAAGAAGGAATTCTCGATATAATTTATGATTACGAGTTAATGAAACAAGTTGTGAATGCTGATTACTTTAAGAATAACCACACCGATTCCATTTGGCGTTATCTGCCGATGCTTCCGGTAAAAGCAGAATTTACCAAGAACACTTTGCGTGTTGGCATGACTCCACTCTACAAAGCACAAAATCTTGGCAAATTTCTCAAGATGGAGAACCTCTATGTCAAAGACGAGGGCGTGAATCCGACTCAAAGCCTGAAAGACCGGGCATCAGTTATAGCCGTCGTCAAGGCCTTGGAGAAAAACCAAAAGACTATCGCCTGTTCTTCAACCGGTAATGCTGCATCTTCTCTTGCTGGAAACGCAGCGAAAGCTAATCTCAAGACGGTGATTTTCGTTCCCAAACGAGCTCCGCTTGGAAAACTCGCCCAGCTGATGATTTACGGGTCAACCGTAATCAAAGTCGACGGTGACTATAAAGCGGCTTTCAGTCTTTCCAAACTTGCGATTGAAGCCAATGGGTGGTATAATCGAAATGCAGCCATAAATCCGCACCTTGTCGAGGGAAAGAAAACAGTCGCGCTAGAGATAGCGGAACAATTGGGGTTTAAGACTCCTGACTGGGTTGTGGTTTCGGTAGGCGACGGGTGTACTATTGCTGGCGTTTACAAGGGTTTTTATGACTTGGTACAATTGGGACTTATCGCGAAAGTCCCTAGACTTTTGGGTGTACAAAGTGCTGGGTGCGCGCCTTTTTACAAGGCTTATATTAATAACATGCCACTTGAACCCGCGGAAGAAAATACGATTGCGGATTCCATCGCCGTGGGGATTCCTAGGAATCCTGTAAAAGCCATGAACGCAGTGAAGTACTCCTTAGGGTCATGGATTGCCGTAACTGATGAGGAAATCCTTCAAGCGATGAAATTACTGGGAAATACTGAAGGAATCTTCTCTGAACCTGCAGCCGCCGCTTCACTGGCAGGCCTGATTAAGGGTGTTGAAGCAAATACAATTAACAATTCAGACACGGTTGTCTTTATCTCAACAGGCAATGGTCTGAAAGACACAAAGAATGCACTTGAGGCAATCGAAGAGCCTGTTACTCTGCCAAACAATATTGACAGATTTAACGAATACATGAAAATTAGAAGGAGAAATAATGAGTAAAATACCATTTGGACCGACATACGATGAAATGCTTCATCCGGAGTCGGTCGACAAAGCAACAAGAGCAAGGGCATTAACAGCGAAAGAAAACGAACTTGATCCAATCAACCTTTTCAACATCACGTGGAAAAACGAAGCAAACATTGTCAATAAAATCGTTCTCCCCAAAGAACTTACGGGAATCGAAGCAAACGTTGTCGTCCTCTTGGGAAAATATTTCCCATCGGGTTCACATAAAGTCGGTCCTGCCTATGCGACTTTGATTGAAGGTTGCGTCGACAAAACAATCTTGCCGGGTGAACACACAATTCTTGGACCTTCAACCGGAAACTTTGGCATCGGTGTGTCCTATATCTGTAATCTGATGAAATATGACGCAATCGTTATCATGCCAGACAACATGAGCAAGGAACGTTATGACAGGATCCAAAGATATGGGGCCAAACTTGATCTGACACCTGGTACTGAATCAGATGTAATATTGACGCTTGAGAGAACTTTCGAACTTAAAAAAGATCCGAAAAACCGTTCTTTGGCCCAATTCGAACTATTGCCAAACTATAGATTCCATCGTCACGTGACGGGGAATTCCTGTATCGAAGCTGTTGAAGGCATCGGTAATGGACGCATTGCCTGTTTCTGTTCCGCGCCAGGCAGTGCTGGGACTTTAGGAGCTGGAGATCAAATCAAAAAAGTCTTTCCAGAAGCCAAAATTGTCGCCCTGGAACCTTACGAATGCTCAACTCTAACAAATGGAGGAAGAGGGCAACATCGGATCGAAGGCATCGGTGACAAAATGTGCACTTTGATTCATAATGTCTTAAACACGGATTTTGTCACATTAATCAAAGACGATGACTCTGTCAAAGGATTGAAAATCATTCATGATGGGATTGACGTTCTGGTGCAAAATGGAGTCGACAGAAATGTTGCAGAAGCAATGAAAGATCTTTTCGGCGTTTCCTCGATATGCAATATTATCGGTGCGATCAAAATGGCGAAATATCTCCATTTGGGACCAGATGACAACATCGTCACAATCGCAACCGATGGCTACGACCGCTATGACTCAGTTATTAAAACCCTGGAAAAGCGTTATTTAGAAACTGCAGATTTTGTTTTGCAAAGATGGTTTGTCGACGTATTCAGAAAAAACGGAACCGAAGATATCGTTGATTATCGACCACAGTCACAAAAAGAAAAGTTGTTTAGGCAAAAAGAAAGTGACTGGATTAAATTTGGTTATTCGCAAGCATATCTTGATTCGATGCAAAATATGTCTTTTTGGGATCACGAATATGAAAAGGTATTTACATACGACGAATCAATCAAGAAACAACGCAAGGAATAGAGTATGAACATATATATGGAAATTTTGGCACAAGCCGAAAAGTATAAAACCGAAATGTCCAAGTTTCTCAGGGACATGATCAGGATACCTTCAGAAAGTTCTGACGAGAAACAAGTCATTCAAAGAATCAAACAGGAAATGGAAAATGTGGGTTTCGACGAAATCACGATTGACAAGATGGGCAACATCATCGGACGCATCGGAAATGGGAAACATTTGATTGCCATGGACGCTCATATTGATACAGTTGGTATCGGCGAGATAAAAAACTGGAAATATGATCCCTATGAAGGTTTTGAAGATGATATGACTATTCTTGGCAGAGGCGCAAGCGACCAGGAAGGCGGCATGGCTTCTATGGTATATGCGGGAAAAATCATCAAGGATTTGCATTTGGAAGACGATTACACACTCCTTATTACCGGCACAGTCCAGGAAGAAGACTGCGATGGACTTTGCTGGCAATACATTATTGAAGAAGATAAAATCATTCCCGAGTTTGTGGTAATCACGGAACCAACATCTTGCCGGATCTACCGAGGACATCGCGGCCGAATGGAGATTAAAGTCTCCACTTTCGGAATCAGCTGTCATGGTTCCGCCCCCGAGCGAGGCGACAATGCTATCTTCAAGATGGCACCTATTCTTTTGGAACTAGAAGAATTGAATAAACACTTGCTTTTCGATCCTTTTCTTGGAAAAGGCACTTTGACCGTAAGCGAAATCTTTCATTCTTCGCCAAGCCGTTGCGCTGTGGCTGATGGATGCGTTGTGTCTGTCGACAGACGCCTAACAAAAGGCGAAACCTATCAATCGGCTTTGAAAGAAATAGAAAACTTGCCATCAGTCATCAAAGCACAAGCCAAGGTCGAGATGTATGATTATGCCAGACCTTCTTACACCGGACTTGTTTACCCGACAAAATCGTATTTTCCAACATGGGTCCTGGATGAGGACCACATTGTCTGTCAAAGTGTTGTCAAAAGTTACATTGACTTATTCGAGGAAAAACCTATCGTAGATAAATGGACATTTTCAACCAATGCCGTTTCGATCATGGGAAGATTTAACATCCCTTGTATCGGTTTCGGACCTGGGCATGAAGAAGAAGCCCACGCACCAAATGAAAGAACCTGGAAAGACGAGCTTGTAAAAGCTTGTGCAATCTATGCGCTGATACCAAAAACCTATGTTCAGAAAACGAACGAATAAAAGAGGAGATAACATGAAACCATTATTCAAAGGCAAACACTTCATCACTCTCGAAGAGTGGTCGAAACATGAGATCGATGTCTTGTTGGAGACTTCGAAGCAACTGAAAAAGGATTTTCTCAACAACAAACCAACAGCATACCTTACCAACAAAGTTGCTTTTCTGATGTTCTTTGAGCAATCTACAAGAACAAGAAATTCAATGGAAGCCGGAATCGCCCAACTAGGCGGCACCGGAATTTTCCTCGACACATCAAAAATGCAGATCTCCCATGGCGAATCTGCCAAAGACACAGCGACGATCCTTTCTAGCTATGGACATGGCATTGCCTGCCGCAACTGCTTCTGGGAAGTTGGCAACAAGTATCTTCGGGAAATGGCCGCAAACTCGACTGTCCCGATCATGAGTCTTCAAGACGACTTGTATCATCCGATGCAAGGACTGGCTGATCTTATGACAATCCAGGAAGTGTTTACAGAAACCAGAAGACTCAAGGTTTCGATTATTTGGGCCTATGCGACGACACATAAAAAACCAATAAGTGTGCCGTTGACACAGATATTACTTTTTCCAAGATATGGCATGGACGTTACCTTGGCATATCCAGAAGGCTATGATCTTCCCAAGTGGGCTGTCGACAAAGCAAAGCAAAATGCGCTTGAAGGCGACGGTTCGTTTAGAATCACTCACAACATAGAAGAAGCTTTCAAAGATGCTGATGTCGTTATTCCGAAAAACTGGGGAAGTTGGGTAACCAATCAATCAACGGCAGTTGTCGATGACCTGTTGGAGAGCTATAAAGGTTGGAAGTGCACAGAAAAAATGATCGCACTTGCAAGTCCCAATGTGAAATATATGCACGCCCTGCCTGCTGACAGGGGCAACGAAGTCGAAGACTCTGTCATTGACGGAGTTCATTCAATTGTCTATCAAGAAGCGGAAAACAGACTGCACACCGCAAAGGCGGTCATGGCGCTTACCATGGGCGACAAATAAACACGATTAAGAAAGGATTATTATGAGGGTATTTTTGGCATTATTACCCGATGACAAATCCAAGGCAAAACTCCACGCCTTGGGCAGAAAAATGAAGTTACATGCTACGGGCGGGAATTTCACGACGGCCTGCAATTTTCATGTGACACTTGTGTTTATCGGTGATGTTTCCGAAGCAACAGTGGAAAAAATAAAATTGGTAGTGAATGAAACCAGATTCACTCCATTTGTCATCAAAACTAGACACATGGGTTTTTTCTCGCACAAGGGCAACAAAGACATTCTTGTTTGGCATGTGGACAAATCTCATGAAATCAACCAACTTTACGAGACTATGTTCGCGAAGCTTCTTAAAATGGGCTTTGAAATTGACGACCGGGAATTCAGACCGCATTTCACGTTGGCCAGAAAAGTAAGCTTTCCTGAGGAGTTCATGGAAAAACACGATTCATTGCAAACACCTGTGATGTTCATGAAATGCGACAGATTGAGTCTTATGGAATCACAAAGAGTCGGTGGAAAATTAGTCTATAAGGAACTTTTCGGTAAGACGATGGAGATGCCTTCAGAAAGAAAACTCTAGCATTTTCTCATTTTTTATTGATTAGATTTTAAAATGTGCCCTCGACACCTTTTTAAGATGTCAAGGGCTATTTTTATATTTAAAAAGGGATCCTTGAATAAATAGTGGGTCCCATATCAATATTTAGATAATACATAATAATATAATTTCTATCGATTATTCTATGCTTATAACTCGAGATTATTTGCTTTTTTTGCGTAGTATTCATCGAGATTCCCTGCTTGGATGAATTCGATCATGATTTGTGCGGGAAGCGGAGAGAATTGTTTTTCCATACAGAAGTTCAGTTCGGTGATAATTTCCTGACTGGATTTGATTTTGGAATAAGAACGGAATGAAGACATGGCGCTAACAGAGTCTGCGACTGCCAAAATCTGAGATCCGAGGGGGATTTCTTCTTGAGAAAGATTTGCGGGGTAGCCCATCTCATCCCATCTTTCATGATGATGTAAAATGATTCTCGCGATATTTTGCAAACCTTGGGAATCGCTGAGAATTTTGAAACCCGCTTCGCTATGTTTCTTTACGAGAGAATATTCATCTTCGGTAAGTTTTCCGGATTTGTGCAAGATATCAATACTGATGCCGATTTTTCCAATGTCATGAACGATTCCTGCCCAATAGATGTCATCGATTTCCTTGTTCGACAATTTCATCCTAATAGCGATTTGCTCTGCAAAGTATGCGACATCTTCGCTATGACCTTTGGTGTATGTATCATATGCTTCTAAAGCACGAATCAGGCATAGGGAAATCTCGCTTTTTAATTTGATGCTATTTGAATAGGAAGTATTGATTTGGAAGAATCCATTCATCAGTTTCTGAAAGGCGAGATAATTTCGCAAATCAACATCGGTATAATTATTCTTGTTTGATTGAAGGAGATCAAAACTCATTCCCCCGACCACGCGGTCCCTGATATGGATCGAAAACTGGATTGATTCCTTGATCGGCAAATTATCTTTAGCGTATTCTTTGTATCTGTCTTTCAGTTCATCCTTGATTTTCTCCTCGGCATTTCGATAGATTACTGGATTACTATAATTCCAGACAAAACCATTAAAGTCGGAAAATAGATTATTTAATTTATCGACTTTATAACCATAAGTGTCAATGAAACAAATATTTCCATTATCGTTGATAAAACAAGAAGCATAATCAAATTTTTCAAAAGTGTTCAAGGCGATTTGAAACATTTTCTTCAGATGATCCTCGGTTATCATTGTGTTATTATAAAGTAGATCATAAGTCAAGAAATACAACTGATTGGTGGAATCGATCATTTTTTCCAGTTTACGGTTCGAATTCAGCAATAATTTGTTTTTTGATTTAATTTCATAGAGGCTCTTTTTTAAAATTGAAGTCGTGCTTGAAATGAAAAACAAGAATAGATTCAGAATAAATATTGTTTCGGCAAGAACATCAATTTGAAGTGTTGGCAAATAGATAAATTGAAAGGCAATCACGAATAATGCGTCGAGTGCTATCAAGACACGATACTGGAAAAAGAAAGCGCTGAAAATAAAGAAGGCAATAAAGATGAATTCAAAAGTAGCATAAGAGAAATTTGTGATTAGTTCAGAGAAGATTATGTATGAAAAAACAGAAAACAGAAAAAGGAAAACGCCTGAAATCAAAACATCATGTTTCATTGCCAGCCTGGGTTCATCCAGATGCATCGATAAAAGCGTTACTGTTCCGAAAATTACCATTCCTGACAAATCTCCGACAAACCAGCGGATAGCAACGTCTACGAAACGGACATCTACGTTCTTCAGCATGAGAAATGAAGTGCTATACAAACTGCCCAGTAAGGCTGATATGAGGAACCCGAAGAACACAATTACAGTTAATATTGAAAGAGCATAACTTTTCTTATATTGTGAAAGAAAGAAAAAACGAAAAATGACAGCCTCCAGCACACTTGCGGAAGTGAAGATAAGCGATGTCAGCAATGCATCTGGCAAGGAAGTATGGACGTGAAACAGCAAATGGATCAGTTGGGCGAGGAAAATACCAGTAATCAATCCCGGCATAATTTTTTTGCCGAAAAAGAGATAATATGCAACAGCAAATCCGGCCGCAGGCCACATCGATGCTGCAAGCGATGAAGAAGATATAAATTTGAAGCCGATGAATGTAGTAACATATAAAATCAGTGAAATTATGACGTTGCGTTTCAGGTTGGTCATATTGTTCAGCATAAAAAATCTCACATCCGCTCTATTAGTAGTTTTGACAAGAAAGTAAAAAAAAGTTGGAGCTATCGCTTACAGCATAGCTCCTATAAACCTAACCAATTGAATTATTATACTTTAGCAATTAAAATTATGCAATAAAAAATAAATATAAAATTGTTCAGAAAATTAGAAAAAAAAATTAATACAAATCTTTTTCTTTTTCCTGATATTCTTGAAAGAGCGCTATGCATTTGTCCCGGTATTTTTCTTCAAGCGAAAGGATGCTTTTGTCTTTCGCGCCTTCTTTGATAAATTTATAGATGAAGTCGTCACGGAAACCAATTTTGTCTGCATCTTCTTTTTTACATCCGAAAACGACATATTTGATATTTGCCCACATGATCGCTCCCAGACACATCGGACAGGGATATGCAGTTGTATATAAAGTGCAACCGGATAGATCATGTGTCCCGATTTTCTTTGTAGCCAATCTGATGGCGTTTATCTCTGCGTGAGCAGTGGGATCGTGATCAAGTAATACCGAATTGGACGCAACGGAGAGGATTTTTCCTGATTTGTCGATGATTAAAGCACCAAAAGGTCCTCCAACATTCTTGTTCATGGTTTCCTTAGCTTTATCGATAGCTTTCTGCATCAATTTTGTTTCCTGAAGTTTCTCCATAATGGTCTCCTCTTTCTTGGTGCATTACAATTATAAATCGTTTACCAAGTTTTGTAAATTTATTCTTGGGTTTTTTTATAAGTATTCTAATAACCATTGAAAATTCAAAAGTTATTTTTTAATATTTTTTTCTACTCGGGTTGTATTATATTTTATCTATGCTATAATGTTATCGGATTAATTTAGGCGTCTTATGCTAACGGATCCCCCCCGCTTGTTTTTTTCACAAGTGCAAAATCAAAAGGACTTCTCAGGAAGTCTACGATAAGTTACGCTTCTTTTTAAAAAGCGAAGCACCACATTGGGAGGATTTATGAGAAAGAACGCTTTTTTTGTTGTTTTGATTTTGACCTTGGTATTTATCATGTTTGGCTGCCAGGATGTCTCCACCGCAAACACCACTGTTCAAACGACAGCGTCATCAAGTACGACTGTCTTTCAGACAACAACAGTGACAACTACGGCAACTACGACAATTTCTTCAAGCACTCAAACGACAATGCCTACAACTGATTTGACAACTGAGCCTACAACCGTTTCGACTACCGAAATTGCCACAACTACCGGTCCGATTGTGATTTTGGACGACTTGTTGGCTTTGTTTGCAGAAAATGAAGTTGATTTTGACCAGATTACCGGAAGTTTCTCAATGCCAAAATCGTTTGGAGGAGCTCAACTGGCATGGAGTTTGGCCGAAGAGAACCAATATGTCAACTTGACAGATGATACTGAAACTGTTTTGTTTGAGATGACACCTGTGGCATTGGGAGATGTTGACCAAAATGTGACATTATCGGTACATGCCACTTTGGGGGAAGCGGAAGGAGACTATTCTATTGATGTGGTGCTGAAGGCAAGAACGACACCGATTTCCGCATTCAACCTGCTTGCGGATAATGCAGCGGTTACCCTTGGGGGAATTGTATACTCCAAAGCGAGAGTCGGCTATGATGGTTATTACATCTATGATACCTCTGGCTTTGCCTTCATCTATGGAAATTCTAATGACGTTTCCCTAGGAGAAGAGATCATTATAACAGGCACAAAAGATATTTATTTCAACATTCACGAAATGACATATACCGGAATTGATAAAATCCAAGTATTGAGTACGGGTAATCCCGCACCGGAATATTTGGCCTCTTCGGTATCAGATATCCTTGATGGCCCGGGAAATGCTTCTTCCTTGGCGAAAAATTACACAATTCAGGCAAAAGTAATCCGCAAAGTTGAAAATTACATTACCAATTTCTATTTTCAAGACTTGATAACTGGTGAAGATGTTTTCATCTATTACAAATCAGCACAGGACATTGCCGGTCTATATGAAGACCAGTATGTGGAAGCGAAAATAACCGTCTATGATTTCAACACTTCCACGCAAACCTTTTCTGTCTTTTTATCAAATAATATCAATGATATTCATGAGGTAACTCCCGATTTGTCCGATCAAGACAAAGCGGATGCGGTATCTTATTATTTAATTCATTTATACGATAATCGGACAATTTCTGATAATCTTGAACTGGTTCTTACCGATTTGAATTGGGAATCAACGATATCTTGGACTTCCGATAATATCGATGTATTGACTTCAACTGGAGTCGTAACGCTCCAAGATGAACTGGTATCTGTCGGAATTACCGCGCTTATTGAAGTCGGAGAAATCGACAAGGAAGTTGAACTCACCATAAAAGTCGCTCCTGTCAACATTGAGAACTTGCAAGAAATTCTTGAATGGCAAGTCGATAACCAATCCCTGACTAAAGAGGTCGCTTTTGAGGCCATTGTCGTGGCAACCAGAGGGACAAGCGGGTATTTTGTCATTCAGAACGGCTATGGATATTATATCAAAGGCAATGAAATTGACGTCCAACCCGGAGATCTTGTCAGGATAATCGGTATAACAAAATATTCTCGTCAGCCATATATTGACATCAGGCGGATGGAAAAAATACTAACTTCAGGCAATACCATCCCCAATCCGATGACTTACAATGCGACTGCATTTGCCTTGGAGGATGTCAATTCGACATTTTATAACACCTATGTCGAACTTGAAGGCACCTTGCAGGGGACTAGATCAACATACGGATACACATATACGCTTTTGATCGGAACCAAGACGGTAACAATCCATTCGGCATCGAACACTTGCGGTTTTTCATATTTGCTTGGTTCGGATATCAAGTTAAAGGCATTTATCAATCGCATCAACACCGATCTTGTTAATTGGGAAATATTCATCGTGAACCGTGATGGGGACACAACCGTAATGGAAACAGATCAGGCAAAACTGGCGATGGGCATGGATTATCTTGACGATTTATTTGTCAACAACGTGGATATTACGACTGATATAAGATTGCCAGAACACCATCCTTCAATCATGGAAGTCACATACACGTATGCTTCAAGCGTTGAAACGGCATTGTCCAATGAGGGTAAATACATGTTCCCTGCAATCGATACACAAATCCAATTTTCGATTACTGTGCATGTTGGTGGCCTTTCCCAAACCCGAGACTATACCTATATGATTAAGAACACTCCAGAAGGTTCTTCGAGCGATCTAATGTTTACTTTCTTGTTGCATGGGATTGTGAACGACAAAATGTATGCAATCTATAACGGGACTGGCGCGGATGTTGATCTTTCCGGATACAAGGTCTTTGCGGTTCAAAACTCAGGTGTTGGCGGGAACGAATATACTGTTGACGGTCGAAATGTAGTTGGCAAACTTTTACTTAGTGGCTTGCTTCCTGCAGGAGAAACCCTGTTGGTTTATCATTCAAGCACCAATATTGTAATTTTGAACCAGATTCCTGGCGAAACAATCAAAATCGCAACACCAAATCAAAACGGTGTGGCCCAGTTTAACGGTAAAGACGGTGACCTGGTTGTCTTACAAAGGGATGGAATGATTATCGACCAAATCGGATCTTTTGAAAAAATCAATTCACTCGGTGGCTCCACGTCTTGGGAAAAAGAGTTCTTCGGTCAAAAAATGCTGATCAGAATCTCTTCTCAACCGACGCCGGCTTTGGATTGGACGGACTTCGCATCCGTATATGATAATTATGCACTCTATCTTTCGGGAGTCGCTCCAGATTATCTTTTGCCATCTATTGCCTATGATTTCCTGAATGGAGACATGCCAGAATAACAGAATTTTTGTTCATGTAATTGTTCGTTATTAGCTTAAAAAGGTCGTCTTTTTTCAAGGGACGACCTTTATCAATTTTATGAACCAAAAATAGTTCACTGTATCTACTTTCACATTTTCTCATGATATAATGAATTTAGATTGAATTCGCAACTTAAGACCAGAAAACAAACAATTTTATTAGAGGAGGCAGCTTATGAGAATGATATCTTGGAATGTCAATGGATTGCGCTCAGCTCTTGCCAAAGGGTTTGCAGATTATTTCAATGCTATGGATGCGGACATCTTTGCCATTCAGGAAACGAAGATGCAAGAAAATCAAAAAGAATTTGATTTTGCAGGCTATCATGAGTATTGGAATTGTGCAGACAAAAAAGGCTACTCGGGAACATTGGTCTATGCAAAGAAGAAGCCTTTGAATGTTAATTACGGAATCGATAGCGAATTGTACAATGACGAAGGAAGAGTAATAACCCTGGAGTATGAAAACTTCTTTTTTGTGAATGTATACTCACCTAATTCCAAACAAGAGCTCGCCCGGCTTGACTATCGCATGAAATATGAGAATTGTCTTAAAGATTATCTTGTAAGACTAGATTTAATTAAACCCTTAATCTTGTGTGGAGACTTGAATGTTGCCCACAAGGAAATCGATATCAAGAATCCCAAGGCAAATGAACGAAACGCCGGTTTCACGATCGAAGAGCGAACCAAATTCATGGTGCTGCTCGAAAGTGGCTTTGTTGATTCTTTCCGGTATAAATATCCTGATACAATCAAATACACTTGGTGGAGTTACATGTTTAATGCCAGAAAGAACAATGCCGGCTGGCGGATTGATTATTTTGTCGTATCAGAAAGAATCAAAGACATGATTGTGGACGCGGAAATTCACGCGGATATTTTGGGCAGCGACCATTGCCCGGTGCTTTTGGAGATAGATCTGTAGCCAAGTACTAAGAGGTGTTTTATGCGATATATTGATGTGAAAAGAATCGTCCAACCGAATAATAATTTCAATCTGTACCGGGGCTGCACTCATGGGTGCATATATTGTGATTCCCGGAGTCTTTGTTATGAGGTGGGTGATTTTGAAAACATCGCAGTAAAAAAAGATGCTTTAGAATTGATGGAATCCGAACTATCAAGAAAAAGAAAAAAAGCGATTTTGACCACAGGCTCGATGAGCGATCCTTATGTGCACATCGAGAGTGGACTAAAAATAACCGAAGGTGCCTTGAAGCTGATTGAAAAATATGGGTTTGGAGTTTCTGTATTGACAAAAAGCGCCATGATTCTTCGCGATATCGAGATTTACAAAAATATCAACAGGCGATTCAAGGCGATTGTTTCATTGACACTCACGACAACGGACGATTTGCTTGCGAGCGTCATTGAACCACATGTCAGCTTGCCTTCCGAACGACTCGAGGTTTTGCGCAAGTTTTCCGATCAAGGAATCACGACCGGAGTCTGGATGTCGCCGATATTGCCATTTTTGGAAGATAATGAAAAAAACATCAAAGCGATCGTTGACAAGGCAAAAGCTGCTGGCGTCACCTATATCCTCTGTTTCGGTCTTGGCACAACGATGCGCGAAGGCAGCAGGGAGTATTTCTACAAGAATCTTGATCTTCATTTTCCCGGTCTCAAGGAACAATACATCAAGACATATAAAAATAGTTATATCTGCCCGAGTCCTGTCGCAGATAAACTATATAAGGTGTTTTCCGCAATGTGTGAAGAATTGGGTATCATCTACCGCCAGGAAGAAATTTCACAACTATTCAAAAGCAACAATGAGCAGCTGAGTCTGTTTTAGGAGGGATAATATGTATGAGATACCAGAAGCGAGGGTGGTATCAAGCCAGCTTAATCAAGTAATCCTCGGTAAAGTCGTGGCAAGGGTCATAACCAATTTCAGTCCTCACAAGTTTGCATTTTTCAACAAGCCTTTCAATGTCTATGAAGAAGAGCTGCTTGGAAAAAAAGTAACAGATTGCAAAACCTATAGTTCACGAGTAGTAATCGTTTTTGATGATCTTGAACTTGAGTTTTGGGATGGTGCGAAAATCAGATATTGGACAAATGCAGTTGATGAACCGAAGAAACATCAATTGTTGATCGCCTTTTCCGACGGAACGTTTCTGACAGTGTCAGTGGAAATGTATGGCGGAATCGAACTGTATTTTCCTGAAGACCAGGAAAACAAATACGTCATAATGGCCAAAACAAAGCCGAATCCTTTGTCGGATACCTTCACTGAGTCCAATTTCATGCATTTGTTCGAAGAAAACGAAAAACTCTCCCTAAAAGCCTTGCTTGCAACCGAACAACGCATTCCGGGGCTTGGAAACGGTACTTTGCAGGATATCCTTTTCAATGCGATGCTTCATCCGAAAAGAAAATCTGGCACTTTGGATGATGAAGAAAGAACAAGACTATATTCATCCATTGTCAATACTTTGCAACTGATGGCAATCCAGGGCGGAAGAGACAGCGAAACTGACATCTATGGAAATTCAGGAGAGTTCCAGACTATCGCTTCTAGAAAAAAGCAGGGACTTGACTGTGGAAAGTGTAATTGCGAAATAGTAAAAGAGAGTTATATGGGCGGGGCAATCTACTTTTGTCCCAACTGTCAAAAGTTAGAAATCGAATAACTAATAATCCGAATGCAATACCATCCATTTATGTCATCTTTTACACAATATCTTTTGACAAAAATAGGTAAAATGTTATTATATAGATAGACATCTATTTATAGGGGACAGATATTGTGAATGTATTGAACTGGCTTAACGACCAATTGTTGAAAATGAACTGGCTTAACGATTTGCTGGGCAATTTCTTTGAAAAAGTATTCCATTTGGAAAGAGGTTCAATGCTTTTTGACAGCCTGGTATTCTTTTTTTACGACGTGGTCAAGATTTTCATGCTTTTGTCGGTAGTAATTTTCATATCCTCTTATATACAGTCATATTTTTCTCCGGAAAGAACCAGAAAAATTCTTGGCAATTTCAAGGGTGTGAAAGCCAACATCATCGGAGCCTTGATGGGAACTGTAACACCATTTTGCTCATGTTCGTCAATCCCGATCTTCATCGGTTTTACAAAAGCCGGGCTTCCGATTGGCGTCACGTTCTCGTTCCTTATTTCCTCACCATTTGTCGATCTGGCTTCAGTAATACTCCTTGCCTCTATTTTCAACTGGAAGATTGCAGCGGCATATGTTATTGTTGGCTTAATTTTAGCAGTGCTTGGGGGAACCTTGATTTCTGCTTTCAAAATGGATCGATACGTCGAGAGTTTCGTTTATGCGCCAATAGTTTCTTGTGAAGAAACAGAAGTCAAACCATCCATTCGACAAAGAGCGAAATACGCATTTGGAGAAGTCAAACAAATTATTAGAAAAGTGTGGCTTTACATTTTGATCGGGGTTGCAATCGGTGCAGTGATCCACGGTTTCATTCCCCAAGAATTCATCTTGAAAGTATTAGGCGATAACAATCCTTTTTCGGTATTAATCGCAACTCTTTTGGGAGTGCCGATGTATGCAGATATTTTTGGGACTTTGCCAATAGCGGAAGCACTTGTTTTAAAGGGAGTCGGTATTGGTACCGTGCTCGCATTCATGATGGCTGTCACAGCCTTGAGCCTGCCGTCTCTGGTAATGTTGAAAAAGGTTGTCAAGGCAAAACTTTTAGTAATGTTCACTGCATATCTTACAATAGGAATAATCATCATTGGTTATCTATTCAATCTGTTTGGTAATTTTCTCATTTGACTTAAGGAGGCAATTTTATGGAAATCACTGTACTTGGTTCAGGCTGTAAAAGTTGTAAAAGATTGTTGGAAAACGTCAAGGAAGTAGTTGCAGAACTCAATTTGGACTGCGATGTGATCTATCAGACTGACATCATCGAAATTTCGAAAAAAGGCATTATGAAGACTCCGGCACTTATGATTGATGATCATATCGTGGCTACCGGTTATGTTCTGGAAACAGAAGAAATCAAAAAACTGTTGCGATAAACTGCTCAAATGAAAAAGATCTCCTTTTTTGAAAAGTATCTTTCACTTTTCGTTATATTTTGCATGGTTGTGGGAGTGATAATTGGGAAAACCATTCCTGGAATCCCTGCTTTTCTCAATCGGTTTGAGATTTATTCAGTCAATATTCCCATTGGGATCTTGATCTGGGTAATGATTTATCCGATGATGTTGAAAATTGATTTTTCCTCAATCAAACAAGTGACCAAACAACCAAAAGGGCTATTTCTTACTTGGATCATCAACTGGCTCGTGAAACCATTCACGATGTTTTTGTTGGCGTTTTTCTTTTTCAAAGTTGTTTTTCAAAACGCGATTCCTGTTAACCTACAGACCGACTACTTAGCCGGAGCGGTTCTGCTTGGCGCTGCTCCCTGTACAGCGATGGTGTTTGTCTGGAGTTCGCTAACCAAAGGAAATCCTGCTTACACCTTGGTGCAGGTAGCGACAAATGACTTAATTATCCTCGTGCTTTTTGTACCGATAGTGGGTTTATTGCTGGGAGTGGGAGGTATTGCGGTGCCTTGGGGAACCTTGTTTCTTTCTGTCGTATTGTTTGTTGTCATACCTTTGTTGATGTCCTCTTTCACTAGACACTTTGTTATAAAGCGAAGAGGCCTTGATCACCTCAACGCAAAAGTGATTCCTTTCTTTTCAAAATGGACGATCATCGGGTTGCTTCTGACTCTGATCTTGATTTTCTCCTTGCAAGCAGATCTAATTTTGAATAACCCGCTCCATATCCTTCTTATTGCCATCCCGTTGATAATCCAAACCTTTCTCATATTTTTCATTGCCTATTCTGGTGCAAAGGTGCTTAAATTAAAACATGATGTTGCGGCTCCATCGGCGATGATCGGTGCATCAAATTTCTTTGAACTGGCCGTAGCTGTAGCGGTTGCCATCTTTCCTCTCAATCCGGGCGTTGCGCTTGCAACAATCGTAGGAGTTCTAGTCGAAGTTCCGGTAATGCTGATTCTAGTCAGAATTGCCAATAACACTAAAAAATGGTTCATTCATGGAGAAAATAATGAAAAAGAGACAATATAGATTGGCGTTCGTCTGCATATACAACAGTTGTCGCAGTCAAATGGCAGAGGCAATCACCAAGCAGATCGCCAACGATATATTTATCCCTTATAGCGCCGGAACAAAACCGATAAAAGAAATTAATCAAGACGCAGTGAGAGTCATCAAGGAAATATATGAGGTCGACATGCAAAATTCACAATTTCCTAAACTGATTTCAGATCTTCCCGAGGTCGATATCGTAGTCACGATGGGCTGTAGCGTCGATTGTCCGATGATTACCTGTTCATATCGAGAAGACTGGGGACTTGACGATCCGACAGGCAAAGCGGATGAAATATTTTTTCTTGCGGCGGCCCTGATAAAAAATAACATTCTTGGCCTGAAAAAGAGGATCAAAGACAAAATGATTATTATCGATTAAATATTTGTTGGTTCGGATTGAAAAATCCGAACTTTCGCTTTTTATGGATAATATTTAATGATATACTTTTCATGGACACAATTTGATAGGAGCACTACATGAATTCGAGAATTTTGAAAATTATTGCGATCATCACCATGACGATCGACCATATCGGATTATATCTGGTGGAGTTTGGTACTACTTACTATTTTGTTTTTCGTGCCATCGGCAGGATCGCCTATCCGCTTTTTGCCTTTTTCATCGCGGAAGGTTTTTTCCATACACACAATATCAAAAAATATTTTTTACGACTGCTGGCCTATGCCGCAGTTGTCGAATTGGCAATTGTAGTATACTCAATCATTACAAAAGACAACCAGATTTTTATTTCCAATGTATTTTGGCCCTTGGTTGCTGGTTTGTTGAGCCTGATCTTGCTTTCAAGGAAAGAATGGTACTTGAAAATTCTTGTTTTGCCAATATTGGTGTTGGCAGAATTTGCTCAGATTCCTTATGGGGCCTATGGAATAGCTATGATCATCATTTTCGGTTATTATCGTGACTTTCGTCTACAGGCGCTTTTCGTTATTATTATGAGCATGTTTTTTATCAATTATCCCCTGTTGGAACTGATCGGGGCTGCCTCTTTGGCTAAATATCCCGCACTTCAGTGGTTCTCTATTCTTGCCTTGGTGCCTATTTATTTTTACAACGGTAAGTTAGGACGTGGCAGCAAGTGGTTTTTCTATGTCTATTATCCTCTCCATCTGGGAGTAATATTAGCTATAGCTTTGATTATCAAATAAGGATGTGAGCTTATATGGAACAATTAGTTGTTAGTGTTTCTGAGATGCAATCTCATGAGAACTACACGTGCAAAAAACAAAACATCACAATTTCCGATTTGATGGATTTGGTCGGAAAAGCACTCTTCGACAATTTTCTAAATTCTGTGACTCCTAACAAGGAAGATTCATTGTTAGTAATTGCTGGAACTGGAAACAATGGGGGGGATGCATTGGTCCTGGCCAGGCATTTGCTTGACTATGGTTTTGATTTGAAAATCTATGTTATTGGGAATGTCCGCAAAGCCTCAAAAGAAATGCAGACTGCGATGGGAAAAATCGAGAAAGAACGCATCATTTTCCTGGATTCTTTGAAAGAACTATCCAAAATGGATTTCAATTATTGTCATATTATCGACGGATTGTTTGGCACAGGCTTGAAAAAAGGCGTAGAAGACATCCAAGCAGAAGCAATCAGAAAAATCAATGACTCCAAAGCCTTTGTCTATTCCATCGATATACCCTCGGGAATAAATTCTAGCAGCGGGCAAGTCATGAACTTGGCAGTAAGCGCTGATATGACTGCAGTAGTCCAGTATTACAAGTTTGGCAATCTATTGCAAGATGCCAAGGATTATTCTGGGAAAATCATGCTTCTAGATTGTGGAATTCTTTTCGATGAGAGAAACCCGAAAAGATTTAAGGTTACTTTAAGAGATTTCTTACCAGTCTTTCCACCAAGAAAGCACAACTCACATAAATATGATTATGGCAATATTTTGATAATCGGTGGGCATCCCGGGATGATGGGGGCTCCCCAGCTTACGGCCATATCAGCGCTCAAATCAGGATCGGGACTGGTCTCAATTGCAATTAGGAAACAAGATGCGATGTATTTTACACAGCTATATCCAGAGGTAATGGTAAATTATTATGAAACTCTGGAGGAAATAAACCGGATAATCGAAAACAGAGATGTGATCGTCTTCGGACCAGGGTTGGGCAAGGAAAACAAACACAACGAAGAAATCCTGAAAACATTGCTGAAAAGTGATAAACTGCTTGTGATTGACGCGGATGGGCTTTTTTATCTCAAGGATCAAATGAAGTCTTTGAGAAAACATGCCAACGTGGTTGTAACTCCTCATCTTGGTGAAATGACGAGACTCTTTTCTGCAAAAAAAGGTGAAATCGAAGCCGATCCAGAAAAATACTTATCTGAACTCACCAAAAATGAAATCACAGTTGTGCTAAAAGGCGTCACAACTATTGTTTCAAATAAAGATAACTTCGTTTTGTCTCAAGAAGGCAACCCCGGAATGGCAACGGCAGGTACAGGTGATGTGTTAACAGGGATCATTGCCTCTTTGCTCGGACAGGGGATTAACACTTTTGATGCATCAATCAAAGGGGTTTTGATTCATTCTTTCGCTGGTGCTAAAACTACGCAGGAAAAGAGTGAAACAGGCATGATTGCTTCAGACCTTGTTCAAAATATTACCACCACATTTCCTAAAGACAATAACTATTAATAATAATAACATTTGATTTATGCATACACATTTATCGAGTTTTTTGTTATAATCAATCTACATGGGGAATATACTGAGATATTACGATTTACGATGAAAAACAAACAAGTTGAAAAGGACAGGTGAAACAATGACTGAACATAAAAATATGGTTCAAAAAACTTTGGATGTGCTAGGTTATCTTTCGAAAAATGCTCAAGGCGTGACATTGACCGAGATGGCTGAAAAACTGGAAATTCCCAAAACCACAATGTATGATATTTTGCGGACATTACGGGAAAACGATTTTATCCATTTTATGAACACAAAAAGAAAAACATATGGAATCGGATCTCAGACATACGCAATCGGCATGACTTATTTGAAAACTTCAAATCTATTTATGGTAGCTCAACCCTTCTTAATCGAACTAGCTGATAAATATCAGAAAACAGCTTTCATTGCAAAGCGACACGGAAGCGAATTTACCTTCGTTTACAAATATGAATCGCCTTTCTCAAAAGTAACTACCGCGAACACAGGAGATAAAAAACCACTTCACTGTGCATCCATTGGCAAATGTTTCCTGGCATTCGATCCCGATGCCAAAGATTTGATTGAGACTATCCCGTTGCCGGGTTTCACAAAATATACCATAACAAACCGAGATAAACTCAAAGAAAATATCATGAAAATAAAAAAATTAGGGTACTCATTTGAATCAAGGGAGTCTCAGGAACATATGGCTTGCTTAGCAGCGCCAATATATAATTTTGAAAACTCGATGGTCGCAACAATCAGCATGAGTGGCTTGTTTCAAGAAAAAGAAGATTCGCATTTGCAAGGACTGGAACTAAAAAAACTTGCGCAGGTGATATCGGCCCAATTGGGTTATGTAGAATATTATAAGTAGGCACATCCTCGGATGTGTTTTTCTTTCGCATATACGAACCGCAAAAGTGATTTTTACGTAAAAAGGAATAATGATTCTTTTTTAATAAATATATGTAAAAGTCATTGACAGACAATGATATCATCAATATAATTAGATTGTTTTAAAATAATGTATACCCTATGTAAAGGACTTATTAAAAAAAGACTTTAAGTAATTGAATCTTTTAAGTAAGATGGTTGTTCTCTTTGAGAGCGACCATCTTTTTTATGTTTATTTCTTAACATATCACC
>Ga0268277_1000042_pt1 | contig 106042 bp, 100 predicted proteins | sample saktaG_5_FD_190132 | JGI IMG/M metagenome (GOLD analysis project Ga0268277, IMG submission 190132) | Saline water microbial communities from Sakinaw Lake, British Columbia, Canada - sak_2010_1_5_50m | ecosystem: Environmental > Aquatic > Non-marine Saline and Alkaline > Saline ... | reverse complement strand
AAGAGATTTTGGAAACTCGGCGGGTTTTCGGAAACGCTTCCGAAGGCCTGACCGGCAAAGAACAGCAAAATCTCCTGAAACTCTGCCAAGCATCTAGAGAGGCGGGACTTATCAATTACGCTTGTGGATCATTTCGCGACGAGATGGTCCTCCGAGCATGTTGGCCTGGTCCCTTCTACAGTAAAGAAGGAAGGCGGGACGGGCAGGTTGAGTGCCAAATGATTGCAACGCGGGCTTATTTCGCCCACCTTGACGCGGCCAACGCGTACTACAAGGTCCACTACAAAATGGACAAGAAGGTTCGGGCGGAGGTTATCGTTGCCGTTTTAAGGGCATTGGGCAAGGATTATGATGTGTCCAACTACGGCAAGGCGATAAACTCGGGAACCGCGGCTAGCCAGTCAGGATTAGGTGATTTTCTGAAATACATTCTGGTCTTTGAGGAAAGAATGCAAGTAGGACCCGACGCCAGGGATGCCCACTATTGGAAGTCCATATTTACCAGGCTTGCAAAACCGGGCGAAGTCGTGAATAGGGCCATGGGGTTTGAAAGAATGGGTAATGGCGCGTTGTTGATATGTGGCGCCGACGGTGAAACGTCGCTGAAGAAAGATGAGTTCTTGTTTCTTCGGCGCCAGGAAGAACAAATTTGGCAGGAGATACTTAATCCTTCCAAGGAACTTCAGCAAGGCCTTCAAAGGTACACGTACTGGAAGCGGGACGCAGATCCTGGTGAACCACCGCTAGTTCTCAAGGCACTTCAATGGGTGCGACAAGGTGGAATGCTTATGTGTAGCTGGGGAACATGTACTTCCCCCAGTGTCCGCTATAATTTGTCTATCTCGCTTCAGAAGGGACTTTGTCCTGAATGGCGCAAGGAGGTGGACGATTTCGAGAAATCCCTGCCTACGGATGGTGTCTCTCCAAGAGTCATAGCCGAGTGGCATGGGAGAGATAGTTATTGCAAGTCGTCTCCCGCCGAGGAGAAATGGTGGAACCAGATGGAGGAAGCCGAGAATAATTTCTATCGGCAACACTTTGCCAAGGAGCGCCTCAAATGGCATCGGATTACGGCCAGTGAATACGATGAAGCTAAGGAAGGGCAAGAAAGATGGTTGGGTTCTACTAACTCATCTGTGTTTCTTGCTAAACAGAAGCTTTGCAGTGTGGCTGAATGGATATGTAATCAGCCATATCGTCTTGGTTGCGATGGTGCTGGAGCTTCTCTAGAATCGCTTGAGCAAGGAAAGGTAGATCGCGACCAATTTCTTGTTCCTGCAGAGGCGATTCCGGGGTGTAAACTCCGGGGTCTTGTTGCCGTGAGTAGGGCCGAAGCGGGCAACCTTGTTGTGCTAAGTCTGGGTACACCAGAACAGCCATAGGGCTATAATCATCCTCGTTACGAAATAGGTAGAACAACACTCGTTCTACCTTTTTTATTACTTTTAAACTTTATCCACAGGCGTAATTATTTGACTTGTTGTTTGGTTTTTTAAAAAATGGTAAAATAAAGAAATTTAAGACACTAAATTTTTATGAAAAAAATTATTTTGATCTCGTTTTCATTAATCTTATGCATTATGTTTGCAGCAGCCGGTTTTATTTCGGGATTTTTTTATTGTAAATATGCCAGCGGAGAAAATTTTTCATCCGAATATTCATCATCTTCTGCGCAGGATATTATTCAGACCCTAAGTTCCCCATTTATATATTCCTTAAAAGCCACGGGCAAGGTTAAAAGCATTTCCAATAATGTCATCACATTAAATTATAAAGATTCTGTTTCATCCTTGAAGGTTGCACAAAATGCTATCATCGTTTCCTTTTTAAATAAAAATGCGGCCGGCGTCATAAAATCGGAGATGGTGAATTTAAGTGATGTAAAAATCGGGGATAACTTACAGATAGATCTAGAAGTCCTTCCTGAAGGATCCCTGGTTGCCGGAAAAATTTATATTATCGGAGACCCTGGTATTCCAGCACAAAAATAAAAAAGTTATAAATCAACTCAATGAAGAAAATATTTTTTTTGCTAATATTTTTCTCGTTATTTTTTGTTCCGGCCTTTGCGCGCGCCTCAATATCTTATAGCATTTATGCGCAGGTGAATTGGGAAAGTGAGACCTGTCGTACGGATTATGATTTATTCGTAAGGACGCCCACCGAAGGCACTTGTTCTCCAAGTAGCGGTACATGTGAAACATACGATGCTCATATGGGATGTACAGCTAATTATCCGGGTCCGGAAACTTTTTACAGGACGTCAAGCTTCGAGGGGGCTTGGAGTTTTTTTTATACAATGTGGTGCCCAGCGTGTACCCCTGGTGGCCAACCATCTTGCCCAGAGGAATGCACCGGTACTCCTGACCCGGTTTTTGCTGAAGTTACGATATATGCTTACACCGACATATTGGTAAATAGTACTTACATGGTGCTTGCAGGAGAATCTATCTCAATCCCAATAGATTATGTTCCGCTAGACTCTGACCTTTTTGGCACTATAGTATGGGTTAGCGATCCCCAGCTACCCTCTCCGTCTCCGTCTCCCTCGTCATATTGTGCTAACGGTATGCCGTATACCCCTCCATCCCAGGGTTGTTGTGGCGATCCCATTAGTACCTTTTCGACCATCTATAATACGGCCACCGAGGGGTGTTGTTCTAATAATACCGATTTGATAGGGATGACTTACCCCTTAGCCACTAAAGCTTGTTGCGGAGATCCTGCGAGTGGTCCTGCAATAATATATAATAAGGCTGGTCCGGAATCTTGTTGCACCGCCATAGGAGACAAGGGTCCCATAGATAATATTGGTAAGTTTCCCAAACTATATGAGAAGAAAAAAAGAGAGACCTGTTGTGTTGTTGATGATAATACGGCTCCGAATAAATGTGACGGATGCCACAAGTGTGTGACGGCCAACAAAAGTTATGTGAATGTTTATGCTCCCGAATGCAAAGGTTGGGGGGAAAGAATATGTGTTCCCGTTGGTAGTAAAACGGACGTGTCAAAGGGGCAATGTATTGATAATTGCCAAGATTGTACGAGGTGTTCCGATGCGTCCAAGGTGACAGATGGTACTGGCGGAACAATAGATAGACAGCCAAATCTACCGCCTGCCTTAGGAGGTGGAAAACAAACAGAAGGATTTTTTTGTCAAAATTTAACAGAAATACTTACAGACGAACATTATAGTAAATTTCCTGCCGATCAGCCTCCGCCAAACAAGGGTAATACTTCCTATATTTGCCAATGTGCTGGTAATCTTTCAAGGTGTGACGCGTCCGGGTCGAGTAAGGGAGGGTGTTTTCAATACGATGAGACAGGTTATGGATATCCACCTCAGCCTCAGTATTTAGCAGCTGGAGTAGCAGATAATCATTGTCCTATTACCAACACTCAACCCGCCAAGGTTAGGGGGTCTTGTTGGTGCATGGGTGGTGCACGTTGTGGGATTGGAAGAAAAGATGCTAATGGCCGTGACATATATGTTTGCGCTGATGCAGGGAAAAGTTGTGCCGAAACAAAAAAGGTACTGCCAGGTCCAATTACGGTTGATTATAGATTGTCGAGCGCCGGTTGGACATATGATTGTGGTGCAAAAGATTGTTGCGTGATCGATAATGCCACGGCAAATTATTGCGCCGGTCCCTGGAATATGTTCTGTATACACGGGAAAGCTCCGGCACAAGGTGCCAACGTAAAATACTGTAAGGATACAAGCGAGTGCCAGCCGAAACGTGAAGAAGACGGTGGCGGCGGTGGTGGGCCGGTGCCCGGGACGGGCTGTGATAATTCGGGAAAGTGTGTGGTTGGTGGCGCAGGCAATAAATGTGATATAGCTAATGGAAATGATGATTGTATACCTCAAAAATATTGTACCGAGGCAAAACAATGTAATACCAGTGGCACGCACGGAGTCTGCGACGAGGCTGGAGATTGTAATTTAACTGCTTGCACCGATGACAAAAAATGTGAGACTAATGGTACGGGCAGGCCCTGTGATTTAGTGAATGGAGATGCTGAGTGCGGAGATCAGCCAACCTGTACAGAAAGAGAAACATGTGAGGTCGATGCAGTTGACGGTGGGCATGGAACCTGTCCTTCTGTTGATAGTGTCGGAGATGACCGTTGCCAGAAGGATACAAAATGCGAAGGCCAGCGATGTATTACTAACGGCACGGGCGACCCTTGTGATTTAGCTAATGGAGACGCCGATTGTATAAACCAGTTAGGTTGCACTTCAGAAAAAAAATGTGATTTTGGGGGGGATCGTGGATATTGTACGTCGCCCGATTCTGTTGGAGATGCTTGGTGCGAACCTCCTGTTGCCTCGACATTTTGTAATGCCAGCAACCAGTGTACGGAGGGTGGAACTGGGAACTACTGCGAGAGCGCCGCAGATTGTCAGCCGTTGGCTTGTAACCAAAACAGGCAGTGTGTCCCTTTTGGTGGAGGAGCGGGTTGTACAATATATACATTAAACGCAAGTGCCGAATGCCAGGGTCCGTTGCAGTGTGATGATGTTGCTAAAAAATGCGTTCCCGACGGTGGTGGAGTCGCTTGTACAAACGATACTCAATGTGGAGGAAATAATCCTCCGTTAGCATATAATTTAAGAGTAGAGCAATCTTACTGTGGAGCAATAACCACATTTAGGTGGGACTATTCTGATGCAGAAGGCGAACCTCAATATCAATATCAACTGCAAATGAGTACAATAAATGATGATCCTTCTACTCCAGTTGACGAATTTAAAGATGGCCTTGTTTATAATACAGGAGTTGTATTAGGAACGACGAATAGTATTATTGTCCCCGTATATCTTGCTTCGATTAGATCTCCCGGTGAATGTAATTTGTCTCAACCTTGTAATGGTTTTATAAATTATAATGTACCATACTATTGGCGAGTAAAAGTTTGGGACATAGATGGCGTTAGTGGATTTCCAGTTGCCTCTGATTGGGCTTATTATCAGGACACGCATACATTTGACCCCCCAAATAATTATAATAAGGATGGGTATCCTACTTACGCTGACGATAAAGATGGCGACGAATATACTTACACTTATCCGTATGAACATCCTCATCCCGGGGTATCCTATGAGCCACAGGCAATTATAGTTCCTGGTCAACCGGCTACCTTTACTGATAGTTCGCTGTGCTATCATTATGATACCGACACCGGGAACACGACTTCTTACCCCTGTAAAAACTTAATACCACCGGGTTCTCCATCAACTGATTGCAAGGTTCCCGGCGGAGTTTGCTACGAATGTACTGCCGCAACCGACGGGCATTGTTATACTTGGTGGCTTAACGGACTTGCTTCACCAAGTAGTTATATAATCGGCAATACATCGTATCAATATCCTTCAAAGGACACATACCAAACAAAGCTAAAGATTTGCGATGACATAATGTGTTGCTCTGCGCAAAACCCGGTTAATGTATCTGCAAATAGCGGGAGTGTTGTACCTCAGTGGTGGGAAATCACACCATACAATCAATAGCGATCAATACTAAAAGGCGGTTCACAAAACCGCCTTTTAGTTATAGGGTATTGCAAAAAAACAAAATAAAAAGCTCTGATCCTTGACAAATAAGATAGGAGTTGTAGCCTTAAGGTAGAAGAAGTATCCCGTTCCTTGAAATGAGCGGATGAAAAGAGCGCCATTAAAATTTTGGCCTAGTGGGCTGAAAAAACCTTGTGCTTTTAGCATAAATAACCCATAGACTATTCAAACAACAAAGGAGTTGAACAATGCAAAAATTAGCGATGGTTTGTTCGGTGTTAGTGTTTTTCACCACCAATTGCGCGATGGCAGCAACATGGACTACCCTCGACGTGCCCGGAGCGACAAGAACATCTGCAAGCGGTATCTCCGGGAGCAACATCGTCGGCCAATATTGGGACGATAGCGGACGATCTCACGGGTTCTTCTACGACGGGGAAAACTACACCACTTTGGACGTACCTGGAGCAACAGATACATACGCATCCAGCATTGACGGTAAAAATATTGTCGGCTCGTATTGGAGTGGTTCTGTGTTCTCTCCAAGACACAGTTTTCTCTACGATGGAGAAAATTACACCATCATCCCTGATGCCCCGGGAGAAACAGACACTACGACGCTGGCTGGAATTTCCGGCAACAATATTATCAACAGCCCCCTTAGCAGTTCTCGTAGTTCTCTCTACGATGGCACTAAATGGACCAGCATCCCTGGTCTGCCCGAAGCAACATTAATGGTGGCTACTGGTATTGATGGCAGTAACATAGTCGTTAACTATGAAAATATTAACGACGAATCTTACAGCGCTCTTTACGATGGTGCAAAATGGACCATTATTGCCTTCAGCATACCCAATGCGCCAGGAGTGGGTTTTTCAATAGTGGAGAGCATCGACGGCAACAATATTGTCAGCACCTACCATGATAGTGCGGGCAAGACACTCCCATATAGCTCCCTTTACGACGGCGCCAAGTGGACCATAATCCCTAATGTACCGGGAGCAGTCTATTCGGTTGCGACCGACATCGATGGCGACAGTATTGTAGGTTATTATGCCAGCATTGACGGTTACAACTATGGTTTCATCTACACTGTCCCAGAGCCGTCGGCGATGGTCCTGCTTGGAATGAGCGCCTTGGCGATGTTACGCATTAGGATGCGCAAAAGATAGAAGATTCGTTCGCTCTTTGCAAATGAGTGCGGGATTAAATTCTCGCATTTTTTTTGTATAAAAATCTATTCACACTTGATGTATTGTTTTAAAAATATGGTGGAGGTATGATAATTAAATATCTGTAAATTTTATAATCTCAAGAGTAAAAAATGAAAAGAAGATTAGCTGTGCTATTAATAATACTTGTTGCGGTCTGCTTATTGGGAGCTTATTCTGTTTTTATTGTTGCGCAAAAGGCCAAAACTCCGGACGTTTTTTCCAGTCGTTCGAGCGCAAATCCATCAAATATGAATCAGGTTGTTGTTAAGGATCAATTGAGCCCAGAGGAAATTATGGATATAATAAAGACAGATAAAGATTACAATGAGCTTTTAAGTTTTATTACAGGTTTTGATCCTGAAGTAGTTAGTTATATAAAATTAGATCCTAACGGATATCAAATAATAAAAACACAATGGCAAGATCAAGGACTTGGAGAAAGGATTAATATGGTTGATAAACTAAATCTCAAGGACTCTACCTACTGGATTGAATTAAAAAATAAAGCCGACGAAACCAAAGGGTTGCGTATGATATTAGATACGAAAGAAAAAAAATCGTTGCTTTTAATTGCAGCGCTGTCTGTAACGGCCGGCATTGGGATTTAAAAATTTAAAGGCTAAAAGTATTCTGAGGATACTTAACAAAAAAATCTTTGTGAAAAAAATATTTTTCTTAATTTTATTCTTGGCCATTATTTTTTGTTTTCCGTTGTCTGCCTTCGGAGCAAATTTAGAAATAACAGTTGGAATAACTAGCGTAAGAATACCTGAAGCGGCAATAAACATGTTCGCTCCCGATGGTCCAAATACAGAATTCACGCTTTACCAGGGAACATATATAACACTTGTAGATGATAGCAGTGACTCTGTTGTCGCTGGTATGTATAACACTGTGTATGTAAGGAGAAATGAAACCATTACCATTTCTTATTCTAATTACGATATTACAAAAACATACAAAGTTTATTTTTATCAGCGAGCGGAACCCCAACAACAAAGCCAAACCATTTACAAAGCAGATTGCACTCCTGTCGCCGCTGGTTCTGGTTGGTATTATCTTTTTCAGACACCATATTATGTTAATTCTGAAAATCGTGGGGTTGGATTTTTCTGTGGTCGCTATCCAGATTATAATCCGCCCGCGTATCCGTGGCCTTACTGGCATAATCAATATAGATATTTCGCCGTTGATCCCAATAACGTCGTTTCTGTAAACAGTGATCATTATTGGCGACTCTTGCTTTTTACAATCGATTAAAAAAATTTAAATTATGAATAACTCATCTGAGAATAAACTTAAATTTAATATTTTTAAAAAAATAATATTTTCTATATTTGTTTTGCCAGTTTTGTTTTTTTTATCCCCCGTGTCTGCATCTGCTGCTACAATAGAAGTTACTATAACCATAACGAGCGTAACAATACCAGTAAGATCAGAAGCGCTGCTAATATCAGATAGGCCCGGTACAGGATTTTCTTTTTACGGCAGTTCAAGGATCGCGATTGTAAGGGGCAGCACGCAAACCATTGAAAGAACGGCTTGGCTTGAAAGCAGTATTGGTACTGCCGGAGAAAACCTGAAAGAAAGCGCGAAGGCCACCTTATCTTTTCCGTATGATGCCGCAGGAGCTCCATATACCGTACATGCGGAGTCTTATGTAAGCAATCAAGACGACTACATTATTTGTAAAGCAGATTGTACAACGGTCCCAGCTAATTCCGAGTGGTATTATGTAGGGTTGGGTTATTATCATGTTTTAGAGCCGTACATTGGTTGGCGCGATTCCTTGAGATGTCCCAGTAGCTTATGTGGTGGTTATAGCGATATGCGGGCACGTTTAGCGATTGACCCCGCGAATGTTTTTAATAATTATTGGCGATCCCAGACGCTTTTCTGTATCGATTTGGAACATCCGGAGCTTTGCGTCCAATAATAATTTTAGGATTGAAGAGAATTTTAAATATGAGATATTTATTTTTAAAAAAACGTAAATTTTTGCTTCCTATGTGTTTGGCAGGAATTTTTGTTTTTTGTTTGGCTCTGCCAATAGCTCAGGCTTACCTTGCGCCGAATATATATGTGACAGAACTAAGAGTAAACGGAATAGAAGGTAACGAAATAAAAGGAGAATTTGTTGTTTCCAACTACGACCCGTATTATTTTAATAACCTAAATTACGAGATTAAGTTATTCCAAGGAACTATTTTTAAGAAGCTAAAGCTAATCGACGTAAATATCTCTAAGGAAACATTTTTTGTTTCCCCGGAAGGATCAATCACGAAATCTTTTATTTATTCTTTTCCGCAAAACATTGTAAGTGGAGATTATACTTTAAGAGTTCAAGTTGTTACCGATAATGGAGATGAGCTTGGTTGGTGGGACAAAAAGATTTACTTGCAAGGCCAAAATAAATTTTTAAATATTCTTTATGAATTTTCTAAGGTTGTAGTTGGGAAAGAAGAAGCCTTTCCACTAACAGGAATAAACGTTTTACCAACAGACGATGTGGTCGGTTTCTTTAAAGTTAAAAATTCCGGAGAAGCAATTACTGTTATTCCTAAAATAAAAGTGTTTCAAAGGCAGGTCAATATGCCCATAGTTAAAGAATATCAGGACGATTCTATAACTTTTGCCAAAAACGAAACAAAAGAGATCAGTTTGTTAATGCCGAAATTAGATATTCCAGAATCATATTTAGCTGAAGTAAAATTTTACCAGGGAGATGAACAGGTTTCCGGAATCCAATATTTTCGCTGGGTGGTAAAAGGCCAGAGTGGCAAGATATTATCTTTGAAAATCGATAAAGATTATTACAGAGCCGGAGACATCATGAATATTGTAATAGATTCAGTTGGTCCGGCTGATACTAGCGATGCCGGTACGGGAAAATTAGAAATTACTGTTACAGATAAAGATGGAAATCTTATAGGGGAAACTTCAAAAGATGTTTCATTAAATCCAGCCGTTATTTCTTCTGTGATAACGATTCCTGTCAAAAAAGATTTAATTACCCCAGCAATAGGTGTTAGGCTGACAAAAGATGGAAAAGTTTTAGACGAGAGCGCGATTAATCTGCCAAAATTTTCAGAAGAAGCAAAGTCGATGGAGAGAGGTATATTGGAAAAACCGAGAATAAGAAAGTTTTTGATTTATTTGTCGTTATCTATGGCGTTGCTGATGTTGATTTTGGTTGTAGGATTTTTGATATATAAATTTAATATTAAAAACAAACAATGAACCCCGTTAGAGGTTTTTGACGGAAAAATTTAACAAAATTTTTCCTTGTCGGTCGAACGGGATTTGATGTTAGAAAAGTAGCTGTCTGAAATTGACTATTTCGGTTATATAAGGGCAGACCTCTAACGGGGTGAAAAAGATAAACAATTTTTCATTATTCTTTATAATTTTAGTGTTCGGACTGTTTTTTATAACAGGGATAGCTAAGGCCACCCCTTTTGTAACATCGCCAACTGTGGTGTGGAACACTCCTTTTGGAACAACCTTATACTCTGACCCCTCCCGCATTGGAGCAGAATGGACGCTTATAGATAGTTTTTCCATAGAACCCGGAGAAACGACTCAATTTAGCGGGTCGGTAATCGTTCCTACAGACGCTAACACTGTTAAGTTAGAATACTCAACCGTGCAGGTGTTTAGTAATACCACTGGGGAGTTAGAGGGGACGTATCTAGGTGCTAGTATATATAAGTCGGTATTTTTTGGCGGAATTGTCACCGGATCATATACCATTGCAACCTGTAGTAATTCGACTATCGGGATAGTTACGATTAACGTTTATATCGATTCGCCTTTGCCACCGCCCCATCCGCCAGTTTCTTGTCCGGAAAACATCGAAATTTGTATAGAGAGCACTACAACGACCCAACCCATTGTTTCGCCGACTATTAATTGTCCGGTAGGCGAGGGGTATGTTTATCAGGATGGAATTTGCATAAAAAGCACGGTAATAGGTTTGCAAAACTGTGGCGATGACACAAGACAACCGCCGGAGGAATGCGATGGAACTGATTTAAGCGGCTGCTCAGTTAATGAGTATTGCATTCCTCATGGTCAAATAAACGAATGCACGTGCGCGTCTTCGCTCACGGTTAACCTCTTAGAACCTAACGCTAATTACTGCTCGGGAATTATTGTTTTTAATTGGGAAACTATCGGTGATATACAAACGGCCTACCAAATACAGATAAGTACAGATGTAAATTTTACCAATGAATATATTCTTGCTGATAGTGGTGTCGTAAGTGGAGTTGCTGGAACCGCGACTTCTCGAACGTTTAACGTATCACTTGTTCCAACAAGTAGCTGTGCTCCCGGATGTACACGGATAAATTATGGAGTGCCTTATTATTGGAGAGTGCAGGTTTGGGGAGGCACGGGCGGATCTGGTTGGACTACTTATCCGACAGGATACATATATCCCTATCCGCATCCGCCCCCCTTAATAACATACGAGCCTCCTGCAATTGTTGTTCCTATTCATCCTGTAACTTTTACTGACACCTCAGTTTGCTACGAAAACTCAACTTGTCAGGATTCTGGCGGCATAGATTACCCCTGCATCCTTCCTTACTACTGTAATCACTTAATACCTGCGGATTCTAACTGTACGGTTCTCGATGGAAACTGTCGTGAGTGCACGGCTGCTCCAGATTCCAACGGAGACGGAAGGGGAGATTGCTACAGTTGGTGGTTTAACGATAGCTTTAGCGGTCCTGCCGATGACTATACTATTGGTAATCCTTCCCATAATTACTCTTCTGCGAGCCCGGCTGGTAATCCGTACCAAACAAAGCTAAAGATTTGCGATGACATAATGTGTTGCTCTGCGCAAAACCCGGTTAATGTATCTGCAAATAGCGGGAGTGTTGTACCTCAGTGGTGGGAAATCACACCATACAATCAATAGCGATCAATACTAAAAGGCGGTTCACAAAACCGCCTTTTAGTTGTAGGGTATTGCAAAAAACAGAGTTATCTGTTATATTTATGAATATAAATCCTAAACCCTAAATAAATTCAAAATTCTAAATAGTAAAATAAAATCGTATTTAGAATTTAGATATTAGAATTTAGAGTTTCTTTTACGAAGTAAAAGTTATGGCAGTTCCAAGACATAGTCATACAAGATCAAAGGTGGGAAAAAGCCGGATGCATAAATATATATCGCCGGTTGGTTTGAATGTTTGTCCAAAATGCAAAAAACCGGTTTTATCGCACACAACTTGCCTAAATTGCGGGTTTTATAAAGGTAAGGAGGTAATAAATGTTTTAAAGGAATTAACGAAGAAAGAGAAAAAAGCTAAGGAAAAAGAAATGAAAGAAGCCGAAAAAGAGTCGCAGAAGAACCAGCCGGTGACAATGGAAGAACTATCCAAGAAATAATTTTGTAATTTTTAATTTTGTAATTTTATAAATAATTTTCTAATGCTTTAATTTTTAAACATTAAGGAATTAGAGCATTATTTAAAAATTAAAAATTGGAAATTAAAAATTAATTATGGCATCCAGGCACCTATCACGTTCGATCGTTTTACAATCACTTTACAGCCTTCTATATATTTTCTATATGAAGGGTGCGGACAGAGAAAGTTTAGAAGCAATTTAAATTATGGCATCTAGACACTTATCAAGAAGCATAGTTTTACAATCTTTATACGAGTGGGATTTTTATGGCAAAAGGCCGTCATTAAGAGATATTACCGAAAGGAATGTTAAAGATTTTGGTCCCGGGTTAGAGGAGTTGAGCTTCATTTGGCAGTTGATTGAAGGAATTGAACAACATTTGTCCGAGCTTGATAATATCATTGAAAAAGCGGCTCCCGAATGGCCCATAACCCAAATAGCGATGATAGACAGAAACGTTTTAAGAATGGGGTTGCTTGAGCTTTTATACTCTGACAAAGAAGAAGTTCCGCCCAAGGTGGCCATAAATGAGGCGATTGAGCTTGCCAAAACCTTTTCAGGACAAACCTCGGGAAAGTTTGTTAATGGAGTTTTAGGAACAGTATATAAACAAATTAATCCCGAAGCAGAAAGCAATAAAAAACTAGAAAACAACTAAAAAAACATAAAAAAATAAAAATATAAAGTAGTGGTTAATTTTTATATTTTTAACTTTTTATATTTTTGAAAATAATGGAGAATTTCGAAGTTTTTGAAAAAAAGTTGGAAATAAACTTTAAAGATAAAAATCTTTTAAGACAAGCGTTTACGCACAGATCTTACTTGAACGAAAATCCTGATTTAAAATTAGAGCACAACGAACGTTTAGAATTTTTAGGAGACGCGGTTATAGAATTAATAGTTACAGAGCATCTTTTTGAAGATTATCCAGAAAGAGCAGAGGGGGATTTAACCAATTGGAGAGCCGCCCTTGTTAATGCCAAAATGTTGAGTGCTACTGCAGAAAAATTGGGCCTTAACGATTTTCTTTTGCTTTCGAGAGGTGAGGCTAAAGAACTTGGGAAGGCAAGAATGTACATATTAGCAAACACGTTTGAGGCATTGCTTGGAGCAATTTATTTAGATTCCGGCTATGGCCCGTGTGACGAGTTTATAAAAAAACATTTACTTATTAGTTTGAAGGAAATAATAAAAAGCGGATCTTATAAAGACGCAAAATCAAAATTTCAGGAAGAGGCGCAAGAAAAGGTTTCTGTAACTCCAAACTATAAAGTGATAAAGGAGTCCGGACCGGACCACGAAAAAAAGTTTGTGGTAGGAGTGTATTTAAACGAGGAATTAGTCGCAGAGGGCGAAGGTATGTCAAAGCAAGAAGCGGAAGAAGATGCAGCTAAGAAAGCATTAGAAGTTAAGAAATGGTAAGGGAGCGTTAGCGACACTTAGTTCCGCAGGAACATGCAATATAAAAATTCAAAATTTTAAATTAAAAATTCAAGAATATGCTAACTATTCGATTAAGAAGAAAAGGAAAAAAGAACCAGCCATTTTTTAGAATGGTTGTTATTGATAAAAGAAGATCAGCTTCCGGCGGAAATGCGGTTGAAATTGTCGGCAACGTTGACCCCTTAACTAAAAAAAGAAATCTTAAAAAGGAAAGAATTCTATACTGGATTTCAAAAGGTGCTAAACCAACGGCAACGGTTCACAATATGCTAGTTTCAGAAAAAATTATCGATGCCAAGAAAATAGCCAAAAAGTCCAAGAAGCCATCAGCCGAAGCACAAGCCGCCGTAGCAGCAACTGCAGCTTCCGCACAACCAGTTGAGACTAAACAAAAGGAATTAAAAGCAGAAGAAATAAAAAAAGAACCCTCCCAAAGTCCTGCGGACAATGAGGCGGGCAAGGAAGTAAAACAGGAGGAAGTAAAGCCCGTAGAAATTGATAAACCGGAAGAAGGTAAAACCATCGAAGCAGAAAAAATAGCCGATAAACCTAAGGAACCCGCCTCCGTTGAAAACTCCGGCGAGGCAAAGCCTGCAGAACAGGCGAAACCAGAGGAACCAAAGGTATAAAATTACATTGAAAAACTCGCCCAAATGGCGAGTTTTTGATTGCGCGAAGGGTGGTTTAAAAGTCTTGACAAAATATCTGTATTATGCTATAATAAAGAGGTATTGAAAATAAGATAGTTATGGGACGTTTAGGCGATTTCTCTATCAATTGATTTTATGGCTCCGGCTGTGAAACACGATGGTAAGGTTCAATAAAAATTCTTGTAATTTATATTGAATTTAGAGGAATCACCCAAGGGCCTATCGTAGACCCTAAATTGAGTGAGTGTTCTTTTACGGAAGGAGTCGTAAAATGACTATCGTAGTCACGGGAAGTTTCGCGACGGGATTCAGGGTGCCGGTGATCGTCAAGAACGTTCGGCGGTCCGAGAATCTGCTCGACGCGGCCGAAGTGGCCGAAAAGTGTGGCGACATCGCCACGCGCGACGAGCTCCTCGAGAAGGCCGTGGCGCTGGCGAGCGGGTCTCCGACCCGCCGGCAATCCGCCGCCGCGTAGCCCCGCGAAAATTTAACCAGCGTCACCTGCTGGAATCCAAGAGGATTAAAGTGGTGAGCCACGAGGAAGCAGGGCCTCAAGTGGGGAGTTCGAAGCAAAACATCGCTTCAAATTCCCCTCCCTTTTTGAGCTCACGAGATTGTCTCGCGGGCTGGAAATCGGAAAGTACATTTTATCCCAAATGGGACGGTGAGTGGCTCGCCGAATATCTCGGAAGGAGAAAGTCATGAGCAAGAAGGTGTGGGTGGTACTTTTCTCGATTATGTTTATCGGGAATTGTGTCCTGGGCTACTGTCTGCAACAGGAGCGGAAGTGGAGCAACATCTACTTCCACCACATGATGAAGGCCGAGAACGACCTCGGCAAGCCGATTCTCGTGGAGAATTTGCTTGATGGCGACTATGTTCGACTGGATGCCGTAGATATGAGCGCCGGCAAGTATGTTTTTCTTCGGCGACAATGCGAAGGCGAAGGGACGGTGGTCGGAGTGGTGTCTAAGTCTTGGACCGTGCCAGACCGCTTCGCCTGGAAGGATAGACGCATTATATCGTTCCAGGATCGGCCGTGATTACAACAGGGAGTTCTGAGGATTCTCCGGCGAAAGCTAAAATCCTTTAGGGCTCGCAAAGTATCGCGAGTCTTTTATTTTACAAAATAAAAAACTGTAATAGTTTATTTTAATAACGCAATGCCGTAAAATTTCACTCGAGTGAAATTTTACGGCATTGTTTTTGGGGTTTTTAAAAACCTTGACTTATTTTATTGCAGGAAGTACAATTTAGGTATACAAAAAGGTCGGATAGAAAAAATGATTGATTCTCGCCTTCGTCCTCACGGGCTTTGGCGAGGCAAGCAAGAAAACATGGCAAAAGATAATGACAAAGAGTTTCTTGAGTTCGTTGTTAAGGAGTTAGTTGATAATCCTAAAGACGTCAAAGTTGAGAGAAAAGTTGACGAAATGGGAGTTTTGCTTTCATTGAAAGTAAACCCGGAAGACATGGGTCAAATCATTGGAAGGGAAGGATCAACAGCCAAGGCAATCAGGAACTTAGTCCGAATTGTCGGATTAAAGAATCACGCCAGAGTGAACCTCAAGATTGAGGAACCAGAGGGCGGACGTGCTCCAAGAGCTGAGAAAAAAGAAATCTCAGACGACATCGATAACATTTCTCTGTAATTTACAGAAAACAAAAACTGTGCTAAAATAAGCGCAGTTTTTGTTTAAAAAGCAAGGTGTTTAGAGCGTCCCCGCTAAGCGGGGCCGAAGCAAATCTGCTCGCTAGGTTGGGAAATCCCGCCTCGCGGAGATTTCTCGCAACCCTTTTGCTCGCAGACCTGTGATCAAGTTTGACGTAATCACAATTTTTCCAGAAATGTTTAAGTCCTATTTGGGCGAGAGTTTGATTGCGCGGGCTCAAGCGAAAAAGCTTATAAAAATAAATTTACATAATTTAAGAAAGTGGACAAAAGATTCACATCGCACAGTAGATGACAGACCATTTGGCGGGGGATTAGGAATGGTTTTAAAGGTTGAACCGATTTATAAAGCTGTAAAACAAATAAAAAAAGGCAAGAAAGCAAAAGTTATTTTATTTACTCCAAGAGGCGAAAAATTTACGCAAAAGTTAGCTTATAAGCTCTCAAAACTGGACCAAGCTATTTTTATTTGTGGGAGATATGAAGGAGTTGATGAAAGGGTCGCAGAGAAAATTGCCGATATGGAAATATCAATAGGGGATTATGATTTAATGGGCGGAGAATTACCGGCAATGGTGGCGATTGAAACAATTTCAAGATTAGTCCCCGGGGTTATTGGAAAAGAACAACTATTAAAAGAAAGAATTTCAAAATCCGGCGGATTTTTAGAGTATGCGCAATATACCCGGCCCGAAATATTTGAGCCCGCGAAAGGTAAAAAATGGCAGGTCCCAAAGGTGTTGCTGAGTGGTAACCATAAAAATATAGAGGAATGGAAGAAAGAGCATGGTAAGGTGATTGAATAAAGTAATTTTCTGTGGTATAAATTTAATATATGCGGGCGTGTGGCTGAGCAGCAAAGGCAACAGACTGTAAATCTGTCGGGGTTTCCCCTTCGTAGGTGCAAGTCCTACCGCGCCCACACTTCGACTTGCTTTGCTCATTTGGCCAGGCTATGTCGAGCGAACGCGCCGACGTAGCTCAGGTAGTAGAGCACGTCATTGGTAATGACGAGGTCCGCAGTGCAAATCTGCGCGTCGGCTCACTATATAGAAACATAAAAACATAAAAAACTAAAACCCTAAATTTATTTTTATATTTTTACTTTTTTAGATTTTTAAACCTATGGCAGCAAAAAAATCATTATCAAAAATAGCATGTACGGTTTGTAAAAAGACAAATTATTTTACAAATAAAACAAAAGCGGTAGCTGAAAAAAAGTTGGAGATGAAAAAGTTCTGCTCAACCTGCAGAAAAACTACTCCACATAAAGAAAGCAAAAAATAGAGAATAAAAAAACCGCGAAGACGCGGTTTTTAGTTAGTCAAGTTTGGTTTGTAATACTTGACATATAGTTTTTAATATGATACTATATTAAATCTTAAGACATCGTGTCTTGAGCGTGAAAGATGGTCCCTTGAAATGGAAAGGAGCGCTTATGGCAGAAACCGAATTGCTGGAGGTGTTTAGAGGTCATTTCAAAGAATGCCTCACACACCTCGGTGAGCAATTCAAGCGTGCGACGTTTCGGCACAAGCATGACATTGCAGCGGCAAAGGAGCCGATAGCAACGTTCTGCGACGTCAACCGGGTCACCGTGGCCAACTGGCTTGGTAATTCTGAAGGACAGCCGGTTGGGGAGACATTAATCAAGCTGATGTGTCTTCTCGACCTGCAAGGTTATCGGATTATCGAGTTAGAAAGCATGCCCAAACCTCATCGACATCTCGTCGAATTAATTGGGTTTGGCTTGCTTTCTGCGGTGGAGGTTGCTGAATTGCTCGGTTATTCGAAGTTGAACAGTCTGTACAACATGCTGAAAGGAGAGCAAGAAGCGGGCGGGGACAAAGAAGAAAAAATTTGGGCCCTGTTCAAGGATCGGCAACAGAAGGAGGCACTGGAGGAAAAGAAACGGGTTAGCCGGGAGAAGTTCCGCCTCTCGTTTATCGACATCCAGCCCGACCAGCCGATTGCCAAAGAGCCGGCCAGCAATCACAAGATGCACGATTGCTGCCAAAAAGTCTCTGTCGGTTTAATGGAGAACTTACTAGTTCTTTTTGACGAGGGGTTGCTTAGCAATCTCTCGGAAAAGGAGTTAGAAGTTTTACATCAGACCGCAGGGAGCAAAATCCTCAAACTCTCGGCGCACTTAAGCGCCTTGAGCTCCCGGCTGTATGCAAATCAGTCGAAGACAGGAGGTGGCTAATGGCAAAGACAAAGATGTATCGAGCTATCGTGGAGAAAGTTATTGCGACCGGCCGGCATGGTCCGTACGCAGTAGCTAAGTCTGACGAGTTTGGATCGATTACATTCTCGCTGGACAAACCAGTCTGGCAAGAAGACGATTGGCCCGAGCCCGGCACCTTCGTCGCGTTGGCGAAGTTGCGTGAGAAACGCGCCGGGTGGCGCGCCCAGCAAGGGCGGTTCTGGGAACCGTCCGACAGCAACTAGTATCCAGAAAGGAGCAAAGAGCAATGAGTGGTAAGATAGTACGAGTGAAGATCGAGGAATTGGACAGGAACCTGTTTGTCCGCAAGTCGTTGGACCAGGATCACGCTCTGCACTTGGCGGAGCTGATCGAAGGTGGCGTCAAGCTGCCCCCGATCACCATCACTGCCAAGAAAGTGTTGGTTGACGGTCGTCACCGTGTCGAGGCTCACGAGGTTAACAATCTCACTGAGATCGATGCGGAGGTCGTCGAGTTCGCCAATGACAGCGAGATGATCGCGGCGGCGTTCAGGGCCAACCTCGGCGGGTCGCTTCCGCCGACCTCGCAGGACATCGAGCACACTGTTATGGTATTGCTCGAGCGCCGGGTGTCACAGAAGCACATCATGGAGACACTGGGCCTGCCGACGGCTATGACCAGGCGGTATATCCAAGAGGTCAACAGCCGAATGACGCGTCAGAAACTGCAGGAGGCTGCCGACGGCGTAGCCTACCAGGGGCTGACGGTCATCAAGGCCGCCGAGCAGTTCGGGGTCAACCCTGACCGTCTCAAGGAGACGTTGTCCGGCAACCGGAAGAAGCAGAAGAAGGGGCAGATGCAGGAGATCAAGCGCAACTTCACGAAGCGCTACAGGTCTCTGGGGAGTGGCAACGCTGCTGCCCTTCGTCGCCTTTTCGAGAAGTTCCAGGACGGCGACGTGTCCGGGCAACAGGTCGAAACGATTTTCAACAAGCTCGACCAGTTACAGAAGCAGTCGGCCAGGTCGCTCGGCGACTGGAAGAATCGGTTTACTGCCGTGAAGGCAAGTTAGCCGATTCGGCAACAAGGGTGGCAACCCCAATATGCAACATAGAGAGGCTCTGCGAAAGCATCCTCTCTTTTTTTATTTGCTTTTTTTATATTTTGATGTATTGTAATTTTGAAAGGGTTGGAGGCGTACTCTAACCAATTTGTTCATCGACAACCTAATATTGATAAGGAGAAATAGGATGAGTGAGAAGTGTGCATTAATTTCCGTTTTCGACAAGCGTGAAATCGCGAACTTCGCGAATACGCTTGTTGGGTTAGGATGGAAAATTCTTTCCTCCGGCGGAACAGCAAAGAAGCTGGTAGAAGCCGGCGTATCGGTCAAAGATGTTGCCGAACTTGTCGGCGGAGGCGCCATTTTAAAGCACCGTGTCGTCACGCTTTCGCGTGAGCTTCACGCCGGCCTTTTGGCCGACACAAATGATTCGGAGCAGGTCGCGGAGATGAGGGAGCTTGGTTTACCGATTATCGACATGGTGGTCTGCGATTTTTATCCGTTGGCTGATGCAATCGCCAAACCCGGCGCCACCGTTGAGTCGGTGGTTGAAATGACCGATATCGGTGGCCCGACAATGGTTCGGTCTGCTGCAAAAGGCGGTCGTATCGTGATTTGTAGATTTGAGGACCGTCAACCAGTTCTCGACGAGCTGAAAGAAACAGGAGATATTTGCGCTGAAAAGCGCGAAACGCTTCGAGCACGAGCGGAATACGAAGTTGCCGGGTATGCAGCCGTTTCGGCTATGTACCACGGCTCCGGCCAATTCAAAGTCATTTCGGCAGAGAAAGTTGTAGAGTTTAAGGGCGAGAATGGCCCACAAACTCCGGCGGTTCTTTTCAGCGCCACGAATAAAGATCCATTGGCTCTCAATGAGTTTAAGGTCATTGAGGGCGCCTCGCCCAGCTACAACAACTGGTGCGACGTTGACCGGCTTTTGCTGACGATGACCCACATCGCGGCAGGATGGAAGCTGAACTGGGGTAAAATTCCATATATCGCCATTGGCGTTAAGCACGGGAATCCATGCGGCGCCGCGGTTGCTGATTCGCTGGAACAGACCGCGTGGAGGATGGTTAAAGGAGATACGCGCGCAATTTTCGGCGGTCTGCTGATGACTAATTTTCCGGTCACAGCAAAAGTGGCCGACGCCATGGCTCAGGCAATGCCTGACGGCAAAGCCAGATTTGACGGCGTTATTGCCCCCTCATTCGATGAGGGCGCAATTAACACGCTTTCCCGCGCCAAGGGAAAGTGTCGGTTAATCGTCAACCTCGCCCTCGCCGAAGACTCTGCGCTTTTGGACATGACTCCTCGCTTCCGATATATCCGTGGAGGAATGTTGGCACAACCGGCCTACTCGTTTGTTTTAAACCTTTTCGGTCCTGAGATAATTAAGACAGGAGAGTTAGGCGGTGATCACGCAAGGGACCTGGTTGTTGCTTGGGGTATAGGATGTTCTTCTAACAGCAACACTATCACTATCGTGAAGGACCAAGCTCTTATCGGCAACGGCGTCGGCCAGCAGGATCGGGTGGGAGCTGCCGAACTTGCTGTCAAACGCGCCGTTGACGCCGGGCACAAAGCAGACCTGCAGGACGCTGTTGCGTACAGCGATTCGTTCTTCCCGTTCCCTGACGCGGTCGAGGTTTTAATCAACGCCGGCATCCGGACAATCTTCAGCACCACCGGTAGCGTCAATGATGGGATTATCCAGAAGCTTTGCGCGGACAAGGGAGTAACCCTGGTTCAGCTTCCTGACTCCAAGGCCCGCGGTTTCTTCGGGCACTGACAAAAGTCTTCAAACAAAAATCAATGGCCGTGAAAACTTACAACTTTCCGGCCTCTTTTTTTTATTAGAATATTACGGTGGGTTTTTGTTTTGTGGTATAATAAACTAATATTGCATGGCAACCGAAATTATAATTGTAAGTTTAGGCGCGATTTTTGCAGTTGTTGCTGTGGTGGAATTTTTTGTTTACCAAAAAAATAGAAAAGAAAAAAAGGATTTAGTTAGAAGAGAGGAGGACGCTCAATATAAAATGTACGAAATAGCGGTGTTAAATGAGCTGAGCGAGAAGATGGGTTACTCGCTTGGAGTTCAAAATGTAATAGAAGTTATTATAAAAACACTACCAGATTTTATTGATTACACGGCTGTTGCGTATATGATTTTACTTCCTGAAAAAATAAATTTTAGAACATACGTTAAGGAAATAATTTCCAGTAAATTTATTTCAGAAGTAAAAGAAAAAATGCTCGGTTCTCTTGGAGATAATTTTAGGCGTGTTGCGATAGAGGATAAAATTTGGGGTGCCAACATTAACGACGAGTCAAAGGAAACCGTAAAATCATTTTTTAATATCCCCATAGAAGTAAATGGAAACCTTGTAGGCTTGATAACAGTGGCTAGCTCAAAAGACAATTTTTATAAAGAAAAACAGATAACTACTCTGCAAAAAATAGCTAGCTCTGCGGTAGGAGCAGTTAAGCGTTTGCAAGATGTTGTTGAAACAGAAAATAGTAAGATGAACGCATTGGTGGCGAGCATGACAGACGGAGTGGTTATGAGTGATATGGATTACCGTGTTCTTGTTGTTAACCCCGCCGCAAAAAAGGCTGCAGGATTAGAAGATAAAAATAATTTATCTTTATCAGATTTCTCCGAAGGAGTTAAGGATAAAATAGATTTGAAGGACAAAATTGAAGAAAGTATTCGCTTGGATAATATTTTTGTTTCTGACGAGGTTTTACTCGCAGACCGTTTTTTTAAGATAGTTGTTTCTCCCGTTAAGGATGAACAGAGAACGCTGGGGTGCGTTATAGTTTTTCGTGATATGACCCACGAGAAAGAAGTTCAAAAAATTAAGGATGATTTTACCTCTATGATAGTACACGAACTTCGCTCTCCACTAGATTCTATAAAGAAAATGGTAGAATTGATGAGATCGTCTACGATGAAAAAGGCAGAAAGCGCAAATTGTCTACAAATGGTATATGGCAGTTCTTCTGATATGTTAGAACTTATTAACAATCTTTTAGATGTAGCCAAAATAGAGGCCGGAAAATTTTCGCTTACAAAACAGCCGTCAGATATAAGGGAAGTAATTAAAGATCGTATTATGTTTTTTGACATAGCCGCAAAAGATGCTAATGTAAGATTGGTAAGCAAGCTTGGCGAAAGTGTGCCCGATAAAATTTTATTTGACCCGCACACAATTTCTCAAGTGCTAAATAATCTTATCTCTAATGCGTTGAAATTTAACAAAGAAAATGGCAGTATAGAGGTGCAAGCTTTGATGCATAAAAAAGGAGAAAATCTTCAAAAAGAAGCGAAGGGTGTCGGAATCAGCTGGTTTATAACGAAAGACGTTTTAGATATTCCTGACTCGTTATTTGTTGCCGTTACAAACACGGGAGCCGGTATAGCCAAAGATCAAATAGATAAGCTGTTTAATAAATTTGTGCAGGTTAAAACTGTCTTTGCAAAAAAGGGCGGAACCGGGTTGGGCTTGGCCATAACAAAAAGTATAATTGAGTCGCACGGAGGCATCGTGGGAGCAGAATCAACCGAAGGCGAGGGGGCAACTTTTTACTTTACCGTACCGTTGAGTGAGCCTGATGAAAAAACTGAAACAGCAACCGGCGCACCAGTAAAAATAAAATAAAAATTATAATAAGTTAAGATTTATATAATAAAAAATCATGGCAGATACACCTAAAAAAATTCTAATTGTTGAGGACTCGAAAACTTATCAGTTAATTATTTCCCAGAAACTTGCAGAAGAGGGATTTATTGTATCTACAGCTGAAAATGGAGAGGAGGGGTTAATCGCTACAAAAAAGGAAAAACCGGATTTGATTCTTTTAGACATTGAAATGCCAAAAATGGACGGTATTGCTATGTCCAAAAGATTGAAAGAAGATGGCATCGAAACGCCAATTATTTTTTTAACAAATATGGGAGATTTAGGCCATATTAGCGAGGCAATTGAGACTGCGTCAGAGTATATTGTAAAGTCAGACATAACAGCTGAGGGCATAGTTGCCAGAGTTAAAGGGAAACTTGGACTAAAGTAATTTTATAAAACTTTTTTAAACAGCGTCGTTATCGGGCGCTGTTTTTCGGTTTATAGGTATTAATCTTTGACAGAATAAAATTGTTTTGTTATGATTCAAGCATTATGTCGGAATCGTTTTCCGACTCGTTCTTTGCAATTTTTTTACAGGAGAAGAGCCATGGCTACGATTCTTCTTACCGGGGTGACCGGCACAGTTGGATCAAGTCTTGCTCCTCTCTTAAAAGAGCGGGGGCACAGGCTGGTCTGTTTGGTGCGCGGAGACGACCCTGTCGCCAGAACAGAAAAAGTGTTTGGGTGCTTAGACGGAGTTGATGTTTTGCGCGGAGATATTGTTTCTCCGGGGCTGGGAATTTCTCCAGCTGTGATAAAACAGTGGCGGGGAAGGATTGATAAAGTTATCCACTGCGCTTCGGCGATTAAGTTTGACGAGTCGCTGGCAAAAGAGATAACTCGTATCAATGTTTTCGGAACAGCTAATGTTTTGGTTTTTGCTGAGCATATGCAGATTCCGGAATTTCACTACGTCAGCACAGCCTACATAGCCGGAACCGCCGACAAGTTTAAAGAAACAGATCTCGACATCGGCCAGAGCTGCCGTAATGTCTATGAACGGACGAAAATGGAAGCTGAGAGACTGGTTCGAAGATGGGAAACTGAAAAGTATTCTATCTATCGCTTGGGTATTATTGTCGGAGACACCATTACCGGGTGCACCTCCGCCTTTAACGGATTCTATGTTTTTGTAAGCCGTTACTGCGAACTAAGGGATTATTGCCTGAGCAAACTTGCGGAGGCCGGGCGTGATATAGGAGAAATTGGTATAACGCAAGACGGAATGCTTCAGCTTCCGATTTTTGCAAATTTCTCTCCTTTTTCTACCCTTAACATAGTACCCGTTGATTGGGCTGCGAGATCGCTTGCTGATCTTGCGGAAGTCCCCGCAAACGGCACAACATATCATGTTGTGCACCCAAGCCCCCCAAGAGTCATGTGGTTAAACGACATTTCGCTACGTCATCTCGGTATAACGGGATTACGCTACGGACAGTCGCAAAACCATGACTCAAAGACGGTGCTTTCGAAGCTTCAAAAGCTTTTCGATCGCGGTGTAGCGATGTATACTCCTTACACGACTCACGAGGCGCAGTTTGATGTTTCAAATATGCCTCGAGTGCTGGGAAGCGCGTATATTCCGCCACCCGATATCGATGAAGTTTTCGTCGTCAAGTTGATTGACTTTGCTAAGTCTGTCGACTTTGGCAGGACGAGAAGAAATCAAGAGCACAAAGCGGTGACTTAACCTCGCCGCCTTTTTTTTGCTTGATTCAATCGCTAATCTGTTGTAATAAGTAGATAGTGCTGAGATGTTCTCAGCTTTGACATTTAAAGACAATGGAGGTTTGATATGAAAGCGTACGTAGTCGAAACAAGAAAAAAGATTGAACCGTTTGGGGATTTAGCCCGGAATTGCCTAATTCTTAACCGTCCGCTTGCGGAATTACAGAGAGATGCTTTAGAACGGAGCGGTTTGGAGGTGATTTTTGTTTCTTCCAAGGTTGAAATCTCCGATTGCGATGAGCATCTTATAACTAATGACAATGTTTTCTTCACGCCGGAACTCATTGCGCTGTTTCTTAAGCTGGCGCGAGAAGGTGGGCGAGTTGCAGTTTGCGCGCTGACAAATGGGACGACCACTCAGCGGACGGGAGCCGGCATCCAAGACGTGCCGTACGGCAACAGCTTTACGCAGTACAACCTCTGCTACATCCCAAAAGACGGACACGATAATTTATCGCGCGTAGTGACGATTGATCCGGACGAGTTTTCTTTCTCGGTTAAAGTTCCGCGTCACATGTGCGGGTCTAAGGGTTATCAAATCCCGATGAGTGACAAGCTCATCGTTCAAATTGATCATTGGGCAAATTTGTGGGCCGCTAACATCGTTGCTATTTTAGCAGATGGCGCCCGGCTGGAAAGGAAGACTTGGTCGAAAAAGCTCTGGTTTGCCGTAAAAGCCTGGTCTTTCAATAAGTGGAAAATTCTCTGGCACCTTAATAAATCCGGTAGAGGGTGCGACATACACCCTACTGCTTACATTGAGGGGAGTACTATCGGAGAAAATGTTACCATTGGTGCGAAAGCCGTTGTCAGGGAATCTGTGATTGGCAACAATGTTACCATTGGCAATAGTACAGTTGTTGAAGAATCTGTCATTGGAGAAAATTGTGCCATTCTCAAGGGGCACATCCTGTATTCTGTTTTTTACCCCGGTGTTTTCTCCTTTGCGGAAATGGTTTCGGCCAGCATACTGGGCCAGGATGTGTTTATCGGATCTGATGTAACGCTGACGGATTTCCGTATTGACGGGAAAAACGTTACCGTTATAAAGAACAGCAAACCTGTCGACAGCGGGAATCTTTTTCTTGGTTCTTGCGTCGGTCACAGGACGCGCCTTGGTTCGGGAACTATCGTGGTTCCCGGCAGGATGATTCCTTGCGATTTACAAATCGTTGCCAGGCGGGAAAGGATTGTTTCAGGGAAATTCGACGATTTGGTCGTCGAGGGGCCGTTCATCAGAAGGTAACTTGCTGCCAAATTCATTTTGGCAGCTTTTTTATTAATACACACTTTTCATGTTTTAGATTTTAATAGTATAATGAATTAATGAATGCTTTTGCTGTCACGGGATTAATTGTTCTAATCCCATGTATCGTAGTTGGTATTTTTACTCTGATAAAAGGGAGAAAAAAAATCCATCTCGTGTGGAATGCTTTTTGTTTTTCAGTTGCGCTATGGGGCTTTGGAATGTTTAAAATAGGAACCGCCGTAAATCAAACAGACTCACTCTTCTGGTGGAAAATAGCAGAGGTCGGAGTTATTTTTATTCCGGTGTTTTTGGTCCACTTTGTAATAAGTTTTTTAAAATTAAAAAGAAGGTTTTTTTTGGCTCTGTTTTATGTGGCGACTATTTCTTTGCTGTATGCGGATTTGTTTACTAATTATTTTGTAAAGGATTTATATTTTGCTTTTAACCAATTTTATTATATATCCGCGACGCCCCTATATAGCGTTTTTATATGTTTATTTATTGTTTCGGTTATTTATGTTTTGTTCGAATTGAGCAGAGTTTATAGAAAGACAACAAGCATAATAAGATACCAGATAAAATATCTGATACTGGCCTTTGCAATAGGGTTTAGTGGGGGAGTGACTTCTTACCTGCCTGTTTATAAAATAAATGTATATCCAGTCTGGAATGGCCTGATACTTGTCTCCGTATTAATGGTGGCGTATGCTATTTTGCGTTATCGCTTGATGGATATTCGTATAGTTCTGAAGAAAACAGCCATATATCTTGTTTCAGCTTCGTTTGTTTACGGTATATTTTTCTTTTTAGCTTGGGCTTTCGAAAATTATTTTGGGGGAGTTTTTACGTCAGCCGCTTATTTATCGGGCTTAATTTTGGCGCCAGTATTTGTTATTCTTCTTTTGAGATTTTATTCTCTTGTTCAAAAAACGGCAGACAAATATTTATTTTACAGTTTATATAGCCACCAGGAAACAATTGCAAAATTAACCGACGAGTTGACCGACTCGATTGATTTAAGCAAGATAATAGATTCTATAGTCAATAGCATTAAACAGTCGATGCAATTAAATAGAGCGGGAGTTTTATTGATTGACCAGAGTGGGGAAGTGATAAAATATAAGATTGCAAAAACGATTGGTTTCAACGAGAATAACGGCATCAGTTTGGTGCAGGATAATTTTTTAACCCGCTATCTTGAAAAAACTCAAAAACCATTAGTTAGAGACGAGATACAGATGCTTTCGAAAGACTCGTCGGACATAAACGAAAAAGAAAAATTCAGCAAATTTTTTGAAAATATGAAGCACATTGAGGCGTCTCTGTGTCTGCCCATGATAATTTCGGGAAAGCTGATTGGTATAATCGTTTTGGGAAGCAAAATCTCGGAGGACGCCTACACAAAAGAGGATTTAGAACTTTTAATAACCTTGTCAAAGCAGGCCGCAGTCGCTATTGATAACGCCCGTCTTTATAAAGAAGTTCAGGATTTTAATGAAAATTTACAACATAAAGTTGATGAGCAAACCCAAAAAATTAAACAATCTTACGAGGCAGAAAAAGAATATAGAGAAAGAATTGATTCAATAAGAGTAGAAGACGAAGCTCTCTTGGCCAACATTGGAGACGGCGTAATAGCGGTGGACAAAGAGGGGAAAGTAACTTTTATGAATAGGGCGGCCGAAGATATGCTTATGATTAAAACGGAAAATGTCGTAAATAGACCATATGACGAAATCTTATTGTTGCAGAACGAAAAGGGAGAAACTATTCCTAAAGAGAAAAGCCGTTTTTTCAGTGCCCTATCTTCTGGAAAAAAGACAGCCGTCGATATGTCCAGAAACGTAGATTCGATATATTATTATGTAAGGGGAGACCAAACCCGATTTCCCGCAGCAGAAACCGTAGCCCCCGTTGTTCTTTTAGGTAATATAATAGGAGCTGTTGATGTTTTTCGTGATATCACAGTGGAAAAGGAAATAGATAAATCAAAAAGTGAATTTGTATCACTTGCTTCACATCAGTTGCGCACACCACTTTCTGCAATTAAATGGTATTCGGAGGTGCTTTTGAAAGAAAGAACAGGAAAGCTTGTTCCCAAGCAAAAAAAATATTTACGGGAAATAAACCGAGGCAACGAAAGAATTATAAATTTAGTCAATGTCTTACTCAACATTTCCCGTCTTGAGGCGGGCAAACTGAAACCAAATTTGACTGAAGTCAATATTAAAAAACTAATTGAGGAAATTATAAAAGAAGAGAAGCGCGAAATAAAAAAAAGGAAACAAAAATTTAGTTTTGAGTGTGACGCTAACTTACCAAAAATTAAAACAGACACAGATCTCCTCAGGACAGTTTTACAAAGCGTTATTTCGAACGCAATAAAATATACGCCGGAATTAGGAAAGATAATTTGTAGAGTACAAAAGAAAAACAACATTATTGAACTGCAGGTAATTGACACGGGCATAGGAATTCCAAAAGAACAGCAGAGCAAAATTTTCGGAAAATTGTTCCGGGCAAGCAACGCCTTCGCGCAGGACGCAAGAGGAAACGGCTTAGGTCTTTATACTGCTAAAAAGATAATAGAAATACTGGGCGGACAAATAAGGTTTAAATCTAAGGAGGGCGAGGGGACAACTTTCTTCATTGAATTTTGAGATGTGCCCGTTCAAGAATACGCAATCCATTTCACTCAAAGCGTAGCACCCGCAAGTAAATAATAATTAAAGAACAGCTAATTTTTGTTATGAAAAAAAATATATTTAAATTTTTCCTGATAGTTGGTTGTGTTGCCTTCGTTCTTCCGGCGTTGGCTGTAGTCGACGTTCCTTCCAGCGTAAAAATAACTTCGGTTAAGGAAAACATTTTTAGCGGGAAAGGAGTCAATGCCGAGGGCACGGCCTTAGCGGGAGGACTTGTGCGTGTCGGCATCTATGATATAGCTAGCAATCTTATTCATTCATCAGAAATTATTGTAAACGAGACAGGGGGATGGTCTATTAATTTTAACCAACCCTTAAAGAACGGCAAGTACTACATTGAGGCTACGGCTACGGGTCTTGGTGGTGAATGGGGCGCCCCGGTGAAATCGGACATTATAAACGTTCGTGGTCCTTTCGCGCTCATAATAGCTATTTTTTCATTATTGGTTCTTATTTTAACTGCGGTATTTGTAAGCGGATGGTATTTAAGTAAGCGGGCAGAAATAAAACGCTACCAAAGGATTTTGATTACGGAAAGGGATATCGCTTCTTCTTACCAAATTATGAAAAACGATGTGCAAAAAGCGCTTAAAAAAATGTCTGGTGGTGAGCTTGACGAAGGAGCAACGCGGGAGGTAGAGTTCTTATTGGAGAAGACAAATGATAATTTAGAAAAAATGAATAAATATATAACAAAGGGGATCAATATATTAAGGAAGTATGATATAATAAGCAAGATAGATAAAATAAAAAAGCAAGATTAATCTTAATGATAGTAATTTATAAAAATATGAACCCCGTTAGAAGTTGGAGCGGGGCAATATAATAAGAAAGGGTTGTCTGAAGTTAGCTATTAGCTATATAAAGACAACCTCTAACGGGGTGAAAATTTTAATCGCAGAGGACGAACACGCCCTTTCAGAAGTAGTAAAAGAGGAGTTCAAAGCAGAAGGTTTTGATGTTAATGTTGCTAAAAACGGAGAAGAAGCGCTTTCAATGGCAAAAAAGATTCATCCTGACGCTATGCTTTTAGATTTAATAATGCCGAAAAAAAGCGGTTTGGACGTCTTAAAGGAAATAAAAGAAGACAGCGCGCTCAGGGATATGCCGGTTATTATATTGTCTAATCTTGCTGATGACGAAAATATAAAAAAGGGTCTTGCCTTAGGAGCTGTAGATTACTTTGTTAAAACGCAGCACTCCGTTTACGAGGTTATAGAAAAAGTCCAAAAGTATCTGCAAAAAAAGTAATTTTTCTTACCGCATGAAAAATCCAGAAAATGCGCCGAAACTGGATGCAAGGGGTTTCGGTTTAATAGATTTTATAATCATAGGTTTCGTTTTTTTAGTCATAGTTTTTATAATTATTTCGAACGTTATTGCATACAGGTATTAAACATTTAAAAGTATATTATTAATTTTTTAGCCATGGCATTAGACAGAAGAACATATATTATAATCGTGGGGATGCTGATTGTTTTTTTACCGATAGTAATATTTGTTTTTTGGGACAATTTCGGTCCGATATTGTCGTCTCTCAAGACTCTGTTTACGTCGGCCGATTTATATCAAAGCGCCGGTACAGGAGTGCCCTTGAAGCTCTTAGACGGCATAAAATAGACTATTTTAATTGGAAATGGATTATTTTTTTATCTTATATATTTTTTTTGGTATTTCTCCGAGCTTGTTATGGCTCGGTTATTATATGCGCAAGGATGTGCATCCGGAATCCAAAACAATGATTGCCAAGGTTTTCTTGGCGGGTGCCCTTATAACGGTTCCAACTTTTTTGGTTCAAGTCTCCTCTGCTTATTTTTTAAAGAGAAGCGGAATTTCAGGCGTAGCAGTAAACGTACTTTACTTTTTTGTTGTAGTAGCCTTCACAGAAGAAATGTTTAAATTTTTAGCCGTCAAGGACAAAATTATGAAGAGCCCCGAAACTGACGAACCGGTGGATGTAATGCTTTATATGGTTATCGGAGCATTAGGTTTTGCTGCGGTCGAGAATATTATGTATTTGACGCTACCTTCGTACAAAATGTCCTTTAATGATGTTTTAAATAGAACGGTGGTTCTAACAATAGTCAGATTTTTGGGCTCTACTCTTTTGCATACACTTTCCTCCGGGTTGGTAGGTTATTTTTTAGCGCTTTCCTTTCGTGAAGCAAAGAAAAAATTATGGCTTGTTATCTGCGGGGTAATTTTAGCCACATTGATTCATGGTACTTATAATATGTCTATAATGTTAGCTCGTGGGTCGTTAAAGTTAATAATACCGGCGGGGATCTTGGTTGTCCTTGCAATTTTCATCTCGTTATTTTTTGCCCGCCTCAGAAGAATTAATAGTACCTGCGAGATAGAGATTACACATAACGACAAGGGTCTGTGAGTTTTTTCTGAAACCTTCTAGGGAATTTAAAAAATATCGCAAAACACGTAATTATTGAAAAATAACGCTTTTGTGGTATATTTATACAATAGGGGCGTGGTGAAATGGTATCATAAGGGTCTCCAAAACCCTTGGTCTGGGTTCGATTCCCAGCGCCCCTGCCATAGTAATGTTCCTTTCTGGGAGGAATAAGTTTATACAATGCAGGGTAGTCATAATAAAAGTTCAAATTTCTCTGTAAACGATTTGATACTTTTTTGTGTACACTCTGTAATCCTATCTTCAGAACAATGTAGCTTTGAGAGATTGGTGAAAGAGTGCTTTACTATATTTCCCGACACGCTTAAATTTACAAGATATCCGATTTGGCCCGATTCACGAAAATTAGACAGACCGCTTAGAGCGTTGCGAAAAGAGAAAATGATAATAGGGGACCCTAAAACATATTTTATCCTTACAAAACATGGAGAAGAAAGAGCGATGGCTGTTTCAAAAAAATTAAGACAAGGGAAGCTTTTATAAAATTACCGTTATGCTGGTAGTAATGGTGGGCAATAGAAAATTTAAATGATAGAATAATGCAAAGGAGTTTAAGTAAATAATATATCATGTTTTTATATCGTTGGTTTAACAATCTAAGAAATAAAAATTTTTCTCAAATTCAAGTTAACACGCTTAAGAAAATTATTATAATAACAACAGGCGCTCTTTTGCTGTTGGTTTGTGTGTTGTATTTTGAGATTTACATTCCTTTAAATCCAGACTCCCATGAAACCGTTACGATTACCGTTCAAAAAGGATGGGGGGATGATGATATTGCAAACGAACTGCAAAAACTAGGACTTATCAGAAGCCATAATTTTTTTGAACTTTATGTTATAACAACTCTTAAACACAATTCTTTACAGGCCGGAAAATATAATTTTTCGGCTAAAATGTCCATTTATGAGATTGTCGGCAAACTGGTAAGGGGGGACGTTTTAAAAGACAGATTTGTCATTCTCGAGGGATGGGATGAGGCCGATATCGGAACGTATTTAGAATCGAGAGATATCTGCAAAAAAGACGATTTTCTTTCTCTTGTTAAAAATGACTATTCTGATAAGTTTGATTTCTTAGCGGATAAACCAAAGGACGCCGATCTTGAGGGATATCTTTTTCCGGATACATACGAAGTTTCAGAAGAAGGAGGATGCAAAGACGCGTTGGAGGCTATGCTGGCTAATTTTGGTAAAAAACTTACGCCGGAATTAAGGACTGAAATAGAAAGTCAAAAGAAGTCAATTTTTGATATAGTAATAATGGCCTCTCTCTTAGAGAAAGAGGTAAGGACATTAGAGGATAAAAAAATTGCTTCAGGGATTTTATGGAAAAGAATAAGTATTGAAATGCCCCTGCAATTGGATGCAACAGTTAATTATGTTACAGGAAAAAGTGATCCAAGCGTCCTCTTAAAGGATGCGAAAATTGATTCTCCTTATAATACATATATGTATAAGGGTTTGCCTAAGGGACCCATATCTAATCCAGGCATTGACTCAATAATGGGTGCTATTTATCCGACCGAAACAAAATATTGGTTTTATTTGTCTGACGGCACAACCCACTTCAGCGCAACTTTAAAAGAGCACAACGCCAACAAGGCAAAGTATTTGGGCTCTTGACACGTGAAACAAAATAGATTAAGGTAACATCATATATTAATAATCCGCAGACAGCAGGTGGCGAAAGCCTTAAATCCTGCCGAGGATAAACATATTTTTGAGTGTTTATTTTTGTCTGTGGAAACGGGCATTTTTATTTATAAAATAGTGACGAATAATGAGTTCAACGTAAAAAATTAACAAAAGGCATCGTCGCAACAAGTTGCGACGTAAGTGTTATTTGCAAAGCTACGCTATGCAAATGCCCTTAGCCTCGCTCACACGACCGTGGCATTAACAAAAGAACAAAAAACAAAGCAAATAGAAGACATTAAGGCAAAGGTTTCAAATCAAAAATCAATGGTTTTTGTTGACTTTGCTAAAGTTCCGTCAAGGGAAATGTTTGGGTTAAGAAGGTCCTTAAAGGCGGCAGGATGCAATTTAAAAATTGCTAAGAAAACATTGGTTAGAATTGCTTTCGGACAGTCAAATATTTCTTTTTGGAATAAAATAAAGGAAGTTATTCCCGGGCAATTAGCGGTAGTTTTTGGGGTGGAGGATGAGATAGCTCCCGCAAGACTTTCAAATGAGTTTGCAAAAAAACAAGAAAATTTCAAAATTTTGGGAGGAATATTTGAAAAGCGGTTTATTGGTAGGGAAAAGGTATTAGAACTAGCCAGTATCCCGCCAAGAAACGAGCTGTTGGGCAGATTGGTCGGCTCTATATACAGCCCAGTATCAAGCTTTGTAAGGGTATTAAATAAAATAAGAGAAATTAAAGAAAGCAAATAATTTTTATAATTATTAATTTTTAAATTTTTAAAATAATTTCTAAATTTCTTAATTTTTAAAAATTTGAGTATTCACTCATTATTTAAAAATTGAAAAATTGGAAAAATTAAAAATTCATAACAACATGGTAGACGAAATAAAAACAGATCAACCCGCAGAAGTGGGAGTACCAGCTAAGTTTGAAAAATTGGTTGGTGAAATAGAAAAGATGCAAATCGTAGAGTTAGCCGAGCTTGTTAAGGTTTTAGAAAACAAGTTTGGAGTATCAGCAGCCGCTCCAGTTGCAGTGGCAGCCGCCGCCGCACCAGTTGAGGAAAAAACATCTTTTGATGTTGTGTTGAAAGAAGTTGGAGCTCAGAAGATAGAGGTTATTAAGGCCGTTAGAGATGTTACTGCAAAAGGATTAAAAGAATCAAAAGACTTGGTTGATGCAGCTGCAGCTGGAACAGCTCAAACAGTTAAGGAAGGAGTAAAGAAGGAAGAGGCTGATGAAATTGCCAAGAAATTTACAACAGCCGGTGCCAAAGTGGAAATAAAATAGTTTTCTATAAAACAAAAAACAGCCCGTCCTTTCGGCCGAGGCTGTTTTTTTGTTAGAAAAATGATAAAATTGTTTAATGAGTGGGGCACGTAGCTCAGCTGGTTAGAGCGCACCGTTCATTCACCCCGTTAGATATTACGGGTGGTTAGCTCAGTGGTAGAGCATTGCATTCACATTGCAGGGGCCACAGGTTCGAACCCTGTACCACCCACTAAAATATCTAACGGGGCAAGTCGGAGAGGTGGCAGGTTCGATCCCCGCACTGTCCACAGAAATATCTAACGGGGCAAGTCGGTGAGGTCTGTGGTCCGAGTCCACACGCGCCCACAATTAATAAAATGGTAGCTATATTTAGAAAATTAGTTTGGACGGACCACTCGAATATAAAAATGCGCCAATACGGGCTTTCTAAGCAGAAGTTGTCGGGAATACTTGCAAAACCAGAGCGCAGGGAAAAGGGGATTGCTCCTGGAACTACAGCCGTGATGAAAACAAACCCCACTTCGCTAAAGCTTCGCGGGGCAAGTAAAGAAAATTCTATGTTAAAAATAAAGTGGAAACCAATAAGGGCTCCTGGGGAAATATGGATAATGTATAAAGATGTTAGAAGGGCGTCTAAATATGGAGAAAATATTCGTAAAATAATTAGTGCCTGGAGGTATCCTGGAATTTCTAAGCCTGGCGAAGAAATTCCTATACCAGAGGAGATACGCCGGGAGCTTTTAAAAAATGAACTTAAATAAATATATCGGGTATACTCTTTTAATAATTGGATTATTGATAATAGCGGGCACCCTTTGGCAGTCATATAATGTTTTCACCGGAAAGGCTCCCGTACCTTTAGTTTTTATGACTCCGGTAACTTCCAAAACGCAAGATGCTCCTCAGGCGAGCGAGCAAATAAATGAAGCGGTAAAAAAACAGATTGAGCAGATTATACCGTCCAGCGCGATAACCAAAATTTTAAATTTATCTGTTTGGTCGTTTTTAGCAGTTATTTTTATGATGGGTGGTAGTATAGTTTCTTCAATTGGTGTAAAATTAATAAAAGTTACCGGTTAATAAATTTCTGTAACCAAAAAATGGAGAAAAATAGCGGAGAAAATGTTTTATCTCAATGGGTTGTATGGCAATTTTTCGAAATGCCTGCGGTTTTATTTAAAGTTTGGAACAACTATCTGGTATTTGCCACGAATCTTTTTTCTTTGCCTTTGCTCTTAAAAACGTTTTTCTCTCCGTGGAGAAGGTATAAATGGAGATATCCGAAGGGTTTTGATTTGGGAGAGTTTTTTAGTACACTTGTTTCCAATATTTTCTCGAGGTTTATGGGGGCACTTGTGAGAATTTTCCTGATTGTTGCCGGTATTTTATTCCAAATTTTTGTTGTTGTGGCCGGAGCGGTGGTTTTTGTAGCGTGGTTATTGGTACCATTTATTATAATGTTTGGGTTGATGCTTGCTATTTTTATATAATTTATCGAGTCAAATAATTTTAAATTTTTATTTCTGTATTTTATTTCACGTATGTCATACAATTTGATAAAAGTAAGAAAATGTATAAAGGTTACACGAAAAATTTAAAATTAAGACTTGAGGAGCATAGAAAAGGCTTAGGTGAATACACAAAGAATAAGGGTTCATTCAGGCTAATTTATTTTGAAGGTTGTCTAAACCAGCAAGATGCAACCCATCGCGAGAAGTATTTTAAAACATATTTTGGTAGATTATTTATAAAAAACAGACTCAAGTCTTATTTGACCCGATGAAATTTATTTTTGAATTAAAAAATACAGCCGTTTTTCAGGCAGTAGGCAGGAAAAAATTTCCGCTTTTTAGGTTCTCAAAATTTTTGAGCAGATTATTTTTGGGCTTGTTTTTTATTTCTTTTCTTCCTTTGACGTTTTCTTTATTTGGCTTAACTGGAGGGACCATGGCTGAACGGGCGCCACTTTTGTTTATCTCTTTATATCTTGTTTTTTGGAATCTTAGTCTCTTTACGGAATTAAAAGTAAAAAAACCGATTCTTTCGGCGGGATTATCCGATGTTGTCCTTAGTCCCGATAATTATAATCTCGCTGATTTTTTAAGTTTAGAAGCGGCTGAGATTGCTTATGACGCAATTAAGTTTTGTAAAAAAAGAAAAATTCCGATTAGTTCTACGGCGCTATTTTATTCGGCAGTAAAGAACAATAAAGAAATTGCATTACTATCTTTCAGGCTTGGATTAGATAATATAAAACTGAAAGAAGATTTAAGGAACTATTTAGAAAAGATGCCCAAAGGGCAGGCCTCAGAGGAGCTCTCGGAAAGTTTTAAAAATACGATTCTCGAGGCGCTATCTGTCGCCAAAGAGAGGAGTCAATATCGAATAGGGGAAAAAGAAATTTTAACCTCGCTGGCTAAAAATGACGATTTCTTTAAAAAACTACTTATTGAAAACGATTTAAAGGCAGAAGATATCGCCAACTTAACCTCGTGGCTTGGTTTGGCGGAGGATTCAATTATGAAAAGCAGACAATTTTGGTCTTCAGATAATCTGGCCAGAGTTGGTTCTGTGGGGAAGGACTGGGCTTCGGGATATACAATAACACTGGATAAATTTTCAACCGATTGGCGAAGGGTCGTTTCAAAATGGAGATTTCGGGAGATAATTGGCCACAAGAAGGAGATAAAAGACACAGAAATGGTGTTAGCAAAATCCAATCTTTCCAACGCATTAATTGTTGGTGAGTCTGGTACCGGCAGAAAAAGTATAATACAGGCGCTTGCCCAAAAGTGTTTTCTGGGCCAATCTCTTCCCGAATTAAATAATAAAAGGGTTGTGGAGCTAGATATGATAGAACTTGCAGCATCTATCCAAGATTTTGAAAAATTAGAGAGTGAATTGGATCAAATTTTTATGGAATCGCTTACGGCCGGAAATGTGATTTTAGTGATTGACGACCTTGAAAACTTTGTTGGCCAGCCGGTTCAGAAGGCGGGTGCGGTTGATATCTCAGGAATATTATCAAAATATTTGGCTATACCAAATTTTCAATTTGTGGGAATTACAACCTACGCGGGATTGCATAAAAACATAGAGCAAAATCCGTCATTCGCAGAATTTTTCAGGAAAATAGAGGTTTCAGAAATAACAGAAGCAGAAACAATAAGTATTTTGCAAAGCGCTGCGCTTGAGGCAGAATACAAACACAAAATTTTGGTGTTATATCCGAGTATCCGTGAAATTGTTAATCTTACAGCACGCTATATGCCAAGCCTTCCTTTTCCAAAGAAGGCCCTTGATATTTTGGATGAAGCGGTGGTCTATGTGCAGTCGCTAAAAGAAAAAGTTATTTTTCCACATCATATTGCGGAAATTATTTCACAAAAAACGGAGATACCCGTTGGCAAAATGGACGTTAAGGAAAAAGAAGTTCTACTTAATTTAGAAAATTTAATACATCAAAGGATTGTTAATCAGGAGGAAGCCGTAAAGGAAATATCGATTGCTATGAGAAGGGCGCGAGCAGGGATTTCTTCAAAAAAAAGACCAATGGGTTCGTTTTTGTTCCTTGGTCCTACCGGAGTGGGAAAAACCGAAACGGCGAAAGCTTTAGCACAAATTTATTTTGGCTCTGAAGAAAAAATGATTCGGTTGGACATGTCAGAGTTTCAGGCAATTTCGGATATTCCAAGATTATTAGGGGCAGTTAGTCCGATAGAAATGCAGGGGCTTTTAACAACCCCCGTCAGGGAAACCCCATTTTCTCTGGTTTTGCTTGATGAGATAGAAAAATCGCACTCTGATATTTTGAATTTGCTTTTACAGATTCTAGACGAGGGCCGCATAACAGACGGGCAGGGCAGAAAAGTCGTTTTTACAAATACGATTGTAATCTGTACGTCAAATGCGGGGGCAGCTTCAATTTTTAAACAGGTAGAATCAAAACAAGCAGTGGAGAAAGATAAATTATTGAGCGATCTTTTTGACAAAAACATTTTTAAACCGGAATTTATCAATCGTTTTGACGCTACTGTAATTTTCAATCCCCTTACAAAGGAAAATTTATTGGATATAGCACAATTATCTTTAAAAAAGTTACAAAAGGATTTGAAAGAAAAGGAAATAGATTTTGAAATTACAGAAGCCTTGAAGGAAAAAATCGTTGATCTTTCTTATAAACCAGAATATGGAGCAAGGGAAATGAGAAGGGTTATCCAAGACAAAGTGGAGAGTGCTGTCGCACAAGCGCTTTTATCAGACAAGATAAAAAAGGGTGATATGATAAAAATTGACGCAGAAACATTTGAAGTGGTATCAGCCTCCTCTTGACACAAAAAAACAACAGAGTAATATGAAAGCATAGAAACTTTCATGAATAAAAACTTCGCAACATTATTGTTAAACTTGTTGTTGGACTTGCGCCAGGAGGTTTTTGATAGGAAACAGTAATAATAAAAACAAGCTATTAAAAATCCTCCAAGGCGGAGGATTTTTTCGTTGTTCATTTATAACTTTAGGGAAGGAGAGAAAAATGGGTAATAGCGTTTCTGAAAAAACCAGGTGTGCTGAACAGAAGTGTTTAGGAGAAATAGATCTTACAACAGAGGTCCAGATTGGCGGAGACAGTATAGGCTATCCGTGCAGCGCCTGTGGCAGGCTTCACACAGAGTCTGGCAGAGATATGGGTGGTTTGTTCTTTAAGGACGGCCTCGTGTCGCATAGGAAAGGAGTCTGAATATGTCTGAAAACACAACGCAAGATCGAATCGGAACTTACTATTGCGAGGAGTGCGGGGGGTATTACGATGGGAATGAATTGGCTGATGTCAACAATTGTCGGCGTGGACACGTTGTCAAAAAGATCAGCGACAAATCGAAAAGCGAGCTTTGGCCTAAATCTAAAGCCATTCCGGTGAAATAACGCGGGTGTGCTCTAGGGCATTCGGATAGCCTAAGGGGGGTGATAATGTGTCAGCCCCTTTTTTGTAATGTTCCTAAATATTGTCTAAAACCTAATTGTGCGACAATTATCCGAGTATATGCCTGTGGATAACTAGTGCAAAAGTCGGCTATTTTACGACTAAAATGGTGGTTTGGGGCAAGGTGTTGACTGGGTATCATAAAGTGGGATATAAAGGAGATGAGGTGGATAGATGTGGATAAAAGTGGGAAAACCCAAGGTTTCGGTGCATAACCATAGGCGACGAATAAGGTATCCAGCGAAAATTAGGCAGAGATGTATTCGATATATCATAGCCTAATTTTCGAGGCAATCTTGTTCGCCTCGCTCACAAGACCGTGTTGATAGGACAATATGAGCACACAATTGATGTTAAAAAACGCTTGGCTTTACCGGCAAAGTTTAGAGGAGAGCTTGGAGCGAAGATAATAGTCACAAGGGGTCTTGAAGGATGTCTTGCTGTATATACAGAAAAAGAGTGGACGATAGTGTCGGAGAAGTTGGCTACGCTGACAATGACTCAGGCAGAGGCAAGATCTTATACAAGAATGATTTTAGCGGGCGCTATGGAAGTTTCCCTAGATAAGCTCGGCAGAATTCTTATTCCGGATTATTTAAAGGAATATGCAGGACTAAAGAAAAGCGTTGTTATTTGTGGTTTGTCTAACAGATTAGAGGTGTGGGATTCTGAAAAGTGGGATATTTATAAAAAAGAGGCAGAAAAAGGAGTTGACGAAATGGTTTCTAAACTGGGGGGACTCGGGATTTAAATAAAACGACGAATAAAGTATTCAACGTAAATTAGACCCTATAGGTATAGATATATCTGGGTCTAATTTCCGAAGCAATCTTGTTCGCCTCGCTCATAAGACCGTGATACATACAGCAGTTCTTAAAAAAGAAGTTATAGAATCACTTAGCCCAGAGCAAAACGAAAATTTCGTTGATTGCACAATAGGTGAGGGCGGACATTCAGAAGAAATAATTAAATATATTGGGCCAGACGGAAAGATTTTAGGGATTGATTTAGACCCCCATCAGATTTCTGCGAGTCAATGGTTGCAGGCGCAGTTCAAAGAGAGGATAATTTTAGCTAACGACTCTTATACTCATTTAAAAGAAATTATTGAAAGGAAAAATTTTGGTCCAGTTGACGGTATCTTATTGGATTTAGGAATGTCTTCAGCTCAACTAGAAGGGACTCACAAGGGGTTTTCTTTCCAGGTAGACCAGGGCCTAGACATGCGATATAACGACGAGGTAGGGCACTTGACCGCAGAAAAAATTGTAAACGAGTGGCCAGAAGAAAAGATTAAACAAATGCTCGAGGATTATGGAGAGGAAAATTTTTCAAAAAAAATAGCAAAGAACATAGTTGAGCAACGAAAACTGGGGAGGATTAAAACCACATTTCAATTAATAGAGATAATAAAAGATGCCACGCCGGCACCATACTGGAGAGGAAAATTACATTATGCGACAAGAACATTTCAGGCGTTAAGAATAGCGGTTAACGATGAATTAGAGAACATAAAAATGATTTTACCCCAGGCAGTTTCGATTTTAGCTCCAGGAGGAAGGTTGGCGGTAATATCGTTTCACTCCCTAGAAGATAGAATTGTTAAAAACTTTTTTGCCAAGGAAGCGAAAAATGGAACAATAAAATTATTAAACAAAAAGCCGATAACTGCGGTAGCGAGAGAATTGAAGGAAAATCCCCGCTCAAGATCTGCAAAGTTGAGGGCGGTAATAAAATTATAAAAGCGACGGATAAGGTATCCAGCGAAAATTAGGCCAAGATGTACCTGCAACCATCTGGTAAGGAATGTATAGAAGGTTGTTCGATATATCATAGCCTAATTTTCGAGGCAATCTTGTTCGCTTCGCTCACAAGACCGTGACAACAGCTGTATTATCGTATTCAAGAGCCCAGAAAAAAAATTATTCACGCATCAATTTTTTAAAACTTCCCTCAGTCAATTGGAAAGCAATTTGTTTTATGAGTTTTTTTATGGTTGTATTTTTGTTGATTTTTTATGTTTGGCAAGTTAACAACTTGATTCATGGTTCGTACCTTACAGGTAGCTATAAAAACCAAATCAGTAAACTTTCAGATAAGAACAAAAATTTGGAAGTTTCATTTGCCGAGAATAGTTTTTTGGGAAGCGCCCTCGAAAAGATTCAAGCATTAAATTTTCAAAAAACTACTTCTGTAAGATATATTCAAATACCGGAAAACGCCTTAGCAAAAGCGAACTAAAGGGGTATTTAATAAAAGCCTAGATGGAGTAATAAACATAAGCCAGAATTTAAAAATAGGGGTTAGGATGAAAAAAAACAGAAATTTAAGATTAGGTATAATTTTGGTACTTATTGTAATTCTTGGGGCAGCTATTATTGGCCGCCTATTTTTATTGCAAATTAAAAACCGCAAGCTTTACGAGGCACAAGCATTAGGGCAACAAGTGGCTTTTGACAAGGTAGTCGGCTCAAGAGGGCAGATATTCGCGGTTTCTTCACAGGAAACAAAAGGGAAGACGGGCTCCGGGCAACTGAAGACTTTTGCTATAAATAAGGACAGCTGGATAATATCTGCAAACCCGGAAAATATCCCCGATAAAACGGTTTTTGCTGAAATGTTAAGCGAAAATATCGGTCAGACCAAAGAACAAATACTGTCTGCATTAGACAGCGAAAATCCGTATGTAATTTTAGCCAAGAACGTATCTTCGGCTGATTTGGAAAAAATTAAAAACATTAATCTTAAGGGGCTTTCCTGGCAGAATGATCCTGAAAGATTTTATCCTCAGGGTGATATGTCTTCTCATACTTTGGGTTTTTTGGGTGGAGAAGGTTTCGGACAATATGGTCTGGAAGGATATTATGACGATATTTTGGCAGGTAAATCGGGAATTCGGCAGGAGAAAGCAGGGCTGGATTTAATTTTTTTAAACGCTGATCAAATTTCTCTTAACGGCTCTGATCTTTATTTGACAATTGATTATAATATACAATTCCAGGCGGAGACATTACTTAAACAGGAGAAAGTAAAAAACGACATAGATTCGGGGCAGATAATAGTTTTGAAACCGGACTCGGGAAGAATTATAGCTTTGGCGGACTTTCCTAATTTTGATCCAAATCATTATTCAAAAGAAAAAAGTTTGGAAATTTTTCAAAACTCCGCGGTGCAGAAGCTTTTTGAGCCCGGGTCTGTTATGAAAGCATTCACTATGGCCGCTGCAATAAATGAAGGAAAAGTATCTCCCGACACGGTTTATACCGATACGGGTGTTGTGAATTTTGGAACTAAGCAAATTCATAACTTCGCCAACGAAGTTTATGGAAAACAGACGATGACCCAAGTTTTGGAAAAATCAATTAACACGGGAGCTGTTTTCGCCGAACAGCAAATCGGTAAAGATTTGTTTTTGGACTATATTAACAAATTTGGTTTTACCTCTAAGACTGGGGTTGATCTTCAAGGGGAAGTTTCTTCACGCAACGACAATATTAAAAGTGGTATCGAAATGAATCTTGCGACCGCATCTTTCGGACAGGGGATTGAGTTAACTCCCATGCAAATAGCTAGGGGTTTTTGCGCGCTAGCTAATGGTGGCCGGTTGGTAAAACCTTATATAGTTGAAAAGATTATAAACGGTGGAGACGAAGTTTATACAAAACCTGAATTTTCCGAGCAGATTCTTTCTCAGCAGACAATTTCACAATTAAACCCAATGCTTATAAATGTTATTGACAAGGGGTTTAACGGGGCAGCAAAAATTCCTGGATATTATTTGGCAGGAAAAACCGGAACGGCTCAGGTTCCTCTAAAAAATGGAAAGGGGTATGAAGCAAATAAGACAATACAAAGTTTTGGCGGGTATGGTCCGGCCTTTGATCCGCAATTTGTAATATTAATAAAGCTGGATAACCCAAAAGTATCCATATCGGCTCTTTCAGCGGTTCCTATTTTTAAACAGCTTGCTCAATATATAATAAATTATTGGAAAATCCCGCCAGACTACGATATAAACGCCGCGCAATAAAAAAACAACGCATAAGCGTTGTTTTTTTATTGCGAAGTGGGCTCGTCTTAGCGAACCTATCACCACGCTTAGCGCGGTGGCCTCAATGGGATTTGAACCCATGATTTTCTGGTTGAGAACCAGACGTCCTAGACCAGACTAGACGATGAGGCCATGATTATTATTTAACATAAATTTTTGTTTTTGTCTATTTCAATTTTTTAGTTATCCCCATACCAGCAACGTCAATTTTGTAGTAAAATAAAGAAATATGCTCAAGGATTTATTTAGGAATTATATTTATCCAATTACCGTTTATGCGGGAGGAATGGTTGGAGTTGGATTTTTGGCGTTGCCGTATATTGCGATGAAGACCGGCATTTGGCTGATGCTTTTATATTTTTTAGTTATTACGGCTTTACTTGTTGTAATAAGCCTAATTTTTTGCCAGATAAGTTTAAAAACTCCTGATTTTAAAAGGTTTCCCGGTTTTGCCGGCCATTATCTGGGAAAGTGGGGCTGGATATTTGGCATGGCCTCGATAGTTATTGGAATATTTATAGTGCTTTTGGTTTATTTAATAATCGGCGGACAGTTTTTGACAGCCATATTTCAACCAATATTTTCAGGGAATGTTTTAACTTACACCTTAGTCTATTTTGTTGCCGCATGCGCCATATTATATTTTGATATAAATGTAATTTCAAGAGCAACGTTTCTAGGGATAACGCTTCTGTTTGTATCGTTATGTTTTGTGTTTGTAGAAGGTTTTTCACAAATAAAGATAAGCAATATTTTTATTTCAAGTCCGGATTGGCTACATAATCTTTTTCTGCCTTATGGAGCTTTACTGTTTGCTCTCTGGGGAATTGGACTGGTGCCGGAAGTAGAGGAAATGCTTTCGGTAAAAAAGAAAAATTTAAAAAAGGTAGTAATAATATCTACCATAGTTGTTTCAGTTTTTTATTTTTTATTTACTCTTTTAATTTTAGGAATAACGGGGGCGCAAACCGCAGAGACCGCTTTAGTTGGGCTTATTGGGTTTTTGCCAAAAGTACTGATTTCAATAGCGCTCTTTTTTGGAGCATTGGCAACCTTTACGGCCTTCATTGCGCAGGGAATTATCCTTAAAAAGACCCTAATGTTTGATTTAAAAATCAAACGCAATCATGCTTTTATAATTACTTGTTTTACTCCGCTTATACTTCTTTTACTGGGTCTGAGTTCTTTCATTCCACTATTATCTTTAACCGGAGGAGTTTTAATAGGAATAGACGGAATTTTGATTTTACTGATGTACAAAAAAATTTACCCGGTTAAATCCGGCGAAGCTGGAATTTCTGCAAAGCAGAAATTATTTAACTACTGGGTCGGAGGAAAAAATATAATAATTTATCCTTTATCCGTAGTTTTCTTGCTAGGATTAATTTATGAAATAGTATATTTTTTAAAAATTATATGATTTTACAAATCGCAATTTTTGTAGTTTCCATTTTCGCTCTTTCATGGCTTAGCTCCAGCTTAATTAAGACACTGGTTGCGCTTGCAAGATACCTGCGTTGGAGAGAGTTTATAATCGCATTTTTTGTAATGGGTTGCGCCGCATCTTTGCCTAATTTATTTATTGATTTACCGGCCGCTCTCCAGGGCTTAGCTCCTCTTGCCTTTGGCGACATAATCGGAGGAAACCTTGTTGATCTCACGCTTATATTAGCAGTCTTGGTTTTTTTCAGCAAGAAAGATTTGTCTACGGATAGCAGGATGGTGCAGGGGAGTTCTATTTTCACCTTTTTCATTGCAATATTGCCGATTTTTTTGATTTGGACAGGGAAAGTTACCCGCCTGGACGGAGTAATTCTAATCCTAGCTTATGTGGTTTATGCTTATTGGCTTTTTTCAAACAGCAAACGATTTAAAAAAAGCTATAGAGAGACAAAAAAAGAGTCGTTGGCAGCACCCCAGCAACGATTTGTTGTTTTTCTAAAAAACATATTAAAGCTGGTTTTTTTGATTATAATTTTGATTGTAGCTTCCCAGGGTGTGATTGAAAGCGCTAAATATTTTTCAGAAAGCTGGGGCATCTCTCTTTCTTTGGTGGGTATTTTTATAGTTGCGGTTGCAAATTGTTTTCCGGAAGCATATTTTGGTATTATTTCTGCAAGAAACGGAGAGGGTTGGATGACCGTAGGGGACATGATGGGATCTGTAGTAACAGGAGCTACGCTTATTCTTGGAATAGTGGCGGTAATATCTCCTTTTGAGATTGGAGATATGTCACCATTTTTGATGGCCAGAATTTTTACGGTAATTGCAGCCGCATTCTTTTTAGTCGTTGTAAAGACTGACAAAAAAATTACAAAAAAAGAGGGAGTTCTTCTGCTTTCAATTTACGTAATTTTCCTGATTATCGAAATTTTTATACGTAAATAAAAAGTAATCACGCAATGTCTTTTTATCAATATACTTCAAAAACAGCGGAAGAGGTGATGGCGCTTTTTGGGACGCCAAAAGATGGTCTTTCCAAGAAAGACGTTCTTTCTGCCCAAGAAAAATATGGGCTAAATGAAATAGAGGCAAAGTGTACCGGCATTTTGGACGTAATATTAAGACAACTTAAATCTCCGTTTACTTATCTGCTTTTTGCAGCGGCTCTAATCTCTTTTTTTATCGGCGAGAGGATTGATTTTATAGTTATAACATCTGTTGTTGTTTTAAATATTGCGATTGGTTTTTTCCATGAGTATAAAGCGGAAAGAGCAGTTTATCTTTTACGTAAGTTTGTTCCGCAAAATGTAAAAGTTCTAAGAAAAGGAGCTGAAATTATTATTGATAAAAAGGAAATCGTCCCCGGAGATATAGTCCTGTTAAAAGCGGGGGATAGAGTGCCTGCCGACCTAAGGATAATTAGTACGGAGAATTTCTTAGTTGACGAAGAGGCTCTAACGGGAGAATCTGTTCCTGTGGTAAAAATCTCTGAGCCCCTATCCAAAGAAACCGAGGAAATTTTTAAAGCAAAGAATATTCTTTTTTCCGGTACATGTATTATTTCAGGGCAAGCGCAAGCTGTTGCGATAGGCACGGGAAAAGATACGGCATTCGGAGAGATAGCCAAGATAGTTTCATTTGGCGAAAAACAGTCGTCCTACGAAAAGAGTATAGTCTATTTTTGCAGGCTCGTGTTGAAAATAGTGTTGGTAACAATATTACTTTTGTTTGCCGCAAATATTATAATCAAAGGTCTTAGTAATTTTTTCGAATTTCTTCTTTTCTCGGTCGCTTTAATCATCAGTATTTTACCGGAGGCTCTGCCCGCCGTTGTCACGTTTTCTCTTTCAAGAGGAAGCTTAAAATTGGCAAAAAAACATGTTGTTGTGCGAAGGCTTACGGCCGTTGAAGACCTGGGAAATATTGAAGTCCTTTGCACAGACAAAACGGGAACATTAACCGAGAACAGACTTTCTTTAGAAAAAATTGTTTCATCTGATAAGAGAAAATGTTTGCTTTTTGGTTTATTAAGTTCAGACATAAATGATCATAAAGAATCAATTTTAAACCCATTTGACCTTGCGTTGTTTGAAAAATCGCCGGAAAATTTTTGGCATGAGTATAAAAAATATGAAACCCTTTTTGAGCTTTCATTTGATTCAGACAGGATGAGATCTGGTTTTGTAATAAAGGATAAAAAAGGAAATAGATTTTTAATTGTAAAAGGCGCGCCGGAGGTTCTTTTAAAATTGTGCTCAAAAGTAAGCTATAGGGCTTCAAAAAAAGAAATAGAAGAGGATGCTCGTCGCGAGGGCAGAGACGGGAAAAGGGTTTTAGCTATTACCTTTAAAAAAATATCCAAAGATGTTATTACTGTAGCCGACGAAAAAGGGCTCACTTTTTTGGGGCATTTTGTTTTTGAAGATCCTCTTAAAAAAAGCACAAATGAAGCTATAAGTTTAGCTAAAAAGCTGGGTATTAAAATCAAGGTTATTACGGGCGATTCAAAAGAGGTCGCAGGATATGTTGCTTCTAAAATGAAATTAATAAACGACCCTACGGAAGTATTTCTGGCAGAAGATTTAGAAAAAATGACATCAGAAGAATTTGATGACGCGTGTAATGAAGGTTCTGTTTTTGCCAGAATATCTCCCCAGTTAAAATATAGAATAGTAAAATCCTTGCAGAAGAAATATGATGTCGGATTTTTAGGAGAGGGAATTAACGACGCCCCAGCATTAAAAATTGCAAACGTTGCGATTGTCGTTAAATCGGCCTCCGATGTTTCGCGCGAAGTTTCGGACGTTGTTTTGTTGGAGAAAGATTTAAAGGTCATCGTTGAGGGTATTAAAATAGGCAGACAAATTTATTCTAATATAAATAAATATATAAAATGTACGTTGGCCAGCAATTTCGGCAATTTTTATTCAATTGCCGTTATTTCTTTGTTTATAAATTATCTTCCGATGCTTCCGGTCCAGATTTTATTGGCAAATATTTTATCTGACTTTCCTTTAATATCTGTTGCTACAGATTCGGTTGATGTTGAGGAATTAAAAAAACCGAAAATGTATCGTCTAAGTTCTGTATTACCATTGATTATGATGCTGGCAGTAATCAGTACTGTTTTTGATTTTATTTTCTTTGCAATTTTTTATAAACTACCCCCATCTGGCATCCAAACATTATGGTTTATCGAGAGCGTTCTGTCTGAACTTCTTTTAATATTTATTATCCGGACAAGGTATCTTGTCTGGAAAGCTAAAAAACCAAGCTCTACGCTAGTAATATTTTCTGTATTAAGTGGAGCATTTGTGATATTTTTGCCATTCTTTATTTTTGGACAAGAGCTATTCCATTTTGTTACCCCGCCTATAATCCCCTTAATAATAGTCTTTGGCTTACTCGCGTCTTACAGCGCCATAAGCGAAGCCACAAAACTAATATATTTCCATTATTGGAAACCAAAAGGAGCGAATGCATAACTTTTAAATAATTATTTAAAGAGTATAATTAAATAATATTTTCAAAACTAATTATTAAAAATTAAATACATAAAGATGAAAATTAAATACATTTTAATATCGATTGTTTTAGTGCCAATAATTTTATTTTCTGCGAGTCTCTCCAGCGTTCAAGCCGTAGATAACTCGGCATTAATAGCCCAGATTCAGGCACAAATCGCCCAATTAACAGCCCAATTACAGGTGATGCTGGCCGCCCAACAAGGAACAACGCAAACCTGGTGTCATACTTTTAATACAAATTTAGGATTTGCAAACTCTGGTTCAGCCGAAGTGGGATATTTGCATATCGCCCTGCAAAGAGAAGGTATTTCTTACGCCCCTGACGGCGACAACGTTTATGCCGATAGTACCTCCCGTGCGATGATTATCTTCCAAGAGAGATATGCTTCAGAAATTTTAACTCCGGTTAGATTGACTCGTGGCACCGGTTTTACCGCATCATCCACCAGAGCAAAATTAAATGCGCTGTATGGCTGTGGTCAAACAACCCAAATAACCCCGACAACAGCAACTTGTAGCGAGAGTAATTGGACTTCAGCCCTAAGCCCGACAACTTGTCCTGCTTCCGGCCAGCAGACCAAAACCTGGACAAAGATAGGAGCCTGCCAGAATGGAGCATTCCACCCAACAACGGAAACAATTATTTGTACACCGTCAACACTTCTAACAACAACCTGCACCAGTTTCACTTACTCTGATTGGGGCGCCTGCTCTGCCAGCGGAACGCAAACAAGAACCGTAACGTCATCTTTGCCAGCCGGTTGTATTGGCGGAAGTTCGATACTCTCCCAAGCGTGTACTTACACCCAGCCATCTACATCAACTATTCAGTCGTCTCCATTAACGACAACTTGTATTTCTAATTGGGTATGTAGCGTGTGGAGTGGCTGTACCACGTCTTCGCCAAAAACACGAACCTGTTGGGATTGTAATAACTGCGGAGTTGCAATAAATACACCCGTGACAACGCAAAATTGTGTCGGCCCATCTACCATCACCACATTCGTCGTGGGGGACATTCGTCCTTATAGTGGAAAAACTTTTAATATTCCAGGGCCACCAGCGGGAGGGTCAAGTTTATCCTTTTTTCGTACTTATATAACGTGTTCCCAGGGCGAAGTTTTCAATATCGCCAATGGTCCCGGTTCGTGGAAAGCTCCAAATGATGCCTATGCGAACAGCTGTATAGGCCACATTGTTTTTTCCGGCGAAAAGGTGGATCCAAATCAGAAGGCCGGTGTTTGTCCTTATAATGCTTCCTTGTCAAATAGTTCCTCTATTACTCTTACTTCGCCGAAAGGGGAGATTTGGCATATTGGAGAGACTTATAATATTACTTGGAACGCAACCGGATTATCAGATACGTCAGTGGTTGAAATTTCTCTTAGGGATGATTATACTCTGCCTGGAAACCCGAAGTATGTCATCGTTGCTAATAAAATATCTGGCAACGCCGGTTTTTATTCTTGGACAATTCCCGCTACTATATATGATTCGCGTTATGTTAATAATAGTTTTGTCTTTAAAACTGCTCAATATAAAATTTTTATTAGTGAGGTTTGTGACCCATTGTGCGTTCAGCGGCCAGCGGTTCATCTTGCGGAAGGTTATTTCACCATTGCTGCGCCAACTCCTATCACCGTCACTTCGCCGAACGTCGGAGAACAATGGGCACAAGGATCAGCACACGATATAACATGGCAAGCCACTGGTGCTGAAAAGGTAATTATTTACCTCCAAGATGTAAATAGTCAAAGGTCCTATGTGATTGGTTCTTCAATTACAGCATCTAAGGGTCTTTATCATTGGGGTGGACGCGTTGAATATGACCCAACGCCACTACCAGTGGGACAGTATAGAGTTGTCATTACTACTCGTGATAGCCCCAAGGTCACAGGTTCCAGCACTAACGATCTTACCATTGTCGCGCCGTCTATCACTGTTACTTCGCCGAATGGCGGAGAAAATTTAGCCGTGGGTTCCACTCAAAACATCACTTGGACGATCGCGGGCACAATCGAAGGGTACGTTAAAATAGATCTTTATAAAACGGGAAAATTTTTGTATACTATTGGTCATCTCGCGACAAGCACCGCACCCGGCGGAACATACAGCTGGAAAATTCCTACATCTGCAACAACAGGCAGTGATTACACTATACGGGTAAGAAAATATTATGAGGAAAAAACTTTTGACGATAGCGATAACTATTTTAGTATTGTTGCGCCGACGACAAGCTTTAACGCGTCTCAGAGCAGTCTGGCCTCTATCTCCGACGCAATCACAAAGATAGTTCAAGAAATACAGGCAATGTTAAATAAATAATTATTTGTTATAAAAATAGTAACCAAAAGAGCGAGACCTCCTCGCTTTTTTGGTTAAAATAAAGTAAAATTAACCAACGGGGAATATTTATGGATTTAATAATAATACTTTTAGTTATAATTGCGGTTGGGGTGGTGATAGCAGTTTTTTTGTTGCTTAAAAAGAAACCAGAAGCCGAGAAAAGGGAGGATGGCTCTTTGCTTATGTTGCAACAACAAATAGCTCAGATTGCTAATGCGGTAGACAGTAAGCTTTCAGAATCAAACAAAAATGCGCAGGAGCAATTTAAACACTCAGCCGATATTATAAGAAACGTTACCGAAAGATTAACTAAGTTAGATGAAACAAACAGGCAAGTTGTGGGATTTGCCGACCAATTAAAAAATTTACAGGACATTTTAAAAAATCCAAAACAGAGGGGGATTCTTGGCGAATACTATTTGGAAACTGTCTTGAAAAATGTTTTACCACCAGCTTCTTTTCAAATGCAATATGCGTTTTCGAATGGAGAAATTGTTGACGCGGTTGTCTTTGTAGACAAAAGAGTTATTCCAATAGATTCAAAATTTTCTTTGGAAAATTATAATAGGATAATCCAAACGACTGATCCCGCTGAGAAAAAAAGATTTGAAACAGCTTTTATTAACGATTTAAAACTTAGAATAGACGAAACGTCAAAATATGTTAGGCCCGAGGAAAAAACAATGGACTTCGCTTTTATGTTTATTCCGTCGGAAGCGGTTTATTATGACTTATTGATAAATAAGGTTGGCGCGATTGCCGAGGACACAAATAACTTAATTTATTACGCAGGGAAAAAGAAGGTTATTGTTGTTTCTCCAACTTCTTTCCTTGCCTATTTGCAGACGGTTTTACAAGGTTTAAGAAACCAGAAAATTTCTGAACAGGCGCAAACTATAATTAAAGAGGTTGAAAGACTAGGAAAACACCTTTTTACATATTCAGAATATATGAAGAGATTGGGTCAACACTTGGATGTGGCTGTTGGTAGTTATAATAAAGCCGGCAAAGAATTGCAAAAAATTGATAAAGATGTGGTAAAGCTTACGGCAGGGGAGGCAAAGATAGAGATTGACGACGTCGAAAGGCCAACATTGACTAATGAATGATAAAATGATAAACTACTTGATATATCATTGTTCATCAACGAATAACGAATCTATTACGAATGTACAAATTCGTAAATTCGTATAAAATTCGCAATTCGCTGATGGAGCGAAGCGTACATGTTAGCTATAATAAAAACTGGAGGAAAACAATATATTGTTAAGCCAGGAGACAAACTAAAAATTGAGAAACTGGACAAAAAAGAGGGAGAAGAGATTTCTTTTTCAGATGTTTTATTGGTTGAAAAAAGCAAAAAGGTTGATGTTGGAACACCACTAGTTAAGGCAGAAGTTCAAGCAAAGGTTTTAAGCCAAGGAAAGGGAGATAAGGTTATTGTGTTTAAATATAAGGCAAAAAAGAGATATAGCAGGAAAATCGGACATCGACAACCGTTTACGGAAATTGAAATTACAGGAATTAAGAACTAGTCCTCGTGGACTAGTTTTTTTTTGGTGTTCTTTGACTTTTCATGGAAGGAGCGAAAATGAACAGCAAGTTTGATGGCTGGCCGAACGTTGTTGAGTCGCAGCAGTTTGCTGCCGCCTGGTTGGATCAAGAGTTTTTCCCGTTGGCATCAGAAATGGTAGATGTTTATAAATCCGGTGGCAATGATCTTCTGCGCGGGATGCGCATGGTGTCTTTATTTTTCGAACCCAGCACGCGTACGCGCATGTCTTTTGAAACCGCCATGCACATGCTTGGAGGACGGGTTGTTTTTGCCACCGAAAATGCCTCGCAATTTTCGTCAGCAGTCAAGGGCGAAACTCTTACAGACACCATTGAAGTAGCGAATGAATATTATCCACATGTAATTGTTTTGCGGCACCATGATGACGATAGTGCCGAGCAAGCTGTGAAAGCTTCGGTGCGCGCAAGTGTTATTAACGCTGGTTCTGGAAGAAAACAGCATCCAACGCAAGCGTTGCTGGATCTCTTCACAATCCGCCAAAAATTTCCCGAGATAAAGGGGATAAAGGTGGCTATTTGTGGAGATCTGGCTAACGGTCGGACTGTCCGGTCACTGTCTTATTTGTTGGGGAAATACGAAGGCGTCAGGATTTATTTTGTGGCGCCGACAAGGCTTGCGATTAAGCAGGACATAAAAGATTATCTTGTCAGGCACAACGTTTGCTTTGAGGAAGTAGATGACATACATGCTGTTGCAGAAAAAGTGAACGTAATATACCAGACGCGCACACAAAAAGAAAGAGGAGGGTCGATGGAGTTTGGCGTAAATGGGCACTTCCGCATAGACCAATCTGTGCTCGATCTTATGAGGCAGGATGCAATAATTATGCACCCCATGCCGATTGACCGTCACAATTTAGCGACCACAGAAATTGATCCCATCGTGGACAATGATCCTCGCGCAGTTTACAAGAGACTGCAAATTGGCGCCGGCTTGGCCACTCGCATGGCCATACTAAAAATGATTCTTGCTCCCGAGGCGTAGATTCTTTGAATCTTCGCAGGACCCTTCTGGGTCTTTTTTATTTAAGAAAATAATGGTAATTTTAAAATAATAATTATATGTATCGCAAAGGGCAAAAAAATGAATTTTACACCATAAAGGCGCGAGAGGAAGGCTATCCTGCCAGGTCGGTGTATAAATTAAAAGAGATAGACGAAAAGTTTAAGGTTATCGCTTCTGGCGATAAGGTTTTGGATTTAGGCTCGGCACCCGGGTCTTGGATGATTTATTTATCAAATAAGGTTGGGAGCACGGGCATGGTCGTTGGGCTAGATTTAGAGGATGTGGCTATAGAAAAAAAGCAGAACATGGTTTTTTATAGACGAGATATTTTAGCTTTAACGTCCAAAGATTTGCAGGAAATAGGAGCTCCGTTTAATGCGGTTGTGGCCGATTTGGCGCCTAAAACATCTGGGGTGCCATCAATTGATGCTGGAAAATCTCTTGAGTTAAATGAGATGGCTTTCGATATTGCAAAAAAATCCTTGCAGGAAGGAGGAATTTTTTTAACTAAAATTTTTGAAAGCGAAGATACAAAAGAGTTTGCCGAGAACATAAGAAAAAATTTCACGGAAGTGAGGCGAATAAAACCCCAGGCGGTTATGAAACAAAGTAGAGAGTTTTATATTTTAGCAAAAGGTTTTCATGAATAAAGAAGAAATGTGGTTGTTGAATGAAAAGTACAACGGCCAACAGACAGAAAAATTTAAAAAAGATTTAAAAAGATTACAGGCAGGAGAGCCTGTTGATTTTGTAATTGGGTTTAAAGAATTTTTAGGAGTAAAAATTGATTTATCTAAGAAACCGTTAATCCCGCGCCCAGAAACAGAATTTTGGATAGGCGAGGCGACAAAACAGATATCTTACGATTTGCAAAGCTTTGCAAATCGTAAGATCATGTGCTTGGATATTTTTGCGGGGTCGGGGTGCGTTGGTTTGTCTATTATGCGACATATAAAGGGTGCGCAAGTTGTCTTCGTTGACAAAGTAAATAAAATCACTGCCCCCAAAATTAATTTTATAAAATCAGACGTATTTAAAAATGTAAAAGGGAAATACGATTATATTTTTGCCAACCCTCCTTATATTCCGGTAACCAGAAAGAGCAAAGTTCAAAAATCGGTTTTAAAATTTGAGCCCAAGCAGGCGTTGTTTGGAGGAGAGGATGGATTATTTTATATAAGAAAGTTTTTAAAAGAGGCAAAAAATTATTTAAATTTTGGTGGGAAAATTTTTATGGAATTTGACTCGACGCAAAGAAGAGAAATAGAAAAAATAATCAAAAAAAATAATTACAAAAGCTATAAATTTAACAAAGATCAGTTTGGCAAATGGCGCTGGGTAAGCGTAGGATAGTTTATTGTGCGACAAATGGCGAGCAGATTGACAGATTTTTAATTTTTAGTAATATTATTATTGAATCCGATGGTCGGATTTTTTGCACATTGTAATTTCACATTTGCCGTTTCAAGAAGGAGTCACTGATGATAAAACGTTATGCGGACAAAGATATCGAGGGGCTTTTTAGCGACGAGAATAAAGTCGCTCTTTGGCAAAAAGTTGAGCTGGCGGTAATGCAGGCCAGGGTTTCGCTGGGTGTCATGCAAAAGAGCGATTTCGATGAAATCTCTTTTGTTCTATCAGTCAACCCCACGGATATCACCTGGTGGAAAGAGCGCGAGGAAGAAACTCACCACGACCTGCAAGCGTGGATTGATGAACGCGTCCGGCATTTGCCGGTTGAGCTCCGCGTGCATTTCCACGAGGGGATGACTTCTTTTGACACAGAAGAGCCGGCGTTTGCGTTGACATTGAGCCGGGGTACAGATTTTGTTGTCGGCGCTATTAGCAAGCTTCTCGAGGTTATAGGGGCTATGGCAATTAAATACCGCTATACGCCGATGATGGGCATGACCCACGGCCAAGCCGCGGAAGTTCAAACTTTCGGCAAACGATGTCTAACGTGGTATATGGACATCCATAACGACCTGGCGAATCTTTTAAAAGCAAGAGACTCTCTTAGCTATTCCAAGATTTCCGGAGCCATCGGAAACTACGGTGGAGTAATTCCGAGTGTTGAAAAGGCGGCGTTGAAAATTCTTGGGTTGCTTCCGTATCACGGAGCTACTCAGATTATACCGCGCGAAGTCTACGCGCCATTGGCACAGGCAATGTGCCAGCTTGCGCTGACAATCGATAAAATCGCAACTGCGATTCGTCTCGGTGCCCGGACTCCTCGGCCGATTTATCAGGAGCCGTTCGGCAAAAAACAAACCGGCTCTTCCAGAATGCCCGGCAAGAAAAATACAATTTCTACTGAGCAGTTGGAAGGAATGGGGCGGATGGCGCTTGGCTACCTGAACATGGTTATGTTGAACATCAGAACATGGGAAGAGCGGGCGATTGAGCAATCTTCTGTTGAGCGAGTTGCCTGGCCCGACCTGTTCCATGTGACGATGCGTTCGTTGAGCGTAATCATCAAGGTTTTGGACGGCCTTCAGGTTTATCCCGATAACATGATGCGGGACATAATTGATACTCGCGGAGCATGGGCTGCCGGACCTGCCAAGGAATTTCTTCGGGAAAAATTGGTTGGGAAAGGTATTACGACAGAGGATGCGTATCGCATGGTCCAGCTGGCAGCATTCGATGTGTCTATGCCAAAGCCGAGATCCGCGCAATTACGAGCAAAGCCTCCATCAACCTTTCAGGAGGCAAAACGAGCGTTTCTTGAAATAAGAGATGAGGGCCGTTCCACAACCTCCATAGAAGATGTTATTCTGAGTCATCAGCTGGAGACAGTCGAGGATCTGGATATTTCCCGGGAAACAGTAGCCGAATGGAACCGCGTTCTTATCGAGTTTTTCTCCGACGACAAAAATATTTCCGCCTGGCGAAATATTTTCTCTTTGGACGACAGACTTAAGGACGAAGAACACCTTTTCAAGCAGATTCTTTTTGTTTAGCTAAAGCGATACAGCCCAATGCGACAACGCATCGGGCTTTTTTATTTCAAAAATTTTTGTTGACAAAAGATTGTAAATTGTGTAATTTTAGAACAGTAAGTGCTTTCGCGTGAAAGCAGAAAATCAGCAGTTCATTGTCACTGATATATAGGAAAGGATCAGCAAACATGGAAGAGTTACCTGTGAGAGAAATTGAGGTGGTAGCTGAGGGTAAGACGAAAAGAGTGTGGGCGACGGCGGGCGACTCTGGCATGGTGGTGGTTGCGTCCAAGGACGACATCACGGCCGGCGATGGCGAAAAACACGATGTCATCAAAGATAAAGCTGAGTTGTCTACCGCAACTACTTGCAATGTGTTTTCATTGCTCAAGGAGTGCGGCTTACCGGTCGCGTTTGTAAGACAGCTTGGGCCCAATAAGTTTTTGGCGCCAGGCCTAGAAATGATTCCGCTGGAAGTTGTGGCGCGCCGCGTTGCAACAGGTTCCTATCTTCAGCGCAATCCACACGTGCCTAACGGTACGGTATTCCCGCGCCTTGTTACAGAGTTCTATCTGAAGACCCATGGTTGCGAGTTTAATGGGCATAAATTCCCGGAAAGCACGCCTGGCAAATCATACGATGATCCGTATATGAAAATCGTCGGCGACGAAGCCTGGCTATACAACGCACACATTCCGTTGGCAACACAAGAACCGTTCCTGAAACTGTCTCTCGGAGAAATTTTTCCGCAAGGCAACGGGAAAGACATCATGGAGTGCATGGTCTTGCTAAATACGCACGCCTTCTTGGTTGTCGAAAAATCCTGGAAGATCCTTGGTTACGATATGCTAGACTGGAAGATCGAGTTCGGTTGGTTCAACGGCCAGCTCTACATCGGCGATGTGATTGATGCCGATTCGTGGCGCGTGATGAAGGACGGGCAGAAACTATCTAAGCAGGCTTATCGCGACAACGAAGGGCTTAGTGTGATGGAAAGAGTTCTTCGCAGGACAGCAACTCTCACCGGTTACTTCCGGATTCCCGACCAGACCTTGGTTGTCTGGAGCGGGTCGCCGAGCGACAAGATAGACGCCTTTGAGACAGCCTTCACGAGTTTTGCTCAAGGATGCCTCGGTCTGAAAATGGTCCATATCGTCAATTCCGGCCACAAGAAGCCGATGCAGTCAGTATTTGTGTTGCAGGATTTGGAGTTCGGCTGTAGGGGTCTGGGCGACTCTAATCCTCTGTCCGATCCGGTCATTGTTACCAATGTCGGCATGAGTAATGGTTGGGGCCCGACATGCGCTGCCAACAGTATGATATCTGTGATAAGCACCGTTCCCAATCCTGTTGACGTCAATTCGTCGTTGCGTATGCCTAGCGAAGTTCCGTTGATGGTGGTTACCGATCCGAAGCTCGCCGTTCTGGCCGCGCTGAAAATCCTTGCCGGCAGGAATCCGGCGCTGTATGCTCTATTGCGTTTGAAGCAGGAAGATCGCGCGATTAACGCGATTTCGCTTCCGTGATTGGTAGTATTTATTTCTATATCCCCGCTAGTTGCATGCAACTATGTGGGGCTTTTTATTACAAAATTTTATTATTTGAATTGATTAAAAACTGTAAATTGCAAATTGAAAATTATATGTCGCTGTGATAAAATATTATAATGGTCAATGGAAAAACAATACAATTATCGCCGAATTCGTTGAATTTGTTTTTGGAATGTCCGCACTGTTTTTGGATTGATAAAAATTTGGGGATTAAAAGGCCGCCACCATATCCGTATGCTTTAAATATGGCGGTTGACTCTTTATTAAAAGATGAGTTTGATACATATAGAGCGCAAAAGTTACAGCCACCCTTGCTCGAAGACAAGAAAATAAAAGCTCACTTATTTGGAAACCAAAAACTATTAAATCAATGGAGGAGCAATTTGGCAGGTATAAGATATTTTGATGCGGACTTGAAGGCAACACTATTTGGCGCAGTTGATGATATTTTAGAATTTGATAACGGGAAAATTGCTCCACTTGATTATAAATCAACCGGAAGTACGGCGGCAAAGATATATGATAGATTTCAACTTCAACTTGATACGTATACATTCCTAATGGAAAAAAATGGATATGAAACAACAAAAAAAGGATATTTAGCATTTTATATAGTAGATAAGAGCAGGGGATTCATTGACCGCCTGCCATTCAGGAAAGAAATTATTGAAATTGAAACAAACCCATCTGATATACACGAAATTTTTAAAGACGCCGTAGCCGTGCTGCGCGAACCACAGCCCCCAAAACACGGCCGGGATTGTCAGTTCGATAAGTGGCTTAAGGGCGCGAGGGGTTTTTCATAAGAAATTAGACAATACACCTTTGCACATATTAGGGCTTGACACGCCCTTTTTAATTATGTAAGATACTTATATAATATGAAAGATAACAGAGAAAATCAAATTGAAGGCCTTCTTTTGAGTTTTCACAACGCTCAGCAAAAGGTAATCTCCCAAGGAAAGTTTTTGCACCCCGGGGCTGATATCACATTTTCACAATGGGTGGCGCTTGGTGTTGTAGAAAAAAATAAAAAATGTTCGATAGACGAAATATCAAGAGCTTTGCACGTAAGCAGCAGTGCGGCAACCCAGCTTGTGAATTGCCTTCAAAAAAAAGGTTTTGTTGCAAAGAAAGTCGGGATAAATGACAGAAGAGTTTCTGCGGTGGAACTTTCTCTAAAAGCCAAAAAACTTTTTAATTCTATAAAAAAAACAAAAATCAAACATATGCAAAAGCTTTTTTCTAATTTTAGCGACAGGGAATTAAAAACATTCGTTTCCTTAATAAAAAAATTAACCGTAGGTATCTAAAACAATATTTATTTGATATAATTAATAAAATAATAGGCAAGGTGTTCAGAACGTCCCCGCTAAGCGGGGCCGAAGCAATCGTGTTCGCCTCGCTCACACGATCGTGAAAATTCCTAAATTTTTAAAACGAAAGCGAAATATCTGGATTATCGCAATTTTAGTTGTTGTTATAATAGTCGGATATTTTATCTTTAAGCCAAAAGTTAATACTTCCATCCAAACTGGTGTTGTAACAAAACAAAATTTACAGCAGACGGTGCTTTCAACCGGACAAGTTGTCAGTGGAACTGAGCTTACATTGAGTTTTCAGGGAAGTGGCGTTGTCAGAAGAATTTCGGCAATAGAGGGAGATAAAGTTAATCAAGGGCAGGTTTTAGCCTCGTTAGACCAAGCTTCTGCTCTCGCTTCGCTTACCTCAGCAAGAGGCGCTTTGGCTCAAGCGCAAGCGAATTACGACAAACTTTTAGCCGGTACTACTCCGGATAACGTTAAGATTTATGAAGACTCAGTAGCTTCCGCTCAACACGACTTAGATAGCTCTTATAATTCAGCGATAAATACATTAAACGACGCATACGTCGACATATATAACGCCTATACTGCAGTTATTTCGATTAGAAACAGTTATTTTTCCAGCTTAGACCAGGAGGGAATAAAAGTGCAAGATAGTGTGAATGACATTAATAGCCGTATGCAGAACGTAAAAAATTATTTAGATTCTGCTCAACAAAACAGTACCGAAGGAAACGTTACTCTTGCAATTTCGCAGATGCTAAATACATTAACCGCCATTTTTAACGATCTCAACGTCATCAGATACCAATGTGATTCCGGAATTTATTATTCAACGGTTTCTTCAACCAGCAAGACTTCTGTAGACACGCAGAAAAGTAATATCAACACAGCCGTGGCAAGCGTTACAACGGCTCAAAAAAATAGCTCTTCTTATAGAATAGCCCTTCAAAAAGCAAAGGATCAATTGGTTGCTACAGTTGCTCCTCCTACCCAAGCGGACATGGATTTAGCAAAAGCTCAAATACTTTCAGCCCAAGGACAAGTTGATTCGGCAAATGCGACGTTGAGTCATCTAATTATAGTTGCGCCTTCGGCGGGAACGATTACGGAGGTAGACATAAAAGTTGGAGAGCAGGCTACCGCCATGGCAAAAGCTGTCGTTTTGCAAGACATAAATAATTTACACGCCGAAGCAAACGTAAGCGAGGCGAATATAGCTTCTCTTCAAGTTGGCCAAGACACAGATTATACGTTTGACGCCTTAGGACCGGACCAACATTTTACCGGAAAAATTTTAAGCATTAATCCTGCGTCTACCGTAATTTCCGGTGTAGTTAATTATGAAGTTAAGGGAAGCTTGGATGATATTCCGGAAATAAAACCGGGCATGACAGCTAACATGACCATATTGGCTGCGGAAAAAAATGATGCGTTGGCTGTTTCTTCAACTGCGGTTATTAATAAAAATAATAAAAAATATGTAAGAGTTGTCGATGACGCTAAAAAACTTACATATCACGAAGTTGAGGTGCAGACCGGACTTCAGGCAGATGGGGGATTGATCGAAATATTATCCGGATTAAACGAAGGCCAGCAGATTATTACATACATTAAGTCCTAAATTTTAAATATGCCACTGATAGAAGTTAAGAATCTCAAAAAAAACTATGTAAATGGTGAAGTTGTCACTCATGTTTTACATGATGTAAGTTTTCAGATAAATGAAGGAGAGTTTGTGGCAATTATGGGGCCATCGGGATCTGGTAAATCAACGTTAATGCATATACTCAGTTTTTTAGACAGGCAAACATCGGGAACATATAAGTTTGAGGGAAAAAATACAAAGGATTTCGACGATACATATTTGGCAATGTTGAGAAATGAAAGGGTTGGTTTTGTTTTCCAATCGTTTAATTTACTGGCGCGCACAACCGTTTTAGACAACGTCCGGCTTCCGTTAGTTTATAGTAAACAAAAAAATTACGATGAGCTAGCTGAAAAAGCATTAGAATCTGTGGGAATGTCGCACAGACTGAATTATTTTACAAACCAGATTTCCGGCGGAGAAAAACAAAGAGTTGCGATAGCAAGAGCTTTAGTAAATAATCCTGCTGTAATTTTTGCTGATGAACCAACGGGAAACCTTGATTCAAAATCAGGAAACGCGGTTATGCAAATTTTACAGAAATTAAATAATCAAGGACATACAATTATTTTGGTTACCCACGAAACCGATACTGCAAACCACGCCGAAAGAATTATTAAAATAAAAGACGGCAATATTATTTCTGACGAAAAAGTGGAAAAGCGAACAATAGCAGATGGAGACGGGGATTTAATTAAATAATTTTTACAAAAAAAGAGGCAGTCCGAAGAAGTCTCCCGTAAGAGAAATCTTTGGACTGCCGATGATTAGATATGTCAGATTAACACGTGTCCCACTTTGCACCCGGGACATATCCATTTTGGAAGTCCGGCGCAGACGTTGGATTCAATATGCACCTCTGTTTTTTTCCATCTCTTCCCGCAATGGAAACAATAGAACGTGGGCGTTGCTAGCGACCGCAAGCCCAAAAGCGCGCAGAGCACGGCGGTGGCGAGACTTGTCACAATTAGAAAGCCCAATTTAAGCCACAAACCCGCAACAAGGGTGATAACGGACGCTATAAATACCATCATGGTTTTCATTTCAAGCACTCCTTCTGAAGGATGAGTTAAGATGGTAAATGTCAAATAACACGTTTTTAATATAACTCCGCCGACTTAATTTATCAATACTTAATGGACTTTGTTGGAACAATAAAATTAGTTTTTAGGACTCTGCTTGCCAGGAAGGGCAGGTCGTTTTTGACTATTTTGGGAATTGTTATTGGAGTTGCCGGAGTGATAATTATAATTTCCTTGGGGGCCGGAGCACAAAGTTTAATTATAGGTCAAATTACAAAACTAGGATCAAACTTGTTAAGTGTCCAACCGGGAAAAAGCAATGATAAAGGGCCACCGGCGCAATTATTTGGAATTACAATCACAACATTGGTGAATTCGGACGTAGATGCCTTAAGAGATAAATCGCAGGTTCCTCATGCAGAATCTATTATTGGAGTTGTTATGGGGTCTGCTTCTGTTACTTGGCAAAACAAAACAGTGGACACAAATTTTATTGGAACAGATTATAATATGCCCGATGTTTTAAACATCAGGATTGCGTCTGGCAGGTTTTTTAATCAACAGGAAGGCCAAGCAAATGCAAACGTGGCTGTTTTAGGATATACAGTGGCCTCGGAATTGTTTGACAACACAGGAGTTGACCCCGTGGGGCAGGTGATTAAGGTAAGAAATTCTGCGCAAGCCCTTACGGGTGGTATTCCTTTACGGGTTATTGGCGTTATGCCAAAACAAGGAACGGCTCTTGTAATTGACGAAGACGACCAGGTTTATATGCCACTTATAATTGGGCAGCAACAAATTTTGGGAATCCATTATTTGCGGGCGATTGATATAAAAGTTGATTCTCCTGATAACATCGATCAAACTGTCGCAGACGTAACAAATGTTTTAAAACAAAGGCACCATATAAAGAGCGATGTAGATGTCGATTTTACCGTGAGAAATATTGCCGACGCGATAAATATTTTAAGCACCATCACAAATGCTTTAAGATTATTTTTAACAGCTATGGCAGCCATTGCTTTGGTTGTGGGAGGAATCGGGATTTTAAATATTATGATGGCAACTGTAGCCGAAAGAACCAGAGAAATTGGTTTACGAAAAGCTGTTGGCGCAAATAATTACGCGATAAGAAACCAATTTTTATTGGAAGCGGGGACTTTAACTTTTTTTGGAGGAATTATCGGAATAATTATCGGTATATTGATTTCTTATTTAATGTCTTTGCTGATGCGTTATTTGGGATATGATTGGGCGTTTGTTATTTCAATATGGTCTATTCTTTTGGCTATCGGTGTCTCAATTTTAACGGGTGTAATTTTTGGCTTATATCCGGCGCTTAAAGCGTCAAAATTAAATCCTATAGATGCGCTAAGATACGAATAAGCGAGCGATAGCGAGACTTACCCCGCCCTCTACGCTGTAGGTGTTATGTAAAACACGAACATAGAGCTTAGAGGGCGGGGTGATGATAATTTCCTTCGTACATAATCATCATGTTTAATGCGTATAAACAGTCTATAAAAGCTTTGACTGCGAATCCTGTCCGCACGGTTTTAACTACTCTTGGAATTGTAATTGGAATCGCTACAGTTATTGTTGTTTTGTCAGCAGGGGAAGGATTTAGAAGTTTAATTGATGCTCAGCTTTCATCGTGGGGGACAGACACGCTTTTTGTTGAAACTCGAGTTCCGCCTACAACAAAAAATATGGCTAATAATAATGCTGCCGCGGCTGACTTTAGTAGGGCAACTTCAACGGTACAAATTACGTCTTTTAAAACCTCTAATCTTGACGAAATAAAAAAATTAGCAAATGTCTCCGGAGCATACGGAATGGCCACAGGGCTTGCAGTGACCAGCTATCGCGATAATGCAAAAAATGTTATTTATTACGCCACCGGCGCAGAAATGTTTTCTATCGATAAGCATACTTTAAAAGAAGGAAGATTTTTTACACAAGCAGAAGATACCGGGGCTAACCAGGTTGTAATTTTAGGAAGCACTTTGGCGGATGATTTGTTTGGGCAGGATGACCCCTTGGGGAAACTGGTCAGGATTGGTACATTAAATTTTCAAGTTATCGGAGTTTATAATCCGCAGGGTTCTATGGCAGCCGGTGGAGCTGATGACGGCTTATATATGCCCCTTGTTACAGCACAGAAAAAGATGCTTGGAATAAATTATATAACTATTGGCGTAGTGCAAATGAAAGATGTGAATTTGGGCGACGCTACCGCCGAATCAATTCGTGAAACCATGAGAGGGCTTCATAGTATTTCAGATCCAGCAAAAGATGATTTTACCGTCACAACACAGGCAGAGGCCATGAACACATTTAATACAATTTTTAACGGCATAACAATTTTGCTTATCGCTATTGCTTCAATTTCTCTTATTGTCGGCGGAGTTGGAATTATGAATATTATGTATGTTATTGTTACAGAAAGAACCGCTGAAATAGGTTTGAAAAAAGCGCTTGGGGCGACAAACACGAATATTTTGAGAGAATTTTTGGTTGAGTCGGTTTTAGTTACAGTTTTGGGCGGTATTATAGGTATTTTACTTGGAGCCATATTGGGTTGGTTGGTATCGATAATAGCAAGTTATGCCGGGTTAGCGTGGACATTTATGGTGCCCGTGTATGCTGTAATAATTGCAGTGGGCGTATCCGGCACTATTGGGATTGCTTTCGGGGTGTTGCCCGCCAGATCTGCAGCACGGCTTGATCCGGTCGAGGCAATGCGATACGAGTAAAACGCGCATTGTAATTTTATTTCAACAGGGTTAAAATTAGGCAATATAATTATTTTTACAAAATATGAATTTTAAGTTTAATAAATCTTCGGGACAGGCTTCAAGGCTTCTATTAGTTTTAGCAATAATAGTTTTGGTCGCCGTAATAATAACCTTTTTGGTAATGAGAATGGCACAGCCGCCTTCTCGTCCCATTCAAACCTCAGAACCGACACCAGAACAACCGGTCTATGAAACGAAGTTGGGTGATATTAGGTTCGTTTTTCAGTCATCAATAGATAAAGGAAATGTTTTGAGCGCATCCAAAGTTACTAACACTCAATATGCCTATTCCACGCTAAAAGACCTTGTTACAACGGAAAAATTTATCCAGGTTACTGTTGGAGCCCAGAATAAGGGTTTTGTAAATATTGAATCTGGCGCCTGGGATCTGGGCAGGATTATTACTGCTGATGGGAGGACATTTGAACCATTAGAGGGTTATACTATAAATCCGTGGCTACCTACGTCGAGTTCCTGCAAGGCCCTATTAAAGCCAAATTTTGATCCAGTCCCATGTACAAAAATATATGAAGTATCCAAGGATTCAGCCGGTTTAGGTAATATAAAAGTGGAGGTTAAAACAGGCACAGGCAATTCGCCTGATAATTTTTCCTCCGGGAAATTTGATTTGTCACTGATTAATTTAATTATTAAATAGTAAAAATATAAAAATTTAAGGTTATGGCAGATATAGATAAAAACTCTATCCCAAACAATCCCGAAAGCGAGGGGATTAGCGTTCCCGAAAAAAGGGTGCCTAATGTTGAGAGAGAGAGATTTGTCGAACAAAAAATAACTCCCGAGAGAAAGCCGGAAGCAAAAGAGGATAGAATTGTGTTGAACGAACTACGACAGGAAATAGAAAGAATGGAAATGGACGACGGCACAAAAGCCGAGGCGGAGAAAGCCAGAGAAAAAATAGAATTTTTAGGAGAAAAAGAAAAAATAGAACATCTTTTGCAACTGGCCCGCGAGAAGGGAGTTGTTTTTGCAATACAGGTTGCCAGAAAAATGAATGAGCCATACCTTTTAGATATTCTGCACGACACTTTGGCAAACGAAGGATACTATAAGGATTTTCAGAGAGTCGCCAGTAAAAAAGACGACGATGACGATGATAATAATAAAAAATAAATGTCTATAATTATTCCAGGACTCATTCTAGTTTTTTTACTGATAGTACTAGCTTTTATTATAGTTTTAAATTCTGAGTCAAACGAAAAGAAGTCTGTTTTTGGTGGCCTTGAAATGGTCTTGTTTTTAGTTATGATGCCCAAGAACCTCTCCAAAAAAGAAGGGGAAGAACGAAAAGAAGAAAAGATAACAATAGCCCAAATGGAACAGGTTTTCTCTAACTTTTTGTATTTAAAAAAAGTAGGGATGTTTCAAGATCCACCATGTTGCGCTTTTGAAATTGCGTCCCAAATAGGAGGCTCTGATATTTCATTTTACGTTGCTGTTCCAAAATATCTGGAATCAGTTTTTGAAAAATATGTTCAGGGTGTTTACCCTAATGCTGTTGTTGATAAAGTTCCGCAAGATTATACCGTTTTTGAACCCCAAGGGGCAACTGCCGGAGCATATTTAAAACTTGCGGAAAACTCCCTTTTTCCGTTAAGTACATATAAAACATTGGAAACAGATCCTTTGTCGGTGGTTACAAATAATCTAAGCAAAATTTCTGCAACCGAAGGGGCTGCTGTCCAGGTTATAATACGGCCGTTGTCAAAACTAAATTTAAGAAAAGCCGGCGAAAAAGCGTTAAAAAAGATAAGGGAGGGAAAATCCGCAAAAACTGCCGCCGAGCAATCGTATTCCGGTGGAGCGCTATCTGTAGTTGAAGTAGTAGATGAATTATTTGTAAGGGGGCCAAAGGATTCAAAAATGAAAGAGACAGATTCTTTAAACAAGGATAGGGAACAGGGGATTGACCAGATAGGGTATGACGCTATTCAAAATAAAATTCAAAAACAGCCATTTGAAACAAACATTAGGATTATAGCCTCCGCTCAATCGCAAAATAGGGCAGAGGAGATATTGGGCCATTTAATTTCCGCCTTCAGTCAATTTTCTCTTTCGGCCGTAAACAGTTTAGAGCCAAAAGAAGTTTTTAGAAAAGAGTTGCAAAAATTAGTTTATGATTTTAGTTTTAGAATTTTTAGGCAGAAACAAGCTAACGTTTTAAATTTAGAGGAACTGGCAAGCATTTATCATTTTCCGACGCATTATATTGAAACTCCATATATTAAAGCCGCAAAATCGGCAACATCTGCTCCGCCCTCAGATCTTCCGGAAAAGGGAGAGCTTTTAATCGGAGAAGTTGATTACAGAAACGAAAAAAAGAAAGTTTATTTTGCTTCAAGGGAGGACAGACGAAGGCATTTTTATTATATTGGACAAACTGGGACGGGAAAATCATATTTTATGGAGGGATTGATTACACAGGATATTTTGAAAGGAGAAGGAGTGGCCGTTATTGATCCTCACGGAGAAACAGTAGAGCATATTTTAGCCAGTATTCCAAAGGAAAGAATTGATGATGTTGTAATGTTTGAGCCGTTTGATATTTCGCGTCCATGCGGTTTGAATATGTTAGAGTATGATTCACCGGAACAAAAAGATTTTGCAGTTCAGGAAATGATAGCAATTTTTATGAAACTTTTTCCGCCGGAAATTATAGGCCCAATGTTTGAGCACTATATGAGAAACGCTATGCTGGCTTTGATGGCCGATAAAGAGAATCCGGGGACCTTAGTCGAAATCCCAAAAATGTTTACAGATCCAATGTTTTTGCAGCAAAGATTGGCAAAAGTTTCCGACCCGATTGTAAGGAGTTTCTGGACAAAAGAATGGGCGCAGACAACAGGTTCTACAAGATCTGATATGTTGGGCTACGTTGTTTCAAAACTTGGCAGATTTATTGAAAATGAAATGATGAGAAATATTATCGGCCAATCGCATTCAGGTTTTGATTTGGCCGATATAATGGATAATAAAAAAATATTTTTGGCTAATTTGTCTAAAGGCTTGACAGGAGAAGTTAATAGCTCTTTGCTGGGATTGATTTTAGTTTCAAAAATGCAAATGGCAGCTATGAGACGCGCAAGAGTTCCCGAGGAGCAAAGGACAGATTTCTATTTATATATTGATGAGTTCCAGAATTTTACAACCGATTCGATAGCTTCAATTTTGTCTGAAGCTAGAAAATATAAATTAAATCTAACGATGGCTCACCAGTATATGCCCCAGTTGACAGACCAAATCAGAGAAGCTGTTTTGGGAAACGTTGGAATGATGGGATCTTTCAGAATTGGAGCCGAGGACGCAGAAAAGCTGGAAAAACAGTTTGAGCCCGGATTTTCAAGGTTTGACTTGGTGAATTTAGATAACCGCACAATGATTGTAAAAATGCTGATTGACGGAAAAATTTCAACTCCGTTTAAAATGAATACTTTGCCACACGATAAGGGCAGACCAGAAATTGTTGAAGCAATCAAAAAAATATCAAAATTAAAATATTCCCGCGCAAAAGAAATTGTTGAGCAGGAAATCAGCCAGCGTTCATTCGCCGAACCCGCTCCGGCCTCTGCGCCAACAACCCCGCCTCCGCCATCCGCACCAATGAAGAAGTAAATCAAAAGAGGGTATTACCCCCTCTTTTTTTACAAAAAGAAACGGCTCATACTAGGCTTTTCCTAGTATGAGCCGTTTCTTGATTCATTTATTACGATATTTATTCTTTTTCGGCGCGTTTTACGTATGCTCCCGTTTCGGTATTAACTTCAATTACATCGCCCTCTTCAATAAATAGGGGAACCTGTATAATAGCTCCAGATTCTAAAACTGCTTCTTTGGTTCCGGCCTGAGCCCTATCTCCCTTAATTCCGGAGGCCGATTCTTTAACCTTCAATTGAACCTTAATCGGCAGTTTAAAAGTAATAATTTTTTCGTCAAAAACAACCCCGGTAACAATTTCATTAGGTCTTAAATATTTTGCTTGTGTGCCAATTTGAGCCTCGGTAAATGAAAATCTTTTTGAAGGGTCGTTTGGTTCGCAGAAGACGTATTCGCCCTTGCTTTGGTAAATAAATTTAATATCTCTTTTTTCTAGATTAGCTTCCTCAAACATGTCGCCCTGCTGAAAGTTAACTTGTTGAACTCTCCCGTCTATCAGGTTTTTTATTTTACTTTGAATAACTGGTCTCCTTTGAGCCATTTTCATAGCCGCTGAATCCAAAACAACCCATGGTTGTCCCTCATAAATAAATTCAACTCCTTTTTTTATATCTGTATGTGACAACATAGACGCTTCGCTCTATCAGCGAATTACGAATTGCGTTCGAATGTACGAATTCGTATATTCGTAATGGATTCGTTATTCGTTGATGATGTAAAATAGTTTTATTGTACCACTCTCCACTCAATTGTGGATTCTTTGTCGGCGAATTCTAACCACTCGCCATATTTTGAAATTACAAACCATTTCTTTTTTGTAGTGGAGAATATCATGGGGTCTCCTCTGTAGAATGGTTTTTTTACAATTTCTTTTGGTTTTAATCTATCCAATTCCAGCCATTTTTTAAAAACGGTTTCAATTGCGTAATCTAATTTTCTGGTGTTTGCCCAGCTCGCAACTTTATTAATAGCCTCTTTTGCTTTTTCAACCGAGCCCGCTAATTCCAGCAATTGCTTTGCAGGTTTTGTAAATCTCGAGTATATTATCTTTCTTTTTTTAGCATTTTCTTTTAATTCTTGCAACCCCAGACCTTTTGACTGGAAGAAGTGAGCGATAATATTTTGTATCGCCGTTTCCTCATTTAATTCTTCAAATTCAGTGATTTTCTGCTTATTTATATACTCTTCAATTTTCTTTGCGTTCTTTTCGCCAATACCTAATTCCATTATTGCCTTTAATCCCTTTCTTTGGCTCGCCGAAGCGCCTGCGGAGGCGGCTTCTTTATAAACATCACTTATGTCAGATTTTAGGTTGTTTAAAATATTTACAGCGTTTTTATAGGCCCTTATTTTGTATGTTAAAGCCTTATCTCCTTTTATTTCTAGGAGCTTAATGGTTTCATCAAAAATTTTAGCAATTTCCTTATTCATAGTATATGTTATATTCTATCATATTTTACAAAAAAAATGCCCAAATCCTAAGATCTGGGCTCTGTTTTAAGTGGTTTTGGAACTCTATGGATTAAGCGGCCGATTCCGCCGAGAAATCCTTCTTTTCTCTTCCGCTCGATTCTTTGCTTCAAGCGCTTGAGGGCCCGAAGCTCCTTGCTGGTGATACTGTTGAGGACCGCATCCAAAAGGATTTGGTCTCGATAATAATCAAGAGCTTTTTGCGGAGTGGGGAAGGTTCCATTGGTCTCGATGACGAAAACTAAGTTATCTCGCTTCCGGATAATGTTTTCGCTTTTTTCTTCTCCGATTTGCACTTCCAGGGTTTCTCCGCTGGGAAACTCTTTAATGACGAGTCCCCAGCGCCGGGGATCATGGTCGCCGTCAACCACTATCACAAGATCATCTTTTTCTACCTTGTGCTCACTCATATTTTGCTCCAATCTTTAGTTCTCAAGGTTCGATGGCCACTCTTTTTTTACTACATTACAGAGGGAATGTCAATTATTTTGTCCCTTGTTTTGGCTCCGATTCTTTGATAAGATTAAAAAATAAATATATGCAAAAAAGACATAGAATATTTGTTGCCATAAACTTGCCCGGAGATATAAAAAAGGCGCTGTTTGAGTATTCTAAAAAATGGCCCGATTTACCGGCAAAGTGGACAAATAAAGATAATCTTCATATCACGCTTGAGTTTTTGGGTAGTTTAACCGAAGAAGATATTGGCGGGGTTTGCGTTGCAGTAAAAGAGGTGGCCGAAAGACACGAATATCTTTCCTTGAGCTTAAATCAGATTTTGTATGGTCCACCTCAGAAAATACCACCTAAAATGGTGTGGGCAGAGGGTGAAAAATCAAAAGAGCTGGCTGATCTTAGAAATGATTTGGAAGAAACTCTGATGGAGAGTGTTGCTTTTGTGCCCGAAAATCAGACTTTCGCACCGCATGTTACTTTAGCAAGAATAAGTGCCTGGGGGTGGAAGGGGATTGAGCCGGAAGAAAGACCAGAGATAAACGAAGGAATTGATTTAGTTTTTACCGTAGAATCAATTGATGTTATGGAATCAGAAATGAAAAAAGGAGGACCCGTTTACACAATTTTAGAATCACACCAATTAAAAACATAAACATATAAAAGAAAAGTGAAGATACATTTAATTGGAATTGGAGGAATAGGGGTGTCAGCATTGGCACAGTACTATTTATCAAAAGGACACGAAGTTTCGGGGTCTGATTTGGTTGCTTCAGAAATTACGGATTTTGTAAAAAAAATGGGCGTAGAAATATTTATCGGTAATTTTGCAAAGAATATTAAGAAGGATTTTGATTTGGTTGTGCATAGCCCCGCGGTGAAGGAAAATAATAAGGAATTAAGGCAAGCAAGAAAATTTAAAATAAAAACCCAAAGTTACCCGGAGGCCCTTGGAGATTTAACAACAGAATATTATACAATTGCGGTTGCGGGCGCTCATGGGAAAAGCACAACAACAGCGATGATTGCTCTGGTTTTAATGGAGGCGGGATTAGACCCAACAGTTATTGTTGGCACAAAACTAAAAGAATTTGGAGGCTCAAATTTTAGAGCAGGAAAGAGCAAGTTGCTGGTTATCGAAGCTTGCGAATACGATTCGTCTTTTTTATACTATTCTCCGCAAATAGCTGTAATTACAAACATAGATAAAGAACATCTAGATTTTTTCAAAACATTTGCAAGCGTAAAAAAGGCATTCGAAAAGTTTATTTTAAAACTTCCCATAGAAGGGTTTTTAATTAGGAACGCCGATGATATAAATGCGCCAGTAATTACAGAGCAAAAATTCCAAATAAAAGATTATTCCTTGAAACAACCGGAAGCTAAAAAAATAAAAAGTATTCTAAGGGTTCCTGGTTCGCATAATGTTTCTAATGCGCTAGCTGCGCTTGAGGTTGCGCGAATTTTAGCAATCCCGGATAAAGATATATTTAGCGCACTGTCTAAATTTAATGGAACGTGGAGAAGGTTCGAAATCTTAAAGGAAAATAAAAAATATACCTTAATTAGCGATTATGCCCATCACCCGAACGAAATTTTAGCCGTGTTAACAGCCGCTCGTGAAAAATATAAAAAGAAAAATATTTGGTGTGTTTTTCAGCCGCACCAACACCAAAGGACTTATTATTTGTTTAATGATTTTGTTAAAACCTTTAGGTCTGTGCCGATTGATAAAATAATTATTACAGATATTTATGACGTTGCCGGCCGAGAAACAAAAACAATAAATAAAGAGGTGAGCTCAAAAAAACTGGTAAAAAAAATTGATAAGGGAAATGTGATTTATCTTGCAGTTGATAAGATAGAAAATTTTGTAAAGGATAATATTCCCGAGAATAGTGTTTTAATAATTATGGGTGCTGGAGATATATATAAATTAGCTGAAAATTTTAGAGCATTGTGGAAAAACGCCACTTTCATTTGAGCATAATAATTGTTATAGTTTAATATTATGACCGAAATCAACAAACGAAAAATTGAAGAGATTTTAACAAGGGGAGTAGAAGACGTAATTGTGAAGGAGGAGTTGGAAAAAAAGCTTCTTTCCGGAAAAAGAATCAGGCTCTATTTTGGCGTAGATCCGACGGGGTCTGTTTTGCATTTAGGGCACGCAGTTGTTCTTCGCAAGCTGAAAGACTTTATGGACTTAGGACATGAAGTAATTGTATTAATAGGGGATTTTACGGCCAGAATCGGAGACCCGACAGGAAAAGATACTGCAAGAAAACCATTAACGGAAAAAGAAGTAAAAGATAATTTTAAGGATTATAAAAGACAAGCCTCTAAGATTTTAGATTTTTCCAAGGTAAAAATAAAATATAATTCCACCTGGCTTTCAAAATTAAAATTTGCAGATATTTTGAGGTTAGCAACAAATTTTACAGTTCAGCAGATGCTTGCAAGAGACATGTTTGACAGGAGAATAAAAGAAGACAAGCCGATTTCATTGCAGGAATTTTTGTATCCCTTGATGCAAGGATATGATTCTGTTGTTATGGACGTTGATTTAGAAATTGGTGGGAACGATCAAATGTTTAATATGTTAGCCGGCAGAACTTTACAGAAAAATATAAACAATAAGGATAAGGATGTTTTAACATGCAAACTTCTTTTGGGAACAGACGGTAGAAAAATGAGCAAGACGTTTAATAATTTTATTGCAATTACTGATAATCCTGCGGATATGTATGGAAAGGTGATGTCTATAAAAGATGAACTTATAAGCGATTACTTTGAGCTGGCGACAAGCCTTTCAAGAGACGAAGTCTCAAAAATAAAACAGTCATCGGATAACCCGAGAGATATAAAAGCCGTGTTGGCAAAAGAAATTGTAAAAATATATCACGGCGAAAAAGAGGCCGAATCAGCGGAAGAAGAGTTTGATAATGTTTTTAGAAACAAAGAGATACCAACGGATATGCCGATTTTAGAAATTACGAATGGAATTTATAACATAGTTGATTTATTGTGCCTGCCTGCCGGCAGGCAGGCGACACCGCTAGCTTCTTCAAAAAAGGAGGCTAAAAGATTGGTTGAGGGCGGTGGCGTTTATGTGATAAAAGATAGTGTAGAAACGAGAATAACTAATTGGAAGGAAGAAATAAAATTAGAGGAGGGTATAATTATAAAAGTCGGCAGTAGGAGATTTGTAAAAATATCTATTAAATAATATGCAATTAAAAAACGTAATAATATTTTTGGTACTGATTATAACTTTAGTTACAATTGGGTATTTTGCTTATACCCAGTATTCCTTAAATGTGGGAAACGTCGGCCAAGAAAATACCGCGTGTACGATGGAAGCAAAAACCTGTCCCGATGGGTCTTTTGTCGGGAGAACGGGTCCCAATTGCGAATTCGCGTTGTGCCCTACTAAGACGACAAATTGGAAAGTATATAATAACGCCGAATATAATTTTGAGTTAAGCTACCCCGAAGATTTTTTTGATCCGGAGCAACAGCCAAAATTATTAGTCGGTGATTGTAACTACGATGTTTTTCCTGACCAATGCCCGAATATAAATAATATTGTAGCGCAGGATATGGCATTGTCGGGCGGAGATGTAAGCGCGATAAAAAATAATTTGTCTAATCTGGGGTACTGGGATGTAAGCGGGCAACAGCAGACAATAAATGATGTACAATATTGTTTGTATGCTACGGGCGACGCCGCAGCCGGACACGCATTTAACTATTACTATTATGCGACAGTGAAGAATCAAAAATGCCTTGTTGTTTATATGGCTACCGCTACCGAAAATTGCGATTTTTATCTTCCGCTGGAGCCGGGCAATACAGAACAGGAGAGTAATTATAACAACTGCTTAGAGAAAACCGCGGCACAGCCGATTCTAATGAAGCAAATTATTTCAACATTTAAATTTAAATAAATATAAAAATTGTTATGAGATTCTTGGTAAAAGATGCTGCAAAACATATTGGAGAAAAAGTAACTGTTTCCGGATGGGTAGATGTAAGACGCGCCCACGGTAAGATTTTATTTATCGACCTACGCGACATCAGCGGAATTATGCAGGTTGTTTTTATTCCCTCCAATAAAGGAGTCTACGAATTAGCAGAGAAACTAAGACCAGAATGGGTTGTCGAAATTACAGGTCAAATTGTAAAAAGGCCGGATAATATGGTCAACTCAAAAATTGAAACCGGGCTAGTTGAGCTTTCCGTGGAAAGCCTTAAGGTTCTGTCGGAGGCGGAAACCTTGCCGTTTTCTATTGATGGAGATGGTTACGAAATTGGCGAGGAGGTTAGAATGAAATACAGGTATCTGGATCTACGCAGGAAGAGGATGAAAAAAAATATTATTGTGCGGCACAGGGTATTAAAGTTTGCAAGAGATTTTTTGGATGAAGAGGGATTTGTCGAGATCGAGACTCCAATTTTGACTAAATCAACTCCTGAAGGCGCGAGAGATTATTTGGTGCCAGCCAGAACGGCGCCTGGTAATTTTTATGCGCTTCCGCAATCTCCCCAGCAATATAAGCAATTGCTAATGGTTGCGGGCTTCGAAAAGTATTTTCAGGTTACCAGATGTTTTAGAGATGAAGATCCAAGAGGGGACAGACAACCAGAATTTACCCAGCTTGATATTGAAATGAGTTTTGTTGAGCAAGAGGATATTCTCGACCTGATTGAAAGGCTATATACAGCGATTGTTAAAAAAATTGCTCCTGAGAAAAAAATCCAGCAAATACCCTTTCCGCGCATTCCTTATTCTGAGGCTATAAAAAAATATAACAGCGACAGGCCGGACCTAAGAAAAAATAAAACAGATCTAAACGAACTGGCGTTTGCTTTTATTGTTGATTTCCCGTTATTTGTAAAACAAAGCAAGGAAGATTTCTTTTACGGGTCGGGTGAGAAATTGGCGCCGTCTCATCATATGTTTACAGCACCAAAAAAAGAAGACATCCATTTACTTGATACAGATCCACTAAAGGCCAAGTCATACCAGCACGATTTTGTTTTAAACGGGTATGAAATCGGAGGAGGCAGTATAAGAATTCATGACCCTAAAATTCAGGATAAGATTTTTGACCTAATCGGATTTAGTGCGGAACAAAAAAAGCAATTTTCTCACTTGCTCGAGGCATTTAAATTCGGGGCGCCTCCGCACGGCGGAATAGCTCCCGGGATAGACAGGTTTTTGATGCTCTTGAATAATGAGCCGTCAATCCGCGAGGTTATTGCTTTTCCAAAAACTGGAGATGCCAGAGATCTCATGATGCAAGCGCCATCCGAAGTTGATAAAAAGCAATTAAAAGAATTACATATAAGCGTAACTAAACCCGTTTCGGGCGGAAAAACTAAAAAGAAGCAAAAATGAACATAAAACGCGTAATCGGGGGATGTCTGTTATCGGTTGCATTTTTGGTGTTTTTTATATCCTTTGTTGTAGGAGCGCAGTGGATTTTAAAGATCGCCATAGGCGACGGTGTATCTACCGCAGCCCTATCCGGATTATTTAGTGGTGTGGTCCCCGTGGCTAATTCGGATAAAACAACACTGGCAGATGAGAGCAATGTTGGCCAAGCCCCATCTAAAAATCAGCAGGTGGAGGAGCTTGATATTCAGGCAAAGTCAGCAATTTCTATGTGGACAAATATATCTGGCGGAAGCGAAATTGTTTTTGAAAAGAACAGCCAGGAAAATCTTCCTATTGCCAGTATAAGTAAGCTTATGACAGCCTTAATAGTAGCAGAAAATCTGGATATTTCTAAGGAAATTAAAATAAGTAGTATCGCCGCTCATCAAAGTAATGATCCGGAGTCGCTAAAGGAGGAAGAGACATTTTATGTGAAGGATCTTTTGTATACAATGTTGATCGGCTCAGATAACGCCGCGAGCTATGCGTTTGCCGAATCAATTGGTGTTGATGAGTTTGTCAATTTAATGAATAAAAAGGCGGAAGAACTAGGACTTTCCGACACCATTTTCTCGAATCCTACAGGGCTTGGTCCTGAGAATATTTCAACCGCTCAAGACGTTGTAAAATTAGCGGTATATATATTAAAAAATTATCCATTTATTTTTGGTATTACAACAAAGCCAGAATTTGATCTTCGAACAGTTAATGGGAAAACCATTTATAAAATTACCAGTACAGATAAATTACTAAGTGATTCGTCCAATTTATCCGGAAGAATTATGGGGGGAAAAACAGGGGAAACGCCATTTGCGGGAGAGTGTTTAGTCTCCGTAGTAAAACCTCTTGGTGAACAGGGATATTTAATTAATGTAGTTCTGAATGCAAACAATCGGTTTGAAGAAACAAAAAAAATGATTAACTGGGTGGATAAGTCTTACCAATGGGAGACGATAAACAAAGCAAAAATAGCAGAGTTGCCACAAATATCTAAAGCATTTAATCCAGATAATTTAACTTGGGAGGAAGCCGTTTCTTCGGCTCCTTGGGAAGAAAGGGATTCTCACACAGTCGTTGTTTATAACAATAAAATTTGGTTAATGGGCGGATTAAATGCGAATGGACACATGGCAAGCCTCGGAGATGTCGACTACAATTCCGCGACGTATCCCGGCGACGTTTGGTCGTCTGACGACGGAGCAAGTTGGCAACTTGTGGCAAATAGTGTTCCATGGGGGAAAAGAAGATCGGTCGGGCTAGTTAATTTTAAGGGAAAAATTTGGATGATGGGTGGTTATAGTCCGGATTATGGCTATAGAAATGATGTTTGGTCAACGGCAGACGGAATAAATTGGGAGCAGGAGAGCACGTCTGTTGCCTGGTCGGCCAGAGAAGGGCAGGATTTACTGGTCTTTCAGGATAAAATTTGGCTAATTGGCGGAGTTAAATATGATAAAAATGTATCTGCGGCGAGCTCGGAAAAAAGTGAGCTTTTTAATGATGTTTGGTACTCTTCAGACGGCATAAATTGGATAGAAGCAACTGCTCATGCTGCGTGGGCACCAAGGTGGGATATGGCGATGGGGGTTTTTGATAATAAATTATGGCTGGTTGATGGAATGGTTTTCGGCGGGAAGATGTTTAGAGACGTTTGGTACTCTTCAGACGGCACAAATTGGATCTTAGTTACTGACAGCCCTCCATTTAGGGCACGACAAGGAAATTTTTTGACAGAATATAAGGGTAAAATGTGGATTATTGGAAGGTTGGATGGGGTTAATGGTGGCGCAAATGACGTTTGGTATTCTGCCGATGGCGCGAATTGGCAGAAAACAAAAACTGACCCAGCCTGGTTTGGCAGAGAAGATTTTGGCGCAGTTGTCTTTAAGGATAAGGTTTGGGTTTTAGGAGGTATGGATAAGAATTGGGAATGGGTAAATGATATTTGGTACTCTACGTTTTAATCGATTGAAAAATAACCTTCATGACTCTGCTTACATTTAACGTTATTAAAGTTCTTAGTTTAGCGGCGATGTCCTCGTGGATAGCGTTTATTTGGTGTCCATTATTGACGAATTTTTTATACAAACACAAATGCTGGAAAAAATGTGCGAGAACAAAAACAATTTCCGGAGAGGACGCGACGGTTTTTAACAGATTGCATAAAGAAAAGGAAATCGGTACCCCAAGAATGGGAGGACTTTTAATTTGGCTAACGGTTCTTTCTGTTGCTTTTCTATTTTTTATTTTATCTCTAATTTTTCCGGATACATGGCTTGCACAGTTTAATTTTTTATCGCGAAGCCAAACGTGGCTCCCGCTTTTTACATTAGTTGTTGCATCTCTTGTTGGTCTTGCTGATGATATTTTAGTTGTCAGTGGATTAGGTAAATACATAGGAGGAGGACTTTCTTTTCGGAAACGGCTTTTTCTTGTTGTTTTAATAGGTCTTATCGGAAGCCTTTGGTTTTATCAAAAGCTTGGCTGGGACGTTGTCTATGTTCCTTTTTTTGGAGACGTTTCCCTTGGGTTTTGGTATATTCCATTTTTCATTATAACTATGGTTGCCTGTTGGTCGGGTGGCATAATTGACGGCATAGATGGTCTTGCCGGCGGAACATTTGCATCCATCTTTGGGGCTATGGCGGTTATTGCTTTTTCTTTAGGGAAAATTGATTTAGCTATCTTATGCGCGGTTGTGACGGGAAGTATTTTTTCATTTCTATGGTTTAATATTCCGCCCGCCAGATTTTTTATGGGTGAGACTGGGATGCTCGGTCTGACAACTCTTTTATCTGTTGTTGCTTTTCTAACTGACTCTGTTTATATTCTTCCTATAATCGGAGGCCTTTTAGTTATTACGGTTTTGTCTGTAATAATACAGCTTTTGTCAAAAAAATTCAGGCATAAAAAAGTTTTTCTTTCTACTCCTATCCATCACCACTTTGAAGCTTTGGGCTGGCCGTCCTATAAGGTAACAATGCGAGCGTGGATTATAGGCATAGTATTGGCTTTTATAGGAGTGGCGGTAAGGTTGCTAAGATAATTTATTCTCCGGGGACTTGGTAGCGCAAGGCTTTTTTGTTGTATCGAACAGTTTATACAAATTGACTAAAGACATTATTTATGAGAGAATCCTAAATGTTCGTTTACAAGTTGATATTCTAAGGACGGAATAAACCCTAAGGCAAAGGAGTTGGCAATGAAAAAGCTTTTCTCGAACATTGTAGTCGTAATAGTTGCATACACGATTGGTACAACAATCGGTATCATCTTTTTGTTGCTTAAATGGGTGGGGAAGATCAAAACTGTAAATCCCGAGAATTTTCCAGAAGTGAAATCTCGGCTGATTATTGTCTGCAATCACCCGGACTTATTAGATTGCATGCTCGAGGTCTTTCTTATTCCCGCCCTTTTATTCCCGCATCATTTTTTGCATCCGCTAAAGTTTACGCCGTGGTTTACACCAGACAAACGGAACTTTACGCGTAAATGGTATTGGTGGTGGCTTTTACCAAGGGCAATACCCATTATTCGCGGTGGCAAAGAAAACAACGGAGCCAAAGAGGCAAGAAAAATGCTTCAGGTTCTTGCGAAGGCCGCCATAATAGTTCTTTTCCCTGAAGGTGGCAGAACCCGCAACGGCGACACATTTCTTTACAGTCCAAGCAGTGGAAGAAGAATGAGGCCGCTAAAGAAATCTGTTGGTTGGTTGGTGTTGAAGACTAAAGCCCCGGTCTTAACGATTTGGACAGAGGACGTCTCCTGGTTTAAGGAACCAACCAAAAGGTTATTTTCTCGGCCCAGGTGGAAAAGAAAAATCACCGTTAAGATTGGTAAGCCCATGCAATTTTCAGACAGTCTGGAGGCAATGAGTCCGTCCCAACTTACCGAAGTAATAACCTCAAGTCTGCTTCGGTTAGCAGACCAAGAGTAATTCATGGGAATTGCTCTTTTTATTTTGCACATTAATGAGCTCCATGGTACGATTAATTAATGAGGTCGAAATTTTATCCGTTCAAACCAAAAATAATAAAGCTCCGTGAATCTGGAAAAACATACGGAGAAATTATTAAAATAATCGGACGAAGCATTCCGAAAAGCACCCTGTCTGATTGGTGCAGTAAAATTTATTTAAATAGTAAACAAAGAAAAATAATTAATAAGAAGATTAAGGATAACTGCAAAAAGGGGATGGAGGCTGCGCGGATAGTAAATAAAAAAAGAAGAGAAAAATATTTAAAATCAGTGGTTGATCGCAATAAATATTTGGCTAAAACATTTAAGGATAAAAACGTCGGCAAGATTGCTTTATCAATGTTATATTTGGGAGAAGGCACAAAGGGTTTGGACAGGGGGTCATTACGCTTCGGTAATTCAGACCCCTTTATTATAAGTCTATTCTTGAATTTAATAAGAAAATGTTATAAAGTAGATGAAAAGAAATTTCGGTGCACAATTTTATGCAGAGCCGATCAGAACATCAGCGACTTAGAGGAATTTTGGATAAAAACTACAGAAATTCCAAAAATCCAATTTTACAAAACAAGAGTAGACCCAAGGACAATAGGGAAACCATCCCAAAAACTGGACTACAAAGGAGTTTGCGTAATAGATTATTTTTCCGCTGATTTATTTTTAGACTTGATGCAAATACCAAAAACAATTTTTTAGGGCCTGTGGCGCAATGGCGGCGCAGCCGCATGGCATGCGGAAGGTTGGGGGTTCAACTCCCCCCAGGTCCACTAAATTAAATGCCACAAGAAATTGCGGTATTTATTTTTTTTGTGTATAATAAATAAGAAATAGTATAAAAAATTTAATATAATTACATGAAAAAAATATTTATAATTGTTTTAGTTTTTTCTGCCCTATTTTTAATATCTGGGATTACGTTTGCGGATACAACTCAAAATACACCGGCCACTAAAAGCAATTTGCCACGTGTAAGTGCGCCTGCAGCCAATAGACCGGATCAGATTCCCATAAAATATACCGCTGAGGAACAGTCTTGTATCAAGGCCGCTCAAAAAACAAGGGCAGATGCCACAAAATTTGCCGTAGATGCTCTTAATAGCGCGACAAAAGATGCGCTTAAAATAAAACAGGACGCAATGGCAGCAGTTCGAAGCGAAAAAGATGTAAAGGTTAAATCCGCTGCGCTAAAGGTAGCTAACGAAACGTATAACAATAATGAAAATGTTAAGCGGGCAAAAGTTCCCTATAATTCCGCCGTTAAAACAGCAAACGACAAATATAAAATTGACTTAGAGGCCTGCTTGTCTAGACAAAACAATAACGATAAAGGTAATAATAAAAATATCGGCGATTCTGGTTTCCTGAAAGGGATAGTTAATAGCGCTTCCGCAGCTATATCCAATACTTTTTATAATGTGTTCTCCAGAATTTTTATAGGAATTAAAGGATTTTTTTCAGGAAAAAAATAATTTAAACTAAAAATTGGACGGGCTCTGTTCAATTTTTAGTTTTAATAAGTCTGCTGAAAAATTGGTTTGATTTTTGTAAAATTTTTTGATAAAATTAGATTTATATGATTAGTAAAAAAATACTTTATCCTGGCGTTTTGGTAATTTTATTTGTTGCCGTTTTTGGAGCAGGTATTTGGGTTGGCGTTGAAAAAATTGCCTATCATGTGCCACAGCCTGGAACAATAGATTTTTCACTTTTTTGGGATGCATACAATAAGCTTGAGCAGAAATTTATTGATCCTTCAAAAATAACCAATCAAAATGTTATATATGGCGCCATAGAAGGAATGACAAATTCCTTAGGCGACCCTTATACGGATTTTTTTGACCCTGAACAGTCTAAAAAATTCTATCAGGATCTTTCAGGCTCCTTTGAGGGCATTGGGGCGGAAATAGGAATTAAAGATAGTATGCTTACAATTATAGCTCCTCTTAAGGGTGCTCCCAGCCAAAAGGCGGGACTTAAATCGGGAGATATAGTTTTAAAAATAGACGGAAAGGATGCAACGGGTATAACAACCACGGAAGCTGTCGGTTTAATTCGTGGGCCTAAGGGGACATCTGTGACTCTTAATGTTATGCGTGACGGTTGGAAGGCCCCCAAGGATATAAAAATTATAAGATCTACAATACAACTGCCGGCAATGGAATGGTCTCTAAAAGACGGGGGAGTGGCGTATATACAGATTTATCAGTTTAATGACACACTCAATTCAGAGTTTGAGGCAGCCGCTCTTGATATTTTACGAAGTGGCGCAAAGAAAATAGTATTAGATTTAAGGGATAATCCCGGAGGTTATCTTGATACAGCCAAAAATATTGCAGGGTGGTTTTTGCAGAAGGGTCAGGTGGTAACAATCGAGGATTTTGGGGGAGATAAGGAATCTCAAATATATAAAACAGAAGGAAACTCTTCTTTTGCAGATTTGCCCGTTGTTGTCTTGATAAACAAAGGATCAGCATCGGCATCAGAGATTCTTGCCGGCGCTATAAGGGATAATCGTGGATCATTATTGGTGGGAGAAAAGTCATTTGGAAAAGGTTCCGTGCAGGAAGTAGTAGATTTAAGAGGGGGTTCCTTCTTAAAAATTACCATTGCTCGCTGGTTAACGCCGAAAGGGGATTCTATTTCAGAGGTTGGATTAACTCCAGATATTAAAGTCGAGCTCACAGATGAAGATATCCAAAAACAAAAAGATCCTCAGTTAGATAAGGCTCTTGAAATAATTAGAGGTTTAAAGTAGAATACGGTTAGTAAAAAACAATAGTTAAAAAATATTTTTTGATATCATTTTTAAAAATAACTAATTATGAAAGTAATTTTTCTACAAGACGTTGAAGAAAGCGGAAAAAAGTACGAGGTAAAAGAAGTAAAAGATGGTTATGCCAGAAACTTTCTGCTTCCTCAAAAACTGGCGAAGGCTGCAACCAAGGATGCCTTAAAATGGCTGGCGGACCAAAAAGAAGTTATTGAAAAAGAGGCCGAGGAGGATTTGAAAAAATCTCAAGGATTAGCTTCTCACCTCGACGGTTTAGAAGTTATTATTTCAGTAAAAGTAGGGGACGAGGGACAGCTTTTTGAGTCGATAAACAGCCAAAAAATAGTTGATAAATTGAAAGAGATGGGGTTTGAGGTTAAACGATCTCACGTTAAATTAGAAAATCCCATCAAAGAACTTGGGGAATTTAGCGTAAATATAAATCTAGACCATAATTTAGAAGCGGAGATTAAGGTAATAGTAACAACCGAGAATCCGCTGTCCGAAAAAGAAGATAAAATGGAGAAATAGAAGACAGAATCCCAGCTAAAGCTGGGTTTTCTGCTATAATAAAACAATAATTATGGCAACAAAGTATATTTTTGTTACCGGCGGAGTGATGTCGGGAGTAGGAAAAGGCGTAGCCACGGCCTCAATCGCTAAAATTTTAAGTTCCCGCGGATTCAGTGTTACAGCTATTAAAATTGATCCGTATGTTAACGTGGATGCGGGTACCATGAATCCCACTGAACACGGGGAAGTTTTTGTGTTAGACGATGGGATGGAATGCGATCAGGATATGGGTAATTATGAAAGGTTCTTGGATAAAAATTTGTCCGGCGTCAACTATATGACAACGGGAAGTGTTTATCTTTCAGTTATAAACAAAGAGCGCGCAATGGAATATGAGGGGAAATGTGTGGAGGTTGTCCCACAGATTCCATTGGAAGTAATTAATAGGATAGACAACGCGGTCAAGAAAAACAAGGCCGATATCGCCATAATCGAAATTGGTGGGACAGTTGGTGAGTATCAAAACATTTTGTTTCTTGAAGCAATACGTATATTAAAAATTAAAAAACCAAGAGATGTTCTTTTAACCTTGGTCAGTTTTGTTCCCTCGTTGGGAGCCGGTGGGACCGAACTAAAAACAAAACCTACCCAGTACGCCGTTAGGAGTTTAGAGTCGGCCAGTTTGCATCCCGATATAATTTTAGCCCGCGCGGGCGTTCCACTTGACCAGAAGAGAAAAGAAAAAATCCAGTTTATGTGCGGGTTGCAGGAAGGAGATGTTATTTCAGCCCCTAACGTAGAAAGCATCTACGAAGTACCAGTAAATTTCGAAAAGGATAATATTAGTGAGAGAATTTTAAAGAAGCTTTCCTTAAGGGCAAAGAAAGAAGACCTGAAGGAATGGAGAGTGTTTGTTAATAATATAAAAAATCCGACAGGAGAGGTGAAAATTGGAATTGTCGGAAAATATTTTGGTAGTGGAGACTTTGTTTTAACAGACTCTTATATTTCAGTTATTGAATCTGTAAAGCATGGAGCTTATTTTTATAATAAAAAACCAATCATAGAATGGCTTGATTCCGACCTATACGAAAAGAAGCCCGAGGCTTTGAATGAGTTGAAGAATTATGACGGCATTGTTATCCCTGGCGGGTTCGGGAATAGGGGAGTAGAAGGAAAAATAAAAGCGATTGAGTACTGCAGAAAAAATAAAATTCCGTTTTTCGGCTTGTGCCTCGGGCTTCAACTTTCCGTAATTGAATTTGCCCGAAATGTCGCGGGAATAAAAGATGCCACATCCAGAGAATTTGAAAAAAACCCGAAAAATCCTGTAATTGACGTTATGCAAGAGCAAAAAAAATTGTTAAAAGATAAAAACTACGGTGGGACAATGCGTCTTGGCGCATATGACTGCGAAGTTCAAGATAACACAATAAGCCACCGGGCATATAAGGATTGGGCAGGAGAGAAAAAGGGTGCATATACTATATCTGAAAGACATCGACATAGATACGAGGTAAACAACGACTACCGGGACGTGCTTCAGAAAAATGGGCTTGTTGTGGCAGGAATAAACACGAAGAAGGACTTGATCGAAATAATTGAGTTAAAAGACCATCCTTTTTTTGTTGCTACACAGTTTCACCCCGAATTTAAATCGCGTCCTCTAAAGCCGCACCCCTTGTTTAGAGAATTTATAAAAGCAGCTATTAAGAAGTAGCATCCAGGTATAACAAAAAATCTACCCTTTATGGCAGATTTTTTATTTAGAGAAAAAATCTATTTTGTGCCGACCTTGACCGAAACAACCTTAGCATCTCTTCTCGAACCGTCGTAGAGCTTTTTAGTTGTTTGTGTAAACTCTACAATACCGTCTTTCATAGCATAAATAGTATCATCTGAGCCCTTTTTTACGTTTTTACCTAGAAGATATTTTGTGCCACGTTGTCTTATAATAATCATTCCAGTTTTAACTCCTTGGCCGGAGGAGATTTTAACTCCAAGCCTTTGAGAGGCAGAATCTCGTCCTAGTCGAGTTGAACCTCCCTGTTTAGTTTTCGACATGATTTTAAGTTAGCTTTCAGCATTACCGCATAGAGGGTTGCTAATAAGCCAATTTTGTTTTAAACTTGATATAAGTAATGCTATCAAAAATTCAGGGTTTTGTCAAAGATAATTTTAACAATATAATACTATTTATAATAGTGGTGCTTTTATTGCTTCTGGCGTTTGCCACAGGATATATTACTGCAGGATACCAGTCAAAAGAGCCCATACAAGTTATAAACCCACTATGAACCCCGTCAGAAATTTTTAAATGATAAAAACATAAAAGAATAAAAAAATTTTAAAATTATTTATGAATAACCCAGATAAAAAACAGACTTCTAGCGAGGTGAACATCCCACAGCACATAGTCCTGTTTCCTGATGGGAATAGAAGGTGGGCAAGGAAAAAAAACCTGCACACATTAGAGGGCCACAAACAGGGATATAATAATCTTTTGGATTTTGCCGAGTGGTGCAAAAATAAGGGAGTAAAAACACTAACTGCTTTCGGATTTTCAACAGAAAATTGGAACAGAAGTAAAGAAGAGGTGGATTATTTAATGAAACTTTTAGAGGGCTGCCTAACAGATAATCTGGCAAGATATGACAAAGACGGCGTAAAGGTTCGGGTGATTGGACAGCGTAAGCCTCTTCCAAAATCTCTGCAAGAAGCAATTGTAAAAACAGAGGAAGCCACAAAAAATAATTCAAAACTTTTTTTAAATTTAGCGATAAGCTACGGCGGGAAATGGGATATTTTGAACGCCGTCAGAAATATCGTCAAAGAGGGGATTGAGCCCGATAAAATTGATGAAAAATTATTTGAGGGACATCTTTCTACGGCTGGGCTTCCTATACCGGATTTTATAATAAGAGCTGGCGGAGAAATGAGGATGTCTAATTTTGTATTATGGCAGGCAGCTTATTCTGAATTATATTTTTCTCCAAAATTATGGCCCGACTTTACAGAACAGGATTTAGATATGGCGCTCGCCGAGTTCGACAAACGCTCGCGCCGCTTCGGCAAGTAAAGAATTATTTGTCGCACAATAAAATAGGGACAGGGAGAGCGGGGCAGGGAAGCGAGAGTACCAAAAAAGCGAGGTCCGACCTCGCTTTTTACTTAACACTTAATACTAATTTGTTTTCGTCAGCGTCCTAGCCATATCAAGCCATTTTGGCTGGCGAGGTCTTAATTTATATTTTGCGGACGATTTATGTATTTCTATAAGAGAGCAGAGTTCATTTTTTTTCCAACTAGTTAAGCACTTTCCATGATTTTTGTGAATTATTTCTACAGCCTTAGACCAAAGCTCAAAATCTTTTTTCTTTTTGTCAGCCAATAAATTTTTACGGAAAAATGGAACAATAGTCCCAGCAACGTCTCCAATTTTTTGTACGGAGAATCTTGCCTGGTCTTTTGAAATAGTAACTTCGCCGCAACCCAGTTCGTTTTTTATTTTTTCCATAACCTTAGCATTTTCTTTTGGAGAAGTTATTACAAACTGGACTTTCCACCTGTAATAAGTGGGAGAGTTAGTTCTTTCGTGCCTTGTGTCTTTCCTAAATTGCAGATCAAAACATCCGTCTTTATTTACCAAACTTGCAATATCAAGATTTTCTTTGCCCATGATTTAGAGATTTAATTGTGTATGAATGTATTATAGCAGATATTTGATTATGCGACAATATCCTGCAAGTAATATTTTTATTATGCGATATATAATTAAGGATTGATTTTGTCTTGTTTATGTTGTATCTTAAGGTCGGATCTTTTAACGAAAGGAATTGGCCATGGACATAATTGATACGATGCTAACTGATGCTTGGATAAAAAGAATTAATGATTTGCCTAAAGGATTTCGGCTGAACGTAGAATTCAGGTGTCTGACCCTTCGCTATGATGGGCCCGATTTTCGGAATATAGTTCAGCCGGGCGGAGAAAAACCCGAGGCACTAGAAGACTGCGCCGAAATAGCATCAATTAATGTTGAAAATGCTCCCGACGAAGAAGAAATTATGGGTTTTATAAAGACCAACGTCGAAAAAACCCTAGCTCAACTGAGCCAACTCTGATTTATTTAGAGTTTTTTATTTGTCTTTCGTGCGCGAATATTTATTGTGCGACACTTCGACAAGTTCACTGCGGGTAGATCGGATAAATAAAAAAGAGAGCACAAAGCCTTTTTTATTTATTTTTTGTCCGGGCCTGAGTGGAACTGGTGGTGGGCAATATCAATATATTTTAATCCGTGCGGTCTCGTAGCTTTGTACTTTTGCATGGCAGAGTGAATTTCCAGTAAGCGGTATCGGTCATTCTCATCCCAATTATTTTTAGAAAAACCTTTTATTCCTTTTCGTGCGTTAACTTTTTTCTTTTTATTTTTACTCATTATATCAATAGCCTCAGACCAGCTCAAAGTCATATTTCTTTTTAGCCTGCAATTGATGTTTTTTAAAAAATGGCGAAATTACGTTTTTTTAAATCTTCTAGGTTTGAGACACAGTAATGAATTTCCTCAACTACATTATTTTTCTTCTGGTTATATATTTTTCCATAGCCAAAGGTAAACTTTATTCTTTCAAATAAATCTATTTCGTCTTTACGTGCGGTAATCGTAAACTGTGCTTTCCAGGAATAGTGTACTGGCGATCCTGGTCATTCGTGCCGCACATCCTTTCTGTATTGAAAACCAAAACAACCTTCGCCATCAACATAACCGACTATATATTTTGGGGATAATTTATTCGCTTTTAGGTTCTCCATGAAATTTTTTGTGAACATCGCGAAGTTGCTTATTTGTTACGTGGGCGTATATTTGCGTAGCAAGTATATTTTTGTGTCCCAAAAACTCTTGTATAACCCTCAAATCAACCCCTTGAGTTAAAAGATCTGTGGCAAAACTGTGTCTCAGAACGTGTGGAGTGGTTGTAATAGGTAGCCCCGCAATAATGATGTATCTCTTTAAATTTTTTTCTATTGCTCGCGGAGTCAGTCTACGCGGAGCACTTTTTTTCCCACTATAGTTAATAAATAGAGCTTTCTCGCGATCATCCTTATTCGCGTCGCGTTCTGAAAGATATTTTCCGAGCCACTCTATGGCTCCTTTTGAAAAATAAATTGTTCTTGCGCGACCGCCTTTTCCTACTATGCCAAGTTCTAGATCACTCATCCCTGGCTTGATCTTTATTTGCTCTCGATTCAGCGAGGTTAACTCGGATATTCTCATTCCAGTTGAAAAAAATGACTCAAGTATCGCTCGATCTCTTAATCCCTGTATGGTGTTAATGTCTGGGGCAGAAAAAAGCTTTTGAAGCTGTTCAAGGGTTAAAAACTTCACCGTATTCTCTTTATCGGGCCTAGAGAGGCCGATTTTATCGGGGGGGATGGAAAGTATGTCTTTGGCCACAAAATAGCCCAGAAGGGCTCTTAGAGCGATTAAATAGTAGTTCTGAGTAGTCTTTTTAAGCTGTCGGTTGTCGAAGGTGTGAGATTTGCGTGATAAATAAACCCTGTAATCCCAAACATACTCAGAAGTCAGCTGGTGGGGGAGGAGGTCATCTAATTTACTAGATTTCAACCAAACTAAAAACTTTTCCAGAAATCTTCTATAATTTTCTTGTGTCTTTGATGACAAACCTTTTTCAATATCAATCCAGTCAAGAAAATCATTTATATGTTTTGGTATTGGCGTTTGGCTCTCCTTCATATGTTCCATTGTAGTGTTCGCTTAACTATAATTATGCGAACTCTATTATATCTATAATAAGCCGTCCCCTAGGCCGGTGTCAACCCAAGAAGACGACCCAAAGTACGTCTTTTATTGACTGGGCGCGGTTTTGGTCGGCTGAGCCAGACAATTACTATTTTCTCCGGGATGTAAAATACTGTTGGTGATTCCAGAAAAATAATTTTTAATTTTTTCGCCAATGTTTTCAGAAAGTTTTTCTTTTTCCTGCGCGATCTCGCCTGTTATAGCTTCTTTACTGCTCTCCACTCCCCCGCCGATTGGTAAAATGATGGCCGAGGTGGCCCAATTAGACCCCTGAGCCATAAACGTCTTAATTTTGTCGCCGGTATCAGAGAGGACCGCCCTTCCAAATCCCCTGATAAAAGCTTGCTGACCTAAAAAAACTACACCAAGTATCGCAACTATAATCAAAATATATTTTATAAATCCCGCTTGTGTGTCCATGTAATATTTTAAAAGATTATTATATCCATTATAATATATAGCCCACGATAATCCAACACGTAGTGTGTAGTATATAATTGTCGCACAATAAAAGAGGCAACACGATGTGTGTTGCCTCGGCTTGTGTGTCAAACGAAACATTTTTCTTATTCGGGTTTTGGGTAGAACGTTTGAAGTTTTGTAACTTCAACATCCATCTTGAGCGCGTTCGCCAGTAACATGGCGATTTCGTCGGCCCTGGCGCTGTTGCTGTCGAAAATGCGCAGGAATGCCATTTGAGTGCCTACCGAATTCTCGGTGATTGTGGATGTTCGCTCGACCGTGACAACCACATCATCTGCGAACTTTTTGTTCTTCAACAGATCGAAAATCGCGATCCGCAAAGACGTTTCTCTTCCCGTTATAACACTATGGATTTCAATGTTCGGCATCGATTCTCTCCTGTTTCTGGATTAAGGTTCCAAACAAAACTGCTTAGATTATTACATATAAGCAGTTTTTAGTCAATAATCCCCTTCTCCTTGGGTATGCGTGTACTTTGTCGCATAATAAAACTACAGCTCCAGTTGCATTATAAACTCGTCTATTAGTTTTCCTTTATACTGTATATGTTTTGGAATTCGCGCCACCCTTTTAAATCCCATTTTCTTATAAAGCTTTATTGCGGGTTCATTATTTACATAAACCTCAAGCAAAATAATTTTTGGCTTGAGGTTTTAATTCTTTTTTTGCCAGTTTTATAACCTTACTCATAAGATACTTTCCAAGCCCTATTCCCCTGTAGCCGTTTTTTATAGTTATGCCAAATTTTCCTACATGATTCATTCTCCATCTTTCCTGTTCAATGCTGGCCGAGCCAACAATTTGGCCGTCACATTCTGCTACAAGATATACCCGAGTTTTATTTTCAGTTGTTTTTAGGACTCCCACTAAAAATTCTCTTTCAATCTTTAAATCAATTTCCTTGTTCATTGAAAGTTTTGCATTTTCTCTAATAAAAGAATTTATAAAATCGCGAAACTTCTTAGCGATTTTAATGTCTCTTTTTTGGATTTCTCGGATATTTATTTTTTTATCGCCGAAAAGTTTTGTTTCCATGACTAAGACAGCATTTTTATTGCGTCGTCAATTCTCTTTAGTGTTTTTTCCTTGCCAAATATTTCGGCTATCTCAAATGGACCCGGAGAAGTCTTCTTTCCGGAAAGAGCTACCCGCAAAGGCCATAACAAATAACCTTTATTATTTTCAGGATATCCTTTTCCGGAATTAAATTTTATCGATGCTGACAATAATTCTTTCTCCAAATTTTTTAATTCCCATTTTTTTATTTCAGATAATGTTTTTTCTGAAAAAGCCAGGGAGTCTTTTATATCTCCCTCCCCCATCTTCTGCCACTCCAGTAAATTTTTATCAAAATCCAATTTATCTTTAAAGAAAAAATCAGCAAGCTCTGAAATTTCTGAGAGTTTTTTCATTCTTGTTTTTGAAACTTCAACAATTTTTTGCAGTTGGTTTTGTGAAACCTGTCCCTGCACCAGAAGCCCCGTCTCTTTGAGATATGGGATACAAAGCTCGGATAGCTTTTTTATCTCCTTTTCGCGGATATAAAGACCGTTCAAAAAGTCTAATCTTTGAATATTAAAGACGGCTCCGGCCTTTTGTACCTTATCTAAGGAAAATTCTTTTATTAATTGCGGAAGAGTAAAAACTTCTTTTTCTGTTCCCGGGTTCCAACCGAGTAAAACCATAAAATTAATCAGTGCTTCCGGTAAATATCCCTGATTATGATAATCGGCTACAGCAACATCTCCTTGTCTCTTGGATAGTTTACTCCTATCGGGGTTTAACATTAAGGGTAGATGGGCGTAAATTGGCCGGTTGAACCCCAATGCCTCCTGTATTAGTATTTGTCGCGGAGTGTTTGGCAAATGTTCTTCTCCTCTTATAACGTGGCTTATTTGCATTAAAAAATCATCGGCAACCACGGCAAAATGATATAGCGGAGTACGAAGGTTTTTTGCAATTACTATGTCCCCCATCAAGCCAGCATCAAACTCAACTTCCTGCCTGATTAAATCGTCAAATTTTATTTTTTTATTACCAACTCGGAATCTTATTACAGAATTTTTTCCTTCAGCTATATTTTTTTCTACAGTTTGAACTGGTAAATTGGCGCAAGTGCCGTCATATTTTGGAGCCACTCCCCTGCTCATTTGTTCTTGTCGCTTAGCTTCCAACTCTTCGGCGGCACAAAAACAATAGTAAGCTTTTTTCTCTTTTAAAAGCTGGTTTAAATATTTCTCATAAATATCTAATCTCTGTGATTGTTTATATGGGCCGAATTTTCCATCAATATCTGGTCCTTCGTCCCATTCAATGCCGAGCCATTTTAATTGTTCTATAATTTCTTCTGTCCATTTTTGCTCGGAGCGTTGCGTATCAGTGTCTTCTATGCGCAACACAAATTTGCCATTATTTTGCTTCGCGAACAAGTAGTTAAAAAGCGCGGTTCTTGCGGTTCCGATGTGCGCAGGTCCGGTTGGAGACGGAGCAATTCTCACACGCACTTTTTTTATGTCTATTTTTTTAATCATATTAATTGTTAACTTCGAAAGTCTAACATTAAAAATTCTAAAATTTCACGGGCGATTCCGCGAGCCGCAAGAGGCTTGGCAAAATCTAGAGCGGCTTGTTGCATTTTTTTAACTTTTTCTTGATTTAAAAGCAAGAGTTGAACATTTTCTATAAAAAAGTTTGGGGTTAGATTTTGCTGTTCGATTACCATTGCAGCTCCCGTCTGAGCATAAGCAAAAGCGTTTTTTGCCTGATGGTCATTAGCTGCCATTGGCAATGGAATCAAAACAGACGGCTTTCCGTTTGCAGCAATTTCAAAGATAGAGCCCGATCCTGCGCGTGAAATTATCAAATCAGAAGCTTTATACGCGTGTTTCATCTTCTCTTCATTCAAAAACCCAACTTCATGATAATATCTTTCTAAATCCCTGTCTTCTATGACTAAGGATTCGGCGGCGACCTCTTTGGCATCTTTGCTTCCCGTAATATGAATTACTTCGTATTCTCTAAGAAGGTGATTAAATATATTTAAAACAAAATCATTTATTGCTTCAGCCCCCTGTGAGCCACCCATTATTAACAAAATAGGTTTTGAAAGTGTCAGATTAAATAATTCTACTGCTTTTTCTTTGTCTCCTTCAAGCAGTTCTTTTCTTATTGGGTTTCCTACCAAAATAGTTTTTGATGGGTCAAAATATTCTGTTTTTGGAAAGGAAACAAAAATTTTCTTTGCCCACTTTGCCACAGTTTGATTTGAAAGTCCGGGGACAACGTCTGATTCGTGTAAAAATACGGGGATTCTTAATATTCTTGCCGAATATGCTGCGGCGATAGATCCGGAACCTCCTTTTGTAAAAACTAAATCCGGGCGCAAAAAAAGCATAATAAAAAAACTTTGAATGACACCAAAAGGGATTTTAAACAAAATATCGATAAGATTGCGCCAATCAAAATATCTTCGTATTTTCCCCGAAACGATTTTTTTTATAATAAAATCCTCATGTGAAAGCAAGGCCGATGCAAAATCGTCCTTTGGACCCATATAGTACAGGGTTAAATCTTTCTTAGGGTAAATTCTTCTTATTTCTCGGGCAATGGCAACCAGCGGATAAACATGTCCTCCTGTGCCACCTCCTGTGAATAGTATTTTCATAATGTTATGAGCGGAATAAATAATATGATGAGCCTCGCCCTCTAAGCTCTATGTCTGTGATTTTATAAAATGCATACAGCATAGAGGGCGGGGTAACTATGCTAACGCTCAACTATTTTTTGAAATATTTAACAGAAGCCCGATAGCCATTAGTTCAACTACAAGATGAGACCCGCCGTAAGAAAAGAAAGGCAACGGAATTCCAGTAAGCGGGAACATTCCCACAACTGAAGCAAAATTTATGAATGCCTGAAACGTTATCCAAAAAGTAATTCCGATAGCCACCATTTTAGAGAATCTGTCGGTACAGTTTTTTGCCATTTTTATTCCGAACCAGAAAAACAAAACAAAAGCAATAATTAAAGCGATAGTTCCGATTGCTCCCATCTCTTCACCAATAATAGCGAATATAGAATCGGTCATGGCTTGTGGTAAAAAGCCAAACTTCTGAGTTGACATTCCGAGTCCTCGGCCAAAAACCCCTCCCGATCCCATAGAAATTAGTGATTGGCGCAATTGAAATCCCTTTCCTAACGGATCCGAGTCGGGATGCAGAAATACTAGCCAACGGTTTAATCGATAAGGTTCAAATTTTATTAAGAGCAATCCAAGTGCGGATCCGGAGAATATAATTAATAAAGTGTGCCATAGCGGAGTTTTTGCTGAAAAATATAAGACGAGCAAGGTAATTCCGATAACTCCCAGAGTGCTTGCGTCGCTCTGTAAATATAGAGCCAAAGTTATCAATCCTAAAAAAATAACAAAAGGGACAAATATATAGATTACATTATGATAACCTCTTTTTGTGATAGATTTCCAGTCCGACACGCTATTTTCGGAGAGCTTTGATGCTATCCATGCAGATAAATATAAAATCGCGGTAATTTTTAAAAATTCTGACGGTTGAATAGATGCAAAGCCAAGATTAATCCACCGTGAAGCCCCGCCGGCTTTAATTCCTATTCCAGGAATCAGAGCTATAAATAAAGCAATAAAGTTTGCGAAAAACAAAATAGGAGCCCACTTTCTGAGAAACGGGATGGATATTTTATAAGCGATAAACCCTAAAATTACACCCGGTAAAAGCCCTAAAAAAACCTGCCTATATAAATAGAATGTTGTATTTCCAAATCGTTGCCAGGAAGCGGGAGCAGAAAGGCAAGCGAAAAACAAAAAACTAAACCCAAGAAGGATGCTAACCAAAAAAAATAAAGGATAGTTAAGATGCTTTTTCATTCTGTTTTAATGCCATAACAGCTTTTACAAATTGTGCTCCTCGGTCGAACTCGTTTTTAAACATATTGAAACTGGAGGCTGCCGGAGATAATATCACCAAATCTTTTCTTTGCGCCATTTCAGAAGCTTTTTTTACAGCTTCTTGCATTGAAGAGACGTCATAAATCTTGGTATAACCTGGTAGGGATTCCCTTATTTTATCAGAGGCGGATCCAGGCAACATAATCAATCCGATATTTTTTTCTTTTACCTTCTCCGCCATTTTTTTATAATCAACACCCTTGTAAACCCCTCCGCAAATTATAAACATATTTTCGCCGGGATATTTTTCTGACAGCGAATCGATCGCTGATATTACGGCCTCGGGTATTGTGGCAGTAGTATCATTAATATATTTTACTCCGCTTACCTCCCCCACCAATTCCTGTCTGCTATGAACACCTTTAAAACTTTTTATTGCAGTCTCAATATTTTCAGCCGGAACGTTTATAATTTCTGCAACCCTTATCGCTCCCAGAAGATTTGATAAATTATTCTTGCCCAGCAGTTTAAATCCGGACAGGTCAATATCTCTTGGAGAATTATTTATAGAGTAGTAGCAAACCTTCGATTTCGATTCTTTGCCGAATTGTCGCACAATAAGGTCGTCTTCATTTAAAACAAGGGCGTCTGTTTTTTCCTGATGTCTAAAAATTATTTTTTTTGCATCAATATATTCAGCCATTGTTGCGTACCTATTGAGGTGGTCTGGCATAATATTTGTGATAACAGCAATTTGTGGGCTTTGGTCTAATCCTTCCAGCTCAAAACTTGATAATTCTAAAACAACCTTATTTCCCTTTTTGACTTTGGGCAGTAAATCTAATACTGAAATTCCGATATTTCCTGCCAGGAAAACATTGTTGAATTCTTCGTTAAGAATATGGTAAATCAAGGATGCGACCGTTGATTTTCCTTTTGTTCCGGTAATGCCGATTATGAAAGCTTGAGATAACTTAAAAAATAAACTTATGTCTGTTTCAATTTCAATTTCGTTTTTTCTGGCGATTTCAAGATACGGCGAGGTTTGTGGGACATCCGGATTTTTTATAATTAAGTCTGCCCAAAGAAAATCAGCCTCTTCATGCCGACCAAGGGTATATTTAATTTTGAGTTTGCTAAGTTTTTGAAGAGAGTCTTTTAATTGTTCTTCTGTTTTTAAATCTGTAACTAAAACATCTGCCCCCTGTTCGCAGAAAAATTTTGCGGTTCCTACTCCTCCACCATGCAACCCTAGGCCCATTATTAATACCTTTTTGTTTTTGAAAATTCCTCTCTTCATGTTCAATGTTTAATTCTATCAGATTTTGTCTAAAAAAAAAGCCCGCTACAAAAACAGCGGGTGCAATTAAACCCAGGGGGTGTCGGATATGCTGTCGAATATGCGGTCATAATAACTATACGAAATTTCGGGGCTTTTTCCCGTAGTTTTTCCGATAGCCTCCGCTATCGCTTGATGCAACACGCATCCCGCGTTTATACCAAATGTTGCTTCTATCTCCTTAGCCTCTCCCTCGGTTAGCTGTACGCCCAGCCCCCTACCATCTTTGCTCGGAGATACATACAAAAGCATCAAGCCTATCGCTTTCAGGCAATGTCCATTAAGCTGGTATTTAGTGCCGTTTATTATCATGGATGTCTCCTCATCGTAAAAGGCAGCAGCACAATATAAGAATTCCCAGGATTATAATTAATATGCCTCCAAATCCGCCAATCTCTTTGTAAACGAACTTTATGGTTTCTATGGCTTTTTTCATTCCATTTTCCATTTTCGGCTCCTTCCTAAAAATGAGGCGTATTCTCCAGATTTTTATATATTAGTAGAAAAGAGGTTTTTTTGCAAATAAAAACTCCGCTCAATCTGCGGGTTTCTAGAAAAAGAATTTTATTCAAACGGGTCGTTTATTATTGGTTTTATTTTTTGTTTGAAACACAAGTGGCTTATTTTTTCGAAATTATACGGGTCGTCAGAAAAATAAAATTTATGTTCACTTCCCTTCTTTATTTTTTCTGCTATCGTTGGATTTTCTTTTAAATATTTTTCAACTTCTGTTGCCATACTTTCAGCGGGATTTATGATTTTAATGCCGGAATTTATCGTTTTTTCAATCGTGTCTTTTAGTAATGGGTAGTGCGTGCACCCTAAAATTAATGTGTCAATTCCCCTTTCCTTCACCGGATTTAAATAGCGTTCAATAATTTCCATGGTAATTTTATCGTCTATTAGTCCTTCCTCCACCAACGGAACCAACAGCGGACAAGCTTGTGAAAAAAATTGCAGACCTCCGTCCATCTTGGCTAATTTATTTTTGTAGACACCGCTCTTAATTGTGCCGGGGGTTCCGATGATTCCAATTTTTTTATTTTTTGTAGTTGTTACAGCGTCTTTTACTGCGGGGTTTATCATTTCGAAAACCGGCACATCAGGAAATTTATTTTTTAGGTAATCTGAGGCCCATGCCGAGGAAGTGTTACAAGCTATAACGATTATTTTAGCGCCATTTTCTATAAGCCACTTTGTGATTTTATCGGAATATCTCTTAACGAAATCTGCTCCCTTTGTACCATAAGGGAGGCGAGCCGTATCGCCAAAATATATAATCTGGTATTCTGGCAATTGTTTAAATATCTCTTTAACAACTGTCAGTCCGCCTACCCCAGAATCAAAAATACCTATCATATTTAGTTCATATTTAATTATTTAGTATAGCAAAAACTTCCCTATATTCAAAGGGCGTTGATTTTTACGATTTTGGGTGATATATTGAAAATCCGAACGTTGATAACAAGGAGATTCCGAAATGAAAGCTATTAAGCGTATGAGTTTGCGACAGATACAGAGAATGTTTTCTTCGATCTACGGAGAAAGAAACACAAAGCTTTACGGCTCCTCAAACCTGCTTTTGCATGTTTTTGAGGAAACTGCCGTGATTGCCGAATCTTTTCGCAAGGAAGACCACAAAGACATTGACTCCGCCATCGCCCGGCTTCTCAGCTGGCTTTTGGGTTTCTGTAATAATGAAGGGATTGATTTGTCTGACGCGATATTTGCTAAGTATCATGGCGCATGCCCGTACTGCGGCAGGCCAATACACTGTACGTGTATAAGCGCAGAAGCAAAGACAAAAAAATGGCGCAGACAGAAAAAAAACGTGACTATGCCCGATTCTTTGCAGGCTTGGCAGGATATGTTCAAAAAAATATATGGCAGAGTTAATAAAGTGGCAGGAAAGGAAAAATGTTGGCTTCATCTGCACGAAGAACTTGGAGAAGTAAGCAGAGCGTTCCGGCTAAAGGAACGGGTAAATTTACGGGATGAGCTCGCCGACGTGTTCGCCTGGCTTGTTGCCTTCTGTAATAACTCCGGAATTGGTCTTGAGTTCGCAATTCTCCGATATTACCCTGGCAGGTGCGATGTTTGCGGAAAAAGTAAATGCCAATGCCCGATAGTCTAAAAGCCCCCAAAAGGCTTTTTTTATTTAGTAAACTAAAACAGCCCCGCGCGGGGCTGTTTTTAATAACGATATTATTTAGCTTTCGGTTGATAAACGCCTGAATACAATCACAAATAGAAATACTAATACAATGCCCCCGATAATCCACAAATACCAACGTTTGAGGAAGCCGAGAAGCCCTGTTGTATTAGGAGCTCCTGAAATAGAGGCGGTCGCCTGTTCTAGATTAAAATCTATCGAAACAGAATCTGATTTAGTTATTCCGGAAACAGCGACAGAGGCTGTTGCTTGTTTTATTTCGTCGGTGGCCAACATCTGTGTTTTTCCCTCGAACGTTATTGTTTTTGTTCCAGATAAAGGTAATTGGCCGATACTGATTCCCGAAACGATGTCTCCTATAACCGTTACGCCGTCTATTTGGACATTTCCTAGTGAGGAAACCTCGGTTGGGATATTAGCGGAAACAGTTGCATCGTTAATCTGCGAAGCAGAAGTATTTTGTACGGAAATCATAAAGTAAATTTGTCCGTTTGACGAAACCGCAGATGTTTTTTGCCATTGCTCGTCTACCGACTCTCTATTAAAGAAGGAAACTATCAACCCGGCAGAATCAGATTTACAGTCGCTTGGACAGTTTTCTGCGGTTTCTCCGTCCGTTGTTTCGCAAGTTTCATTACCGCATTTATCTGTTACAACCGGCTTGCTCGGGCAAAACTTTGTAAAGTCTGTAGAGTCTTTGGCACAGGTTGTGCCATCACACTTCAATATGTTGGAGCACTTACTTCCCGAGCACGACTCGAGCGTGCAAGTATTACTATCTGAACAATTCTTGTAAATCGTATTCACTGATCCTAAAGAATCATACCAATATAGCGAACTCCCATAACACTTTATATTATTGTGCGCGACATAATTATTTACCGGCTGAATATAGCTTGCACATTGTCCGTATTGGCAAGTTTGTCCGCTTCCACAAGTATAATATAAGTCTTGCTGGGTTCCGCAAGAATCGTACCAGTAAATATTATTTCCCTGGCAAAGCTTATAAGCGTGATATGTGCAGTTACCGTAACTATAGTTGTAGTTGTTGTAATTATTGCAGTTTCCAATATAATCCTGTTGCAGACCGCAAGAATCATACCAGTACAAATTGTTTCCGACACATCTTTGGGTTGCGTGGTATGAGCAGGTATTATTCTGGCAGGAATTATTATAGCAACCATTAGAGCATGTTTGAATATATGAACCCTGTTGTCCGCAAGAGTTATACCAGTATAAATTGTTTCCCAAGCATCTCTGTTCGTAGTTTTGTGTGCAGTTTCCACCTTGGCAGGAATTGTTATAGCAACCATTAGCACAAGCTTGTATGAAAGCTCCCCGTTGTCCACAAGAATCGTACCAGTATAAATTGTTTCCCGAGCACCTCTGTTCGTAGCTTTGTGTGCAGTTTTGGCCAACATAAACAGAACAGCTTGCGGTAGCTGTCAGCAACCCCGAGGTTACTGTCACAGTTGCCGTTTGAGTGCCCTGGCTATTAAGAGTATTTGAACATGTTAATCCCGCGCCGGAACAAGCGCCCGACCACGAATAACTGTAGCTTCCATTCCCGCCCAAAGCTGAGGATGTAAAAACAGTCGATTGTCCAACATTAATTGAGTTTGGTGAAGCATAACAAGAAACAGTCAGCGGAGTTTGGGGAGTTTTTGGAGAGTATGAAATTTCGTAGGTTTGATAGGATGTATTACCCCTATCAAATCCGTTACAAGCTATAATTTTTGTGGTTGCTTGATAGGTTATATCTAAGTCTGAAATATTCGATAACCCGGTCGCATATTTAACAGCCTTCTTCGCGCAACTGTTTAAATCAACTCCGCGATCGGCGCCGTCCCCCCACCAAGTCGAACACGAATTATCTGCCGGCCAGCAGTCAGGATCCGCCCCCCCATTGGAGTCAACGTTTATCTTTATAGTTCCCGTTGTGCTTGCGCTTGCTATGCCGGGATTTGCACCCAAAAATAGCAAAGCAAAACCCGCCAAAAATATAGTGCTTAAAATAAGTATTTTGTTCATATTTTTACTCAAATTAGATTATGCTATACCCTACCACTTTAAAAGAAAAAGTCAATAGATGGCCGAAAGAATTACAGTTATATAAGAAAGGCTCTATTTTACCGAATTACAGCAAGTGAAAGCGAACGGTTCTAAACACCACTGCAAAAAACAAACAAAAATCCTATTCCTTAGTGTGCCCTCGCCGCGACTCGAACGCGGAACCAATAGCTTAAAAGGCTACTGCTCTACCATTGAGCTACGAGGGCACACTAAGGAATAGGATTACAAATTACCATTGAGCCTGCCCGCCTGCTGGCAGGCAGGCTACGAGGGCACACCTAAGGAGTTGTTGCAAAGATTGTTTTAAAGTCCTTCGTCTTTTAATTTTTTCAACAATTCCTTTTGATCCTTCGACAATTTTTTCGGTGTTTTTATCTTCAATTCTATGTAGAGACTTCCTTTTCCATATCCCGAAAAATGCGGTATTCCCTTTCCTGAAATTCTTAAAACCTTACCAGATTCCGTTCCGGCTGGAACCTGTAGTAGAATATTTGTTCCTTCCAGCGATTTTATTTCTATCTCGTCGCCCAGGGATGCTTGCGAAAAACTTATTTCAGACTGCGTGAACAAATCGTCTCCCCTTCTTTCAAATAAAGGATGTTTTTTAATAAATATTCTGACAAAAAGATTCCCTGCTTTAACTCCCTTTTTGCCCGCCTCTCCCCTACCTTCAATTTTTATTACTTGGTTTGCATCTATCCCCGCAGGCACGCGCACTTCAATTATATCGTGTCCTTTTACTCTTCCTTCGCCCTTACAAACATTACATGGTTTTTCGGGAATTGTTCCTTCCCCCTTACATTCGGGACAGGTTGCTAAAGCCGTATATGAACCAAAAATAGTTTTTTTAACTTGCTGGACCTGGCCCGCTCCTCTGCAAGAAAAACATTCTTTTATTTTAGTTCCCGGTTCAGCCCCAGCACCTTGGCATCTGTTGCATGTAATATATTTTGTAAGGTCAATTTTTTCAATGGATTCTGTTAGTGTGCGTTCCAGTGGCATTTCAACGTCAACTTGTATATCCTTTCCCCTTCTTGCATCTTTTTTTGATGTTCTATGGCCTCCTCCAAAAAATTCTTCAAACATTTCTCCAATATCTCCCATATCAAACTCAACCCCGTCGCCACTCTGCGCTCTATTGCCCCAGGCCCATGAACCAAAGGGCGCTCCTCCTTGCCCTTCAAAAGGATTTGCTCCTCCCTCAAATGTTCTGCCAAACTGGTCATATTGTTCTCGTTTAGATTTATCCGAAAGCACCTGGTACGCTTCGTTTATCTCCTTAAACTTTTTCTCATCCCCTCCTTTATCGGGATGATATTTATGCGCCAGTTTGTGAAACGCCTTTTTAATATCTTCTTGCGTAGCACTTTTTGTTACGCCAAGAACTTCATAGTAATCCACGGTCTTGTGAGCGAGGCGAACAAGATTGCCTCGAAAATTAGGCTGGATATATCGGACAACCTCCTATACATTATCTATTAGATGGTTGCAGGTACATTTGTGCCTAATTTTCGCTGGATACCTTATTCCCGTCGTCGTTACTTCTCTGTATACTTTCCTTCTTCTGCTCCATCGGCTTTCTTATCCTCTGGTTTTTGTTCGTCTGGTTTTTCTTCCGGGTTTGGATTTGGGTTTTTCTGTGCCTGCTCTTTATACAGTTCAGCTCCAACCTTCTGTATGGCTTCAGATAATTCCTTTGTCTTGCTTTTAATTTCTTCTATGTTATCACCTTTTTGAGCTTCTTTCAAGGCGTTTATTTTATCCTCAACTTCTTTTTTATCTTCGCCTTTTACTTTATCTCCCGCGTCTTTTAATGTTTTTTCAGAAGTATAGACCAGAGCATCAGCTGTATTTTTGGCCTCAATTGACTCTTGTTTCTTTTTGTCTTCTGCTGCGTGGATTTCTGCATCTTTTTTCATTTTTTCAACTTCTTCCTTGGAAATTCCTGCTGACCCCTCAATTTTTATGGATTGAGTTTTATTTGTCGCTTTATCTTTTGCCGAAACGTTTAAAATTCCATTGGCGTCAATATCAAAAGCAACCTCAATCTGCGGAAGGCCTCTGGGAGCCGGCGGAATGCCGTCTAAAATAAACCTGCCAAGCGTTTTATTGTCAGCGGCCATTGGTCTTTCTCCCTGTAGGACGTGCACTTCAACAGATGTCTGACTATCAGCGGCCGTTGAAAAGACCTGATTTTTTGATGTTGGCACGGTTGTATTTTTAGGAATTAAAATTGTGTTAACCGAACCAAATGTTTCAATTCCCAAAGAAAGCGGAGTTACGTCTAGCAATAAAACATCTTTACCTGCTGTTCCCGACATTATTCCGCCCTGTATTGCAGCTCCAATTGCCACAACCTCGTCTGGGTTTACTTCTTGGTTTGGTTCTTTGCCAAATAATTTTTTGATTTCTTCCTGAATTTTTGGCATTCTTGTTTGTCCACCAACCATAACAATTTCGGCAATATCTTTAACTTCCCAGCCAGCTTCTTTTAGAGTTTGCTTCAAAAGGCTTATAGATTTCTCAATGTAATCGGCAACCATTGATTCCAAGTTTGCGCGGGTTAATTTCAGGTCTAAGTGTTTTGGCCCATTTTGGTCAGAAGTTATAAACGGCAAATTAATTTGCGCTTCTAAACTTGAAGACAGCTCAATTTTTGCTTTTTCGGCAACTTCCTTAATTCTTTGCAAAGCCAAATTGTCTTTAGACAAATCAACTCCGTTATCTTTTTTAAACTCGTTCACAATCCAGTCCATAATTTTTTGGTCAAAGTCATCTCCACCCAAATGTGTATCTCCTCCGGTTGATTTTACTTCAATGCTTCCCTGTTGTTCTTTGTCGTCGCCCTCTGAAGCCACAATTTCCATTGCAGTTACATCAAAAGTTCCTCCGCCAAAGTCATAAACAACAATTTTCTCATCTTTCTTTTTGTTTAACCCATAAGCTAAGGCTGCCGCAGTTGGTTCGTTAATAACTCTTCTTACATTAAATCCTGCAATTTCTCCCGCTATTTTTGTAGCTTTTCTTTGCGAGTCGTCAAAATATGCCGGGCAAGTAATAATTGCATCAGTAATTGTTTCGCCAAGTTTGGCTTCGGCATCTGCTTTCAATTTCTGCAAAATCATTGCCGAAATTTCAGCAGGCTTTAACCACTTATCACCCATTTTTACATCTACTCCACCATCAGAAGATTCCTTAATTTCATAAGGCATCAGTTTTTTATCTCTTTGTACTTCTGCATCAGAAAACTTTCTTCCAATTAATCTCTTAATCGAAAAAATTGTGTTTTGCGGATTTGTAACCGCCTGTCTCTTCGCTAAAACTCCAACCACTCTTTCTCCTGATTTTCCTACGGCAACAATAGACGGAGTAGTCCTCGCCCCCTCTTTGTTTTCTATTATCTTCGCTTCGCCGGCCTCTACAACAGCCATAGCGCTAAAAGTTGTTCCGAGATCTATACCAAGTATCTTGCTCATATATTTTTTGTTTATTTTATTAATTATTTTTTTGCTTTTGGAAATGCCACGCTTCCAGTACTTCGAAATACCGGAAAAGAATTCTTATCACGTTCAGAAGCCATTTTCGCCGTTTTTGCCAGCATTTGTTTATTTGGAAGTGTATTAATGACCGCCAGTATATCTCCGGGATTACCATGTACAATATTCCCCCAATTCACATGGCTAAAATGAGTAGAACTTCCCCTTCCCCGTATGTCGTCCGCATTAAAAATAACTGCGACCTGATATTGCCTGATATTCTCGCTCAATGTATCCTCATTTCCTATGGGCAGAGTTGATAGAGCATCGAATAATTTTCTCAAATTTTTCTTATCGTCCTTAAAAAAATTTGCGTTATTTAAAAATTCGCTTATCACCTCGCAACGTTCTTTGCCATAGATCTTTTCCAGCGCTTTTTTCCGTTTCCCATTCTCTTTATCTTCATCATGAGAATCCGCCTTCGCCTTTTCATTATAATGTTCCACCCCTAGTATAGCCAGATTGTTCCACCGCAAAGAAGGATCGCAACCATATAAAATGTCCTCCATTTTTTTTTGAAACACTTCTATTATTTTTTCTCTTGTTAATCCCGCATTTTTGCCTTTTTCCCGAACTTCGTTATGAGCTAATTTTAACGCGCTTAAAAACTCTTCATTTATTTTCATATTAGACGTACTTTCTTCCCAATCCGTCTGCCCAGCCGCGGTGTCAGCCCAATGCCCTTGCCTCTTCCACCCTCCCTTTCCTATAAGATATTCCTTAAAGTTACCAATAAAATGGTCGTCTTTTTTTCCATGAAAAACGTATACTTCTTTCCCGCCGAACCCAAATTTTAAATCATTTTCCAATTCGTCAAAATTCATAAATCTCACCCCAAAAGTTCGAAAATCGTCAGCCGTAATTTTGTCTAGTTTTTCTTTCGCCGCTTGCTCGGCAATAGCTTCGGGCGCGAGTTCCTTCTCTTCTTCAGCTTCAAGTTTTTCCGGTACTGGCTGGAGCTCTTGTTCTGGGTCAGGATTTGATTCTGGATTATTTCTTATTTCTCCCATAATTTCATTTATTTAATAATTAGAATCCCACCTTGGTTTCCTCGGTTGTTGTTTTCGGCCTTTCGGGAAGCTGGGTTTTTATTTCGCCAAACTTCTTTTCGTATTCCTCAACTTGTTTTTGCAAAAGCAAAAGAATTCTTTTTGCGTGTTTTGGCGTTGCGTTAAATTGCCTTCCCTGATTTCCCGACGTTATCATAAAATGAAAAAGCTCCTCATCAAACCCCATATTTACCATGCTAATTGTGTAGGCATTAGGGTCTAAACCTATTTGCACTTGTTGCGGCTGTTTTCTGTCTTTATTTTCCATAATTTTTATTTTTTAATATTTATAAATTATATTCCCAATAGGGTTGCCATTTAAATTTTACGGATAAGCAGTCTTCAATGGTTTTGCCGGTTAATGTGTCTAGTCCGAATTGAGTGGCGCGGTGGCCTACAACCAAAACCGTTTTGTCTGGATATTTTTCTTTTAATTCTTTGTAAAATTCGTGTGTTCTTTCCATGGCTTGCTCATAGCTTTCTCCATTCGGAAAAGGTTTTTTTATTGCTTCCATCTTCATCACGCTAACTTCTTTACTGGATTTTCCATTAAAATCACCATAATTTAATTCTCGTAATCTCTTATCAATTATAATGGGATATTTAGCTTGCCCCGAGCTTGTTGAGGGGTCTCCAAAAGCTAACTTTACCGTATCCACCGCCCTTTTTAAATCAGAAGTGCAGATAATATCAAATTTTATATCTCTAAGCTCATTGGCCAACTCCTTAGATTGCTTAATTCCCAATTCAGACAGCTCGCCTTGATTCCATCCGGTTGCAATTTCATTCTCGTTATCTGTAGTTGTTCCGTGTGTTGCAAAGTATATTTTCATTTTATTTGGTTTTTTGCCACATTTTTTTTCGCCATGGCCGATAATAATAATTTCTTACTTCGCTTTTGTATTCTGCCATAAACTTATCAATATCAAATGTTGGAAGTGGCCCCTTTCTGTGTTCTTTTAAATATATGCCACACTCAAATAGCATATCCCCGGGACTTATTTTATATTTTTTCTTAAACTTTTCTTTAAAGATATTTGCAAAGCTAAAAACTGCCACCAGCCAAATTAGTCGGCCCGTTTTTCCCTCATCTTTATGCTTAATAAAATGCTTATTCACGTGGGTCCTAAAGTGTGAAATAAGCTCGTCTTCGCTTACATTTTTTGCTATCGCCCTGCACCATTTCGTATATTCTTTATTTGGGTCGATTTTTTTCTCGTGCGCCATAGTCTTTATTTGCTGATCTTAACCTTTGCCACTCTAATTATTTTACCGTGCATGGTATAACCTTTTTGGGTTTCTTCTACTACGATGCCCGGTTCCTCTGCCTTCCACCCCTCCTTATCGTGGGAAGCTTCTCTGGCGGGAACTTCTTCAACAACTTCCATATAATTGGGATCAAATTTTTCGTAAAGGGTTTTTATTGCCTCAATCCCCTCTTTTTTCAGAAAATTTTCAAGCTGGTCTTTTATTTGTAAAAACCCTTGAACCCATTTATCGTTCTGCAGAAGCCCGGCATCTGTAGCCGAAGCTTGCAGATGCCGGGCTTCTGCAAGATATTTTTCTGCCAAATAAATATTGTCTAAAATTGGAATTATTTTTAGAATCAATTCTTCGTTGGCATATTTTGCTAATTGCCCTATCCTTTCCATTTCGTCTTTTTTGTAATTCAAAAAGTCTGCCCTTTCTCTTTTCCAGCCGTTTAAATACTCCTCGCACTTTGCTTTTGCATCCTCCAGCTCTTTTTTTACTTCCATTGCCTCGTCGGAACCTTGCACGGAGGCGGGTTCTTCGTTTTTAATGTCTTCTTTTGTCATATTAAAAATTTTCCAGTTCTTTAATTAATTTTGAAATTATATCTTCGTTGTCTTCGCAAATTTCGCGGGCCGGTCCCAAAATTGTCAGAGCTCGGAATATGGTGTTTTTTCCGGAAGCGGTAGAAATTTCAAGGATTTCCGATATTTCCGTTAAGGATCTCATTTCCTGTTCTATTTGTTCGTGAGCGGCCTTTATTTGTCGCACAATAAAATCTGAAAGAACCTTTTCGCGCTCAAAAGATAATTTTTCGGCAAAATATCTATATGCTTTTTTTGTTGGAATTCTCCCTGCTGACGTGTGTGGCTGTTCTATAAACCCTTCTTTTGTTAAAACCTGCAAATCGTTTCTTATAGTAGCTCCACACACGTCTAAATCCGCAACTTTTTGCAAAGCTTTTGAACTTATTGGTTCTGC
>Ga0268277_1000038_pt1 | contig 108912 bp, 141 predicted proteins | sample saktaG_5_FD_190132 | JGI IMG/M metagenome (GOLD analysis project Ga0268277, IMG submission 190132) | Saline water microbial communities from Sakinaw Lake, British Columbia, Canada - sak_2010_1_5_50m | ecosystem: Environmental > Aquatic > Non-marine Saline and Alkaline > Saline ... | reverse complement strand
GGTGCAGAGGACAATTTAGCAGGATAATAAGAGATGAAGAGCAAACAGGTAAAAGTATAAAAGATTCTGGAAATATTGGTTTATTTTCCGTGGATAGGGGTTACAATCTTTCATGGACAAGTGTTCCTGTAATATGTCGCCAGGCAGATTTATATTCTGCTTATTGTGAGGGTCATTCTGGAAGAGAAGCTCCGGATATATTTAGGCCCAAGGGAGATGGGATGTTGTTTGGACTTCAGTAAATGTGTTTAATTAGAGTTTTTTCTATAAAGTACCTTGGATCTTTCGGGATATTCTCCACTGAAAGGGAGAATCTGAAAATCAAGTGAAACTACTCTCATGAAATTATTTATTTTGTGGCATAATCTTTCATAAGCTACTTTTAATCTTTCTGAATCTGGATTTACACTTTCTGGAAGAGGTTTTGTTAAAAAAATATACTCTCCTTCTGTTCCATTCATGCAGATTGCCTCTATATCCTGATTTCTTTTTGCGAATTTTAAAAGCCTATATTCTCTGTCTTGTGCTCTTAATTGTCTTTGATGTCTCGCATTAGCTGTTCTAATTCTCATTTCCAGGTAACCTCCACATCATCTGTTCTTTGTCTTGGCTGAATATCAATAGAATCGTAATCTTTTGTCCCAAGTCCTGCTTTGTACATTTTTAATCCCAGATAGCCAATCATTGCTGCATTGTCAACTAGCAGAGAATTTTCAGGACAGAACATTTTGCATCCTCTTTCTTTACACATTATTCTACACATTTCTTGAAGTCTTTTATTGCATGCGACACCCCCGCCTAGCAATAATTCTTTTTTTCCGGTGTGGGCTAGAGCTCTTTCTGAGGCTTCAACCAGCATGGCGAATACTGTTTCTTGCATTGAGTAGGAGAGTTGTGGTAAGGAATATTTCTTTGATTCAAGCATTTGTCTTAATTTTGTCAGAATTCCTGAAAATGCAACATCCATTCCTTTTATTGAATAGGGAAGTTCAATATAATCTTCTTTATTTGCTTTATCTGCTTCTTGGGAGATTTTTGGTCCTCCTGGAAAACCTAATCCTGCATATCTTGCAAAGGTGTCTATAAAATTTCCAACACCCATATCCAGAGTTTCTCCAAAAATTCTGTATTTTCCGGCTTCATAGGCTATTATTTGGGTGTTTGCCCCAGATGCGTATAATAAAACTGGATCTTCTGCTCCGGTTAGTTCCCCAATTTCCAGGTGGGCAATGCAATGATTAACAGGGACTAGGGGACATGATAATTTTTCTGCTATCTTTTTTGCAAAGCTCATTCCTTCTAATAAACATGGAGCTAATCCAGGTGCATTTGAAAACGCTACGACTTCAATATCTTGTTCTTTGATATTTGCTTGTTTTAAAGCCTCTTCATATAGTTTATCTGCAATTTCTTTGTGGTGTTTTGCAACTTCCATTGGGATCATTCCACCTTCATTTGTTGAGTAGCTGTTTTTTATATTTACTAGAATCTTTGGCTGTTTTTCTATTGATAGAATGGCTATTCCAAACGTATGTGCTGTTGTTTCTATTGCGAGGAGATATTTCATGAGAATAGAGGACAATGAGCATATAAAAATCTTAGCAAATTGCGGGATGATTAAAACAGAATAAATAAAAAAGAAAAAGCAAAAACCCAAAATGAATCCCTACCTTCCCTTGGATAGGGATTCATTGAATATGATATAAAAAGTTAATTAATTTTTATTTCTTTTTTTTCTTAGCAGCTTTCTTTTTCTTCTTGCCGCCTCTTGCCATCTTAGCCTCGCAAACGTGTCCCTTTCCGTCAACATAGTAAAGATAGCCAGGTTTTCTTACAACTACATTTTTTACTAAAACTGTTCCCATTTTTTACCTCCTTTTTTTTAACTGATGGTTATTTCATGATTTTTTTATATTTAAATGTTTTGGTTTTGCGTTCGACGGGGTTTTGCTATTGTTTAGGGGTTATCGTCGGGAGAGGGATCTCGAGGAGGTACTTGCCCCGCCCTGAAAAGTTTGGTTTCCAGTTTTTTATAATTATTGATTTTGTTGTTTTTTTATTTTTGTCAAGCCAGATGGCTTTAAATGGGCGACAGAAAAAAGAGTGTATTGATAATGTTTTTTCTTTGTTGAAAATGAAAAGTAATGCTGGCGAGTTGGATTTGAACATTAATCCTGAGAATTTTTGAAGGATTGTTTTCATGGGTTTTATTTTTATTGATTTCTTTTTCCCGTCTAGGTAGTAGGTGAAGTTTTCTAGAACCATCTTCTTTTCTTTTTTATCTCCTCTTGTATTTCCCAAATCTTTTTTCTTGGCTCTATTATTTCATCTTTATTTTGAATATCTAACTCTGCTGATTCTTCTTTCCTGTCTTCCCATCTTTTATCCATTTTTAATTTTAGATAATGCTGGAATACTTTGTCAACATTTCTTTGATGAACAACATTATGATGGATAAATCCACCGCCAAATGTTTTTGGAATATGCATTAGTTCATGGATGACTGTTTTTACTTTATCTTCTTCGCTTAATCTATCAAATCTTTCTGAAATAACTTCAATAAGGTAGAAACCTTTTTTTCTATTCATTCCTATTTGCATTGCTTTTCCTAAGGCGTGGCAACGAGCTATTGTTCCTCTTGATGTTGAACCACGGCTTCTTAGGAAGGCTAGGTCGTCTAGGCTTATATGGTTCCATGAAAGGGCTTGGACTATTTCTGTTGCTTTTTTTCTTATATCTTCAGCTTGTTCGTATTTTATTCCCATGTTACTTCCATTGTCCTATGGACTTTGCATAGGATTTTATTTGAGCGGGGGTTAGGTAATATCTGTTGATGTCTTTTCTATAGGGATTATCTCTTTGCCTGATTGAGATTTCATAGGTTTCTTTTGCATACCCTTTTTTGATTGCGAGCCTGATGGTATTGTTCTCTTCTTTTGTTCTTCTTTTTTTATTAAACCAATATTTAATGTCTGATATTCTTTTAAGAAAATTTCTTTCTTCAAAAATACTCAGGTGAGATAACTCGTGAGCCAAAAGTCCTTTAATCAAGATTAATTTGGCATTTCTTAAGCTTTTTGAGATACCCAATCGCCTTATAATAAACTTCCCAGCCTCACCATAATACTTCCTAGAATTAAATTCATAAATATATATTTTCTTGTCCTTTAACTCAGGAAAACTTTTTATAATGAGCTCATTAACAATTTTTTTATACTCTTTTTTATAATCCATCTATTATTCAATTATCTCGGCAAATTTAGTTCTTGATGACAATGCTTTGAGTTTTATTTGCTTGGGCGATTTTTTGTAATATTTTGACAGAAGTTTTATTACTTCTAGATTTGCCTTGTTTTTCTTTGGTTTTGCCTTTACATAGACATTCAGATATTCTTTAAAATCCTCAATTCTTGATTCTGGAGAATTTGGGAAAACTTTTAATCTTATTATCATTTTATCCTCTTTTGATTATTGTTAATGTGAGAAGGATTATATAAATTATTGGTTAGCAATTTTATTATCTGTTACAGCTAGGTCATGCATCCTGAAAATAATCCAGGTCATCAACTTCCAGCATACCTAACCTGATTCTTATTTGTTGTGGACTTTTTTTCTCTAACTCCATTTGCTCTGCAATAGGATATCTTGCCTGTCTTTCATGTCTTGCTTTTATTTCAGAATATCTCGGAAAAATTAAATTTAATAAATAGTTTCCTATGCTCATAATTGTAATCAGAAGGAAAGGCTTAATAAATATTATTGTGGTAAAAAACTTAAAAAACTATTGCTTAGTATCTGGTCTTTTTTTGAAATTACTATTAAATTTTCTAGGTCTATTGAAAGGTTTTTTGTTGAATGGCTTCTTGTTGAAAGGTCTTGGTTTATTCTGGGTTTTGTTTTGATTACCTTGAACAGAATTCTTTAAGGCTATCAACTCTTCCCTTATTAGCTCTCTGATTTCATCTCTGATTGTTTTTGCTTTAGGAAGTGGTTTTGCTTTTATTATTTTTTGAGGTTGATTATTACCCTTATTATCTTTTATTATTTGAACCTGAGGGTTAATTTGCTTTGGCTGATTTGGTTTTAATTTTGATTTTATTACTGCATGGGCTGCTGCAAGTCTTGCAATAGGAACCCTAAAAGGTGAACATGAGACATATGAAAGGCCAATATTATGGCAGAATTCAATAGTCTTTGGATCTCCACCGTGTTCTCCGCAAATTCCCATTTTCATATTTTTTCTAACTGCTCTTCCTTTTGTTAGTGCAATTCTCATTAATTTTCCTACTCCTTCTTGGTCTAAGCTCTGGAATGGATCTCTTTCATAGATTCCAAGTTCAACATACTGTTTTAGGAATTTTCCTGCGTCGTCTCTTGAAAAGCCACATGTCATTTGTGTTAAATCATTTGTTCCAAAACTGAAAAATTCTGCTGTCTTTGCAATTTCATCTGCTGTTAATGCTCCTCTTGGGACTTCAATCATTGTCCCAACATGATACTTAATGTCTACTTTTTGTTCTTGCATTACTAGCTTTGCAACTGCATCAACCAATAACTTTTGATTTTCGAATTCCTTAATATTTCCTACTAGTGGAATCATTATTTCTGGTTCTACCTTTTTTGATTGTTTGATTAATTCTGCTGCTGCTTCAAAAACAGCTCTTGATTGCATTTCTGTTATTTCTGGATAAGTTATTCCTAATCTACATCCCCTATGCCCAAGCATTGGATTAAACTCATGTAGATCTTCAATTTTTTCTTTTAATACATCTGCTGAAACTTTAAGTTCTTTTGCTATCTCTTGTATATCTTTTTCTTCTTTTGGAAGGAATTCGTGTAATGGAGGATCTAGGAATCTTATTGTAACTGGTTTTCCGTCCATAATCTCGAATAATTCTTTAAAATCTGTTTTCTGCATTGGAAGAATTTTAGCAAGTGCCTTTTCTCTTCCCGCTTTTGTTTCTGCAAGAATCATTTCTCTAACTGCTTTAATTCTTGATTCTTCAAAAAACATATGCTCTGTTCTACATAGTCCAATTCCTTCTGCTCCGAACTTTACGGCTTGTTCTGAATCTTTTGGAGTATCTGCGTTTGTTCTTACCTTTAATTTTCTAATTTCATCTGCCCAAGACATTAATTCTGCAAAATCTCCTGATAATTCTGGTTCAACTAAATTAATCGCTCCAATAAAAACTTCTCCGGTTGAGCCATCTAAAGTTATAATATCTCCTTCTTTGATTGTTTTTCCTTTAATTTCAATTATTTTATCTCTTTCTGAGATTTTTAATTCTGAAACGCCAGCAACACAGCATTTCCCCATTCCTCTTGCAACAACTGCTGCATGAGATGTCATTCCGCCTCTTGCAGTTAGAATTCCCATAGAGGCGTGCATACCTTCAATGTCTTCTGGAGATGTCTCTAGTCTTACTAGAATAACTTTTTCTCCTTCCTGATTCATGTCATGTGCCTTTTCAGCTGTGAATACTACCTTACCAACTGCTGCACCTGGTGAAGCTGGAAGTCCTCTCGCAACAACTTCTTTTGTCCTTTTTGATTTCTCGTCTAATCGTTTATGTAATAGTTGGTTTAATGATTCTGGTTCAACTTTTAATAGTGCTTGTTCTTTTGTTAGTAATTTTTCTTTTACTAGGTCAACTGCTATTTTAACTGCGGCTGCTGCGGTTCTTTTTCCATTTCTTGTCTGTAAAATGTATAATTTTCCTTTTTCTATTGTAAATTCCATATCTTGCATATCTTTGTAGTATTCTTCAAGCCTTTTTCTTATATCACAAAGTTCTTTGTAGATTTTTGGTGACTGTTTTGCTAAAGTGTCCATCGTTTCGGGTGTTCTTATTCCTGCTACAACATCTTCTCCTTGTGCATTCATTAAGAATTCCCCATAGAATATATTTTCTCCTGTTGATGGGTTTCTTGTGAAGCAAACACCTGTTCCGGAATCATCGCCCATGTTACCAAAGACCATTGATTGAATGTTAACTGCGGTTCCAAGTAAGCCGAAGATATTGTTCATTCTTCTATAAGATATTGCTCTTGCATTATTCCATGAGTTGAAAACAGCATAGATTGCCATTTCTAATTGTTCTTTTGCATTATCTGGGAAAAGTTTTCCTGCTTTTGACTTTATGAATTCTTTATACCCCTTTATTACCTTTTTTAAGTCGTCTACATTCATTTCTGTGTCTAACTTTATCCCTCTTTCATGTTTTACAGTTTCTAAAACTTCTTCAAAGCCATGGTGAGGGACGTCCATTACAACATCGCCAAACATTTGGATAAATCTTCTATATGAATCATATGCAAATCGAGGATTTTGTGTTTTTTTAGCAATTATTTCAACAGTTGTATCATTTAATCCAAGATTTAGGACAGTATCCATCATCCCAGGCATTGATGCTGCTGCTCCACTTCTTACTGAAACTAGTAGAGGATTTTCTCCGCCTAATTTCTTTCCTGTTTCTTTTTCAAGGTTTAAAAGTGCTTCGTTAATCTGTTGTTTTACTTCATCACTTAACTTTTTGCCTTGTTTATAGAATAAATCACATGCTTGTGTCGTTATTGTGAACCCTTGAGGTATTGGAAGCCCTAATGCGACCATATCACACATATTCGCACCTTTTCCGCCTAGAATTTCTTTACCAACTCCCTTTCCTTCCTTGAATGAATATACGTACTTTGCCATATATTGAAACAAAAATTTTGGTTTATAAAGATTGTGGTAGTGGAGTAGTTATTTTTATGGATAATTATGTTTAATAGTATTGGTTTTTGATTATTTTTATGATATTCAGGCATGATAATGAGAGCAGGGATAGATTGGCAGGGATTTTTTCTGGCAATCCTGAAATGTATAACTATTATAAGACTGTCCTTAATGATGTAAAAGGAAAGGCAATTTTAGCTAGGGATGCTGAAGGGGGTTTGGAAGCGGATATTAAATTTGTAGATGAAGCGAATTCTCTTGCAAGGAATTCTGACTATTTTATATTTGAGGTTGATGATACTTATACGGATTGTTGCGGGTTTAAAGTTTATCAGAAGGTTGGAGAAAAAATGGTTTTAGTGTCTGATCATATGGCTCCTGAAAACTTTGAGGAGATTGTTGAATTTTTACATGAAAATAAGATTAAGAAATGTTTTACTGCTTATGTCCCATCAGAAGGTTATTTTGGAATTAGGGATGATTTTGATGAGTCTTGTGGACATTCTGTTGAATATGCTCCAGTCAGTATTAGCACAGATTTTCCTAGAAATGATGATGGGGTAACTGTAAGGGATTTCAAAGAAAAGGGGATTGATGTTATTCTTTTAAATTACTAAACTTTTATAAACCCTTGAAATTATTTTAAATTATGAATTTTATTTTTATGGGCATACAGGGAAGCGGGAAAGGAACGGTGGCAAAAATTATGTCTGAGAAGTTTGGATTATATCATCTTTCTACAGGAGACTTATTAAGGGGCGCTTCTGGAGAACTAAGAAAGGAAATTGACGAATATATGGCTTTGGGAAAATTAGTTCCGGATGAATTAATGTTAAAGGTGTTAAAAGAGAAGTTATCGAAGCCTGAGTGTGCAAAGGGAGTTATTTTGGATGGATTTCCTAGAAACATTGAGCAAGCTAAAGAACTTGACAAAATAATGAAAGTAACTAATGTTATTAATATTGAAATCTCGGACGAGATCGCTATAAGGAGAATGAATGGAAGATGGAACTGTAAAAAATGCGGAATTATTTATAATGTATTTACTGAGCCTAAGCCAAAGAAGGAAGGTGTCTGTGATCTTTGTGGTCTTGAGCTTCATCAGAGGGGAGATGATATCGATAATGGGGCTATAAAGAAAAGGCTTGAGACTTATAAGCAGGAAACTATGCCCGTATTAAAGTATTATAATTCTGTAAGGGTCAATGGTGAGCAAAGCATTGAAAATGAAGCAAGAGATGTTGAGAAGGCGATTAGAATGTTAATGATGTTACAGTGAGGATTATTCTTTTTTTATTTTAAAATTAAAATGCGATTCTTCTGTATAATGTTGGAAGCACTTCTGGAACTTTCTCTGCGCTATCAATTTCTCTATAAATACAATTCTCCGATATTCTTCTAACGTTGTCATCTATATTTGGACCAAATGCAAGGACAATAGGCACACAACCTGCTTGTCTTGACTCGGATAGAGCAACCCTTGTATCTTCAGCAGCGTATTCACCTTCATATCCCATGTCGTGAGGGACTCCTTCCATTAGATAAAACAAAAGTTTTATTCTTTCTGGCTGTGCCTTTAGTATTGAGGTTCCGTGTCTTATCCCTGCCCCATCTCTGTTCTGTTTTAGTGGTCTTACAGAGCCTATTCTTTGTCTTACTGTAGGACCATACCTCTCATTAAAGTCTTTTATCATATAAAATTCAACATTTTTTTCTGTCTCACCTGAAAGCATTGCAAGAGCGTATCTATCTTCAGTTGATTCTATTGCTTCTGCAAAATAAACCTGCGCCTGTTTTATGAGATCTATGACTCTTGTGCCGGGATTATCGATGTCAGTAAATCTTCTTAAGGAGCCACTGTCTTCAGATAGAACAAGAGATGCAACAGATCTCCTGCTCTTGTAAGTTCTTGTATATACTTTTTCTGAAGGAGTAATGCCAGAAGCAATCTCGGCTCTCATTCTAACTAATTCATTGAAATCAAATTCTCCGGATAATTGTCTTCTTACTTTTTCAATATCTTCCGGAACAAGCATCTCAAATCTTTGTTTTAATTGGTTCAACTTTTCTGCGTCTGTTTCCATTAATTTTGCAACATAATTATTATTAATTACGTCTGGATATGCAGTTTCGATAACTTGAACAAAGCCCTCTTTGTATGAATTTGCTAAAGAATCCCATTCATTATATCTAAATTTCTTCCCTACTGCAGGAGATTCTAGTTTCGCAACTAAGAAAGTATTTTCAACATCCTCTCCTTTTTCTGCAATTTCCTCAAGAGGTGCAATTACTACTTCTTTAGGAGGTCTAAAAGAGTCAGCTACATTTTTTCTTACCCATTTATAGGCTTCTGGAACAGCGTTAAAGGAATCAACCGATTCCGCTCCTTCATCCCTTAATCCTTGAATGGTATCATATACTTTCTGTTCTAGATTTTCATCACGTTCTCCTGTGAATACAGCTTCTGTAAATTTCCTGAATCCGTTACCAGTCTTAACTTTACTTTGCATCATTATTTTCATTTGTTGAAGATCTTTGACTAGTCCTGGGAAGTTTTTCTGGAGTTTAGAATCAATTCTGGAAAATTCTAGGAGGTTAAATACAACTCTGGCAAGTTCAGGGTCATCAAAAGAATCAAAAAAACCAGTTATACCATCTTTCATTTTTCTTTTTGCAGTTGCACTTAATTTTGAAGAATCTACCTTATATGTTTGAAACATTAGAGCTCCTGATTGATAGGAAGCAAGTGCTTTGTAAATACCGTAATTATCCTCCTCATCTGAAGAAATATTAACGGCTGTAGGGAACATGAAACTGTCATCTTCAACTAGACACTTTAATTCAAGGGATTGGGAATCTTTTATTTTAATATTTCTACCAGTCAAAGCTTTTACATAATTGGCTAATCTTCCATGGATATCTGAAAGGGGCAAACCTCCAACAGCAGTAGATAAATCTCCAGTGAAATAACCATGCGTGTCTTTAAAATAATCTGCTATTTCCTTAGGGTCTGTCCTTGTTCCCATTGCTCTTTTTACCCATACAGGTATATTCTTACCAAGGGATGCTGCATTTTTTACAACAGATTCAGCATAAGCAGAAAAAATACTTAATTGGGTCTCGAATAAGGAAGCAGGAGCAAATTCATGAGAATTGGTTAAAGGAATCATATTTGTAATTGCTTTTGCACCATTGATTACATCTTGCCTCAATTCATCAGGGACTTTTTTAACTGCTTCTGTTAACTGTGCTAAATACTTAGGATTATAAACATCTGGTGCAACCTGAAGATTATGCACTCTTAAAAATATGTCGTGTAGTGCTGAAAGATTTTCTCCCCCAACCTCCTGCAGATTTCTATTTACGGAGTTAAGAATAATTCCTTCAAGGTCCATAACTTCTTTATTTTTCTGGGCTGTTCTTTCGGATGTTCTCTGGGTTTTTCTTATTTCGCCTAAACAGTATTTTATTTGATTATTTTTTTGTTTTAGAACAAAATCAAGAAGATTACTTACAAATAAGTCGGTTGCTTTGTCACTTTTGTCTGAATTTTCTTTCCTGTAAAAAGCATTCAATATAGCGTCCCAGTCTTGGAAATCAATCTTCCCTATTAGTTGGGGCATGAGTGGGAATATTTTTCCAGCATATCTTTTTAAAACTGAAAAGAGTCCTCCTCCTCGTGAATATACAATCTCACGAGTTTCAGCTATATCTTCACTTATTGCTTCTGATTTTTTTCTCATATTTCTTCTGCTTTCCCATTTAAATAATGAAAAATGAACGTCTTGGCTTTATCAACATCTTTTGTTACAGAATCAATTATTGAATCTGCAACATCTTCAATTGAGATAGGGTATTTTTCTAGATGTCTGTGTTGGACTAGGGAGCTGTCTCTGAATAATTTGATTAGGCCTACAGCTTCATTTTCAAGGTCTCCAAGAGCCCTCAATCTCTGGATTATTCTTATGCCGACTTCTTTTGGATCTCTCTTGATTTTATCATTTAAGTGATTCTCTTTAAATAAATCATGAACAATTCCTGAATAAACTCCTGAAATGCTTCTACTAGCATTTATCTTGGCGACATGCTTCATTGCTTCAAGATAATCCGAATATTCTCTTAATCCAAACCCGGCTACATCTGTTGTAGGTTTCAAAAATCTTCCAACCATATCAGGATTTATTCTTGCAAATTCTATAAGGTCAGAAAAAATGCCTTCTAATTCTCTTTTATTTTGTCTTCTTGACAGAGCCCAGGCAACCTCAAGACAAGCAGAAGTATACTTTTCTCCTTTTCCGGCCATTAATAAGTCGTAGATGTAAGAGTCGAATACCGGACTTCTCATTACTGTTCTTATTGTTCTTACTATATCCCTATTCACAGGGTTAAGAGCTCTTAAATTTTTTAATGCACTTCCAATTTCTTCTGGGGTTCTTGATTCAGCTAGACCGAATAGCATATCATTTAGGGAGTATGCTGATTTTCCTTGTGAAAGAACTTCTAAAACAGGAATAGCTGACTTCTCTCTTCCCAGAATTCTTTTTGTAGTAATATCAGAATAATTCTCGTAGCTTCTATCGAAACCAACCTCTGGATCTTTATCATTTAGATGTGCTAGACTTGAAACCCATAGTTGAGTTACTTCTGGCCATTTGTCTTTAACCCTCTCCCAGTCTAATAGAAAAAAACCAGGAGTATAAACGCTTTTTGAATTATTTATTATATTTGTAAGGCCCATTCTCAAACTTTGTTTCTGATTAGCATCTATAACCCTTTGGCTAATTCCAGCATATCTTTGGAAAAAAGAGAATAATCTTGCTTCTGTGACAACTGCATCGCTTCTCTTGGGTGACTTCGTTGTTACTTTATCTCCCATTTTAGCATATTGATTTAATATATATTCTGAATAAGCTTTTTCTTCGTCATCTGCTCTGGCAAAGTGTTCATAAAGTTTTCTTTCTCTTGGTTTTAAATCTGCATGCGAGACTCCCTTTACTGCCTCTTCTATAATTCTATTGAGATTTTTTGCCATTATGAAGATTACCTCGGGAAATAATTTACTACAATATCTTCAAGCGCTTTCATTTCCTTTGCATAAGCATCTGCTTGGTCAGTTATTGGATTCAGAATTCCTACCTCGCATGCTCTAAATGGCGCGATTCCTTTTTTGATTAGTTTTCCTGTATTAATAAGAAGTCTTGTACTTGCTCCTTCGTCAAGAGCACTCCCTTTAAGGTTTCTTACTTTTCCTGCGATTTCAACAAGGCATCGCGCAGTAGGCAGGTCAACGCCCGCTTCATGAGTTACGATTTCTTCTTCAGCTTTTGACGGTGGATAAGTCATCTCAATTGCTGCAAATCTTTGTCTTGTGCTTTGTTTTAATTCTTTGATTTTTCTTTGGTAACCTGGATTATAAGATATAACAAGCATAAATGTGTCTGGAGCAGTAACAATTTTTCCAAGTTTCTCTATGACTAAAGATCTTCTATGGTCTGCAAGAGGATGCATTACAACGATTGTATCTGGCCTTGCTTCAACAATTTCATCAAGATAGAGTATTCCGCCCCTTCTTGCTGCAATTAATGCGGGACCTTCCTGATATTCACCAGTTAGTAAATATCTTCCTTTGAGATCGTCTGCTGTTAAGTCTTCATGACATGGAACAGTTACAAGAGGGAGAGAGTGGAAGTCTGTTCCTTCTGATTTTTTAAGTTTTTGATTAATTTCAAAGGACATTCTTTCAACAAGTCTGCTTTTTCCACATCCTGTTGGACCTTTTATCATTAAAGGAATTCCTGCCTCATAAGCAGCCATAAATATCTGTTTCTCCCCTGCAATCTCTAAGTAAAATGGCTCCTTGCTCGGAGCATACTCGTCTATTTTAAATTCTGATGATTCCATTTTCTGTTTAATTAATAGCTCTTGCTATTTTACCTGCACTTCTAGGAAGCATAGGGAGTTTTTTAAGAACATTATCGTACATTAATTGAAGAATTACCTGGTTATTGATGTCGTTTACTTCTTCTGTGAGTTGAGCCTTTGTTATTTCATATGCCGGGCTTCTTTCTCCCGCAGATAACCATCTTAAAGTTTCTTCTACATCTAGTTCTATTGCCTGATTTCTTAGTGTAAAGACCCTTCTTATTCCAGATACAGATTGAGTCTGTGTTTTGTATGCCCATTCTCTACCTTCAACGTATATTCTTGAGCTTACAACATACTCAGGAAGTTCAACTGGTTTAACAAATTGTCCTTCTCTTCTTGTTGAGCTATGCTGTGGTCTTGGATTCTCTCCATATCTTATCATTCGTCTCATCGGAGAACGAGATGTTATTGCAACATAAGTGTCCTGTTGTGTAGGCCCGCCTGGAAAAAAGTCTGACAAGTCATTCATTCCTTGATTTACTCTTTCATCATTGGGTATATCTCCAATTCTTTCCATTTTGTTTTTAAGTATCTAAACTTTAATTGATTTTGTAACTACTATAGAGTTTATAAATCTTTGGATTTATAGTTCATAGCAAATAAAACTTATAAAGATTATGAAATTAGATTCTATATAATGCTTTAATTAGCAACGAAACCGTGGCCATCATGTCTGTGATGTTCGAATTGTTTTTTTAGGTCTTTGATTTCTTGTTTGAGTTTTTCTATCTCTTGTTTCATTAATGTTATTCTTTCTTCTGTTTGTGTTTCCATTCTAGGTTAAGGGGTTTTTGGTTTATAAATTGTTAGAATTGTATGTTAGCACAATAATCCTTATATACTTGAAAAATAAGGGAGTATTATGCCTGAAGAAATAAGAAAACTGAGCAATGGTCTGAATATGTCTTGGCTAGTTTCAAGATTAAGTTCTGCGCAATTGCCTCTAATAAAAGAAGATAAACAGATGCCGGGATTTTTTCAGCCAGGAAATTTAGGATATCTTGATCCTTCTCAGGTTGTTGAATATTTTTCTTCAATTGAAAATAGGGTTTATCCAGGTTCTCCACAATTAAGAGTATATATCGATTTTGAAGGGGATTGGCAGGGCAATCTTGCTGGCAGATATTTTTTTATGCATCCATTAAAAGAAAAGCATTCAATTATGGGCACTGAAGATTTTATTTTAAATGGGTTTGTATCTGACCAGGATGTTATTCAAAAAAGGGTTGATCCTAAATATGTCAAGGAAGATAATTCAGGAAGGATAATTCCGGTAACAATAGATAGGGTGGAAAAAGCAATGCAATTCCAGGAAAAACGTATAAGAGACCCTGACTCGTGGCCTACTTATGATTTTAGGGATGCAGAAAAACTTGCAAGAATTGTTGGTATTGATATTTCAGGAAGAGTTAAAGCGTTAGAAGCGGAAGCAGTAGAAAAACATACAGTGAAATATTCATCTCCCGAAAATCTTGGAAAAGTGTTGGGAGAATTAGAAGAGCAATTAGCCGGTGGATTTATTGTTCCGATAGATGACGACGACCTTGGTGATTATGATGGTAATCTGAGAGATTTTTTAAGTAATATTGGCAAAGTAAGATTTCCAGAAGGAGAATTTAAAAGAAGAGCTGTGGCTGTTTTGAGGAATGTTTCAGAGGGTTATGATAAGAGAGTGGACACGCTTCAGGAAGGTTTAGCAAAAAAGATAAAAGAACAGCAGGATGTAATAGACTCTATAAGGGGAGAAAAAGTAAACCTTCTTGCAATTGCACAAAAGATTTCTCAAATGTAATCTAGAATTTTTATGTTAGCCATTAAGCCATAGCTGTTGGTGGCATGTAGAGAACTCGCTTCTCATCTCTGTACATTCTTGTTATCTCTCCAACTGTAGCAATATCAAAGACGTTTCCTGTGCCCATTTGATGGAAAAAGTATGCTTCTCCATTTACTCTTCCAAGGGATAAGGCTGTGTGATTTAATTTCTCTAGCCAGAAAGTAAGGACTGCTCTGCTTGTATCTGAATATTGAAGATCTTCTTCCTCTACTTCAAAAGGTGTGCAGTGCTGGGAAAGGAATCTTTGCATAGCATTAGGACCTACAAATCCTGGTCTACTTCCTGGAAGAATATAATCCTTGTTCTCACAGTTTTTAGGATGATTTTTTATTAATGTGTCTGCGTTCAAAACATGGCATGTTGTGCCGAAACAATTAGAGTATGCATCTATCCCAAGATTGTTCCAAAATCCTATTTTCTTTTCTCCCTCTCTGGGTTTGTTAATTAGTGGGATTGCTCTTTCAAAGCCTAACTCATCAAGTCTTTTGCAAATTGCTACTTTGGGTACTACTATTAATTTCATCTATTTTATTGTTTTAGAAGTTATTTAAACCTTTTGTTTGTTGTTACTATTGAGATACTACAAATAGCTGGAGGATTAGGATAGTATCTCCAAAAATATCTGTCTTTGTTTTAAATCGCAATATAATTTATAGCCCGTTTCCAAGAAGTCTAATCCTAACAAGTTGGGCATTCTGTCAATATTTTCAATTTCATTAATTTTATTTGAAGAAACTTTTAATGCTCTTATAGATATTTCTTGTACTATTTCCGTATTGTCTTCTGACTTGAAAATGATTTTAAATTTGTTATACACATAGCTCTGGTAAACTCTTCCTGCAATTCTCATAATCTCTGATTTATCTATATGGGGAATTCCCAGTCTGATGGCATCTGTATAGTTTAGGATAGTATGTGGACTTCCAGTATCTAGAATAAAATTTGATACAACTCTCTTGAGAGGTGTTTTTAGTATTACTGGAATCTGGAGTATCTTATAAGTCTCATTAAATTGTATCTTTATCTTCATAATATGGTTATCTCATTCTTAGGTCTAATGAGTTCTATTAATACTTCCTCTTGAACTATATTCCTTCTTTTTAGTATAGCTAACACATCTTCAATTTTTCTTGCATTAGCTACAATCATTTTGTTTTTTATAGCGATTAGATTATCAGCAAATTCTTCTTGGATTTTTGGATAATTATAATTAAGCCATTTCAGATTTTCTTCAGAATTATTTAAAAGCTCTATGTTTGTTAACATGATTTTACTAAGATAATCTTATATTTAAAACTTATGGAATTCTTTATCTTGTAATAATTTCAATCTACTCGTAATTTACTCTTGTTTATTAATCATTTAGTATGAGAGCAAATTGCTCGCCATCCCTCAGTCTGGCATTATCTTGTAATAATTTCAATGCCGTCTCTATGTTTTAATTTATGCTCTTTTCCTACAGGTTGTTTTGTCCTGACATCAATCGCTTTAATGAAATTATTTCCTAGGTCAGTGTGAAGATGGAATGCGAAATCTAAGGCTGTTGTTTGTTCTGGGACAAGGAAACAGTCCGGAAGGACGTTTCCTTTACTATCTGTTAATTTTCCACCCGCTGGCCAGACTGCAATATATTTTAATAAATCAAAGACTGCCTTATCTAAGACATCTTGAACTCCCGTTGATTTGTAGATATCAAGGACATTTTTCTTGATGCTTTCTAAGGCTTGCTTTTGTTTTTCATTTACTTTACCTTCATTAATCTTGAAATCGCTGTTTCCAGGAGTATATTCTATTAATCCTGCTTTTGATGCTTGTCTTAAACTTAATTCTGAATCCGCTGAGCAAGGAATTATTATTAGTTCCGGAAATTCTTTTTTTAATAATTCAAAATTCTCCTTTGATTTTGGTTTGTCACTTTTATTTGCTGCAATTATCATCGGTTTTGTTAGATGTCTTAAATCATATGCAAATTTCTTTATTTGTTCGTCTGTCCAGTTTTCCGGGTGTTCTGGATCATATTTTAGTTTTATTACTACTTGCTTTACATCTTCTTCTTTTACTTTTAATCCTGAAAACTGTTTTGCAACTGACTTTGCAAAGTCTTGTTTGGCTATTTGCAATGAACGGGCAAACGGCTTCCATACCTTGTTTAAGATTCCGATATACCATAGGTTCAGTTCATTTTCAAGCATTTTTACATCTTCTATAGGATTACCTTTTCCTTCGGGTGATTCTTTTCCTTCTGAATCTGTTGTTCCTGATATGTCTACAATATGAATAAATAAATCGGCTTGTCTTAAATCATCGAGAAATTGATTTCCAAGGCCTTTTCCTTCTGACGCTCCTGCGACTAAACCTGCTACGTCCATTAAATCTATTGGAACAAATCTTGTTTCACCGTTGCACCAGCCTGTTCTCGGATTACATTTAACATTGAGCTCTTTACATAAAGCTTTAACACGAACATACCCGACTCCGTGATTTGGTTTTATGGTTGCGAAGGGATAGCTTGCTATGAGAACATCCATTAGGGTTGCTGCTTTGAAAAATGTGCTTTTTCCTGAAGATGGTTTTCCTACTAATCCGATTAACATGGTATTATCTTGAGAATTGGGTTTTTATGTTTTGTGATGAATATCATGAGCCAACTCGCATTCAAGTCCTGTGATTTATACTTTAGTCAAGACCTAAATGCTCGGCTGGGAAATGAACCAAGGTTCAAATCCAAATATCATGAGCCAACTCGCATTCAAGTCCTGTGATTTATACTTTAGTTAAGACCTAAATGCTCGGCTGGGAAATGAACCAAGGTTCAAATCCAAATATCATGAGCCTGCTGGGATTTGAACCCAGGACCCCCGCCTTTCTTAGCGCTCAAAAGAGAGCTTGAAATTCTGTCCCTCATGGAACATTTCTTATAAGAGCGGTGCTCTAAACCTGGCTGAGCTACAGGCTCGTGATTAAATATCAAGAGATTTCTTGTTTTTAAAATATATGGTTTTGATAATTTAGTTAAACATATCTCACTAAACAAAAGTAATAACCTTTAAATACTAAAAAAGACTAATCATAATATGCCTAAGAAAAAAAGTGTGAAGAAAGTTAAGAAACCAGTTCAGAATAAAGAAGATAATTCTAAGTTATATGCATTTCTTGCAACATTTCTTTCTATAGTTGGTTTTATTATTGCTTTAATTGCATGGAGGAAAGATAAATATGTTATGTACTATGCAAAACAATCTTTGGTTATTTTTGTTATTAGTGTAATTGCGAGTATCTTAAGTAGGATTTTTGGTTGGATTTTTATAATTGGTGGAATTATTAGTTTTGCGCTTGGGGTAGTTGTTTTTATCCTTTGGTTAATGAGCTGGATTTATGCTTTATCTGGAGAAAAGAAGAGAATTCCTATTGTGAGTGATTGGGCTGATAAGGTTGATTTGTAAATTTAATTTTATATTGAAAACTTCTTTAATTCATTTTTAATCTATTTTAGAAGAGATTATTTTTTACAGAGGGCGAGAACATAGGAACCATCTTTTGAAGTGAAAATCTTCACATCTCCGAAATACATCTTCATAAAACTAATAAAATCATCCCTACTATAATGGTAGGAAACGGCAACAATAATCTGGTCTCCTTTATTCAGGGATAACTTTTTGCCTTGGAATTCTATATCTTTGTCTTTTTTAAGAGTATAATACAATTCAACTCTGGAATTCCTAAACCTTGTTCCAAAATCGACCATTTCTTTTCCTAATCCTAATTGCAATGGAATATGGATTAGAAAATTATTGACTTCTTTGTTAGTGTATGACTTAAGGAGATGATCAATATCTTTGGTTCTTAGTCCATTGCCAATTAATAGCATGTCGTCAAATTCCATCGCACTTCTTATTTCATATATCAATTCATTAAGTTCAAAATTTCCTAGGGTATTCCCAAGTAATAAAAAGAAATTTTTTTTAAATTCCTTGTATCTTAGAAGTTGTGCTACATTTTCTATATTTTCAAAGTCAGAAATATTCCATTGAAACTTTATAATCTCTTCAACGTCCATTTTTGAAACTTTGTCTATTGCTTTTTCAACCATATAGCTGCTGATATCAATTGGACAATATCTCAATTTTCCTGTTTCTTTTAAATGTTTTATAAATAATTCTGCCTTTTTTCCATCTCCACAGCCTAAATCGATAAGATTTAATGGGCCTTTCCCTAGTTTTTCAAGAATCTCGCCTATGTTCTCGTTAATTAAATCAATTTCTTTCTTGATTATGTCCGAATTATAGTCTTTTGATCCTTCCAAGTCAAGAAAAGCCTGAGCTTGTTCAGGCGTTAAATACCATAGTTTAGAATCAGCGATATTCCATATCCGGGTATTGCCTTCTAATGAATAACCCCGTTTAATAAGTTCCTTAAAAATAAGATCATTGATTTCTGGCTGTTCCTGTTTATCTGCCATAGGACTAGTGAGAAATGAGGGTATTTATTTGTTTTGTTTTATGGGGGGACGAGGTAGGGACGAAAATAAGTGGTTATTTTGTTAGGTTTATTTAAGCAATTATATTATTAGGAAGTTTTAAAAATGAAAATTAGCTTGATTAAGCTATGCTCTGTTAGTCTAAAGTAACATCAGAAAGTGTTTCGATAGACAACATCGCTATGCTCTGTTAGTCTAAAGTAACTTCTTTGAAGTTTCATTCAATATTCCTTTAGTCATATTGAGAGGCCAAGGATTCATTCTCACAATTTACATTTCTAACTTATAAATTTAAGTTGTTTAGAAAAGTGAATTGTTCGCCCTTTCTGGCGAGACCCTGGCTCGAATCCCAAAGTTTAAAAGCTAAATTTATTAGTAGTATTTATTGCTCTGTTAGTCTAGAGGCCAAGGATTCAGCCCTTTCACGGCTGAGACCCGGGTTCGAATCCCGGACAGAGCGTATGATATTTCGGTGATTTTTAGGGGATTCGGAATTCAGCAGCCCCATGCAAATCACCAAATTATACTTTGCACGGACAGATTGTTGGTGTAACATAGATTTATTAACTAAAAACCGATTGTAAATAAATGAGAACAAGATATCTCTTAGGTATCCTCTTACTTAGTGTTATAGTAACAATCCTGACATGTTTATTTTTTATTTCAAATGGAGATGGTGTAGGTTTAACAGATTTGATTATAGAAAATATGTCTAAGGACTTTCTCTCATGTAAAATAGACAATTCCACGGTAGGACTATGGAATAATCAAACATTTTATATGTATAACTATAAGCTAAATTATTCTGATTTTGACAATATAAAAAAAGAGATTCTTGAGGGGGGAGTATCCGAAGAGTATTTTAATAAACATTTAAAGATAATCTATGTAAATGATAACTATGTTAGTCTTGGGACTCAGATTTTTATTTATTATAAAACAGATACATGGCTAGATGATTATTCTTCTAATGGTCCAAGGTTTCTTGAAGAAGAAAAGTGTCCGAACAAAGATTGTGATATCTGCAAAAGGTTTGTAACAGAGATAAGAGTTGTAATAAATCCTTATGGCAAAAGAGTGGAAGAAAACAATAAGGTCTCATATGAAAAAATGTATATTGTGCCTAAAATAAAAATAATAAAAAATAATCAGCTCCTTACTCTTGAGCAATTAAGGGAAAAAACAAAAGAGTGTTTTAAGGGAAAAATAGATTCTGAAGATATTTTCCTTGATGACACCGGAGAACCCATGTATTATGGATATCAAAGCGATAATAATCCATTTACAAACTTAGTAGACACCCTTGCAACAATTAATATACTTGATGGCACAATAGAGTGTATTAAGCAAAGCCGGGGCTTTATGCCTGCTTGAAGTTATAATAAGTTTTAACCTTAAATATTAGAAAAAATTTTACTCTTCTTATTTTAATTAAAACAATGTGAAGAGCAAAATTTTTTGCGGGGAAACAAACATTAAAAAATGTTAATTCTATTCCCCGACTTCTCTATTCGAGTAGTATAAAAAAAGTGGAACAAATTCTAAAAAGAATTAGTTTATAATCCACTAAAAACCTCGTTTTTACTGTCCTCTTTTTTATATCATAATTAAATGAATATAACCCTGGAAGAGGCTGATAAAGCCATTCAAAGAGTGTGCCTTATCTGCCTCTTCTGGGGAAAAAGAGGTGATAATTGTTCTAATGAAAAGGAGTATTTAAAGCTTTCGGTTACGCTGTAACTATTGAGTGACACCATAGCTGTGACACTATGATTGATGTTATAATCTAAAGTAAAAACCAATTAATAAGTCTTATGAACGTTAAATCTAGTTACTTTTTTAGGCGGTAAAATGGGCGAATAAGTTTATTAAATCTAAAAATCACTTATAAACATGGAAAAAGAGAAGGATAAGGTGGGGCAGGAACAGTTTTTTGATTTGATTACTGGAGAGGAATTGAGTTGGCAGACGCTTATTTATGATTTGATTAAAACAGAGCAGCTTGATCCTTGGGATATCAACATAGGGGTTTTAGCGGATAAGTATGTTGAAGCAATTTCTTTGCTTGAAGAAACTGACTTTTTTGTCTCTTCAAAGGTTCTTTTGGCTTGCTCTTTACTCTTACGTTTAAAATCAGAAGTGTTAATGAATAGTTATATCCAGGATTTAAACGATGCTTTGTATGGGCGAAAAGAAGATAAGAAGTATGAATTAGAAAGAATTGAGATTGATGAAGATGAATTGCCATTGCTTGTACCAAGAACGCCTATGCCTCGATTTAAGAAAGTTACCTTGCAGGAGCTTATGGCCTCTTTGAATCAAGCTATTGAAACAGAAACAAGGAGAATTAAAAAGGAAATTAAAAAGAAACAAGCCGAAAAATCAGCCTTGGTTGTTTTGCCTAATATAGACAAAATTCCGTTAAAAGAAAGAATAAAAGGCATTATTGATATTTTAAGAAGACATCTTTCTCATCCGGAAAGAACTAGTATGAAGTATTCTGAATTGGCGCCAACAAAGGAGGAGAAACTAGCTTCATTTCTTCCTGTTCTTCAGTTAATTAATAATGAAAAGATTTATGTTCATCAGCCAAATCATTTTGATGAGATCTATATGGCCTTTGAGATTATGCAGGAAGAAATTGAACTTATAAAGAAAGATATTGGGCTAATTGAAGAGACTGTTAAAGATATTGAGGATGAAAAGTGGGAAGGTTTTGAAGAACTTGGGCAGGAAGAGTCCGCTGCTGAAGAGGTTAATTTTGTTGAGGGTGAGGAAGTAGATAGTTTGGTATAATAATGTTTATAAAACTAGTTTTATCCTTTCATAAATGATGACTGATCGTAACTATTACCTCAAAGCAGTTAATACTGGAGAATTTGATATCGCTAAAAGGGGGAATCTGTGGAGACTTGAGCCTAGAAGTTCTCAAGATCCTGAAGATTATTCTTGTGTTTATGCGATTACATCTAGTACAGAATCTGATATTATACAAATTCCAGGGATTAAATTTCCAGGGTATACTCCTTTATCTGAATTGGACAGAAGAAAAGTATGTGATTTACAAGAGATTCTTGAGGATGTCACGAAAGGCTCTGAAAGATCTTGGAGAAGATTAATTGGGGGGCGATTATTCCTCTCTGATAATAAGGGAATTTTAGTTACACCCAAGGTAGTTAGTGTGGATGAACATTGCAATTTAGGTATTCGTCTATCACAATAATTTTTATAAAGAGATAATTTATGTTATTTATATGGATGAAAGACAGGTACTTTATTTCGGAAAGGGTTTTACTGCAAGATTTGATGATGGTTGCAATATTGTTGCAGATGAGATGAGGTTTACGGGGAAATGGAATGGGGGAAATTATATTTCTCCGCAAGACAGGGAAAAACTTAATGGCAGAGTTCCTAATGATATTCTTATGAAAGATTCTTATGATCAGCAAGGAGGCTATATTGTAGCGAGAGGAAAGGGTTCTAATACTAAAATTGCAGTTCTATTTGGCCCGGTGCTGACAAGAGATCCTAAATTTGATAAGAAAACCGTTGAAGATACGGTCGCAGGATTTCTCTCGGAAGAACCGAAAGATGGTAAAAGTGATAATTTAAGAGAATTGCAAGCTGCTTCAAAAGGGTTAAATATTTAGTAGTTCTTTTTCAGAAAGAGTGTTTTCCTTGCCGGTTTTCATGTTTTTTATCTTGAATTTTTTTGATTTAACTTCTTCTTCGCCTATGAAGATGACGTTTTCAATCTTCTTTGTATTTGCGTATTCCATGGCTTTTGAAGGAGATTTGTCCATCATTAGTTGAACTTTATTATCCTTTTCTCTTAATTTTTCTGTTATTTGTATTGCTTCTTTATCTTTTCCAAGCGAGAGGATGAGATAGTCTATTGTTTCTGGGATGATTTTTGCAAGTTGTGATAGTCTTTCTATGCCGAATGATATTCCTGTTGATTGTACTTTGTTGAAGATGTAGCTTCCTCCTGCTGTTATCGTTTCTTTAACATCTTTTGATTTAACCTCAAAGACAGTTCTATTGTAATAGCTTAAACCTCTTGCTAAAGAAGGGAGGAATGTCGCTTTTACATTAAAAAGCTTACAATACTTTTCAACTTCTTTTATTTCCTTGTAAAAGTTATAATCCTTACATTTTTCAGGACTTTTTATAACTTTTAATATTTTTTCTGCTTTATATTCTGCAAGTTCATCAAGGATTTCTTGTTCTGACTTTTTATCTAGCTTATCGATAATTCTTATTACGTCCTCTCGATATCTTTCTTCTATTTTTAAGTCTTCTAAGATTTCATTTAACAGTTTTCTATTATTGAAAAATATCTCGGCGTTGATGTTTAGCTTTTTCATAATTTCAGAAGTTAGTCTCATTAATTCTGCATCGTCTTTTAGTTCTGAGCCGATTATGTCTACATCCGCCTGGGTAAATTGTCTAAATCTATTTGATGAGACGGGTTCATCCCTGAATACAGGACCTATTTGATATCTTTTATATGGTAGTTTTTGATTTTTCGCAATTCTTTTTAATGGGAATGTTAGTTCGTATCTTAATGCAAGCTTTCTTTTACCTTTATCCTCTAATTTGAAAATGTCTGAGACTGCTTCATCTTTTTCATTATCTCCTTTGACAAATTCCTCATATTCCACTATTGGTGTCTCGGCTGGCTCGAAGCCATATAATAAGAAAGTTTCTTCTATGATTTTTTTTACTTGTAGTTTCTTGCTTGCATCTTCACCAAGATAATCGCTAAATCCTTTGGCTGTTTCTGTTTTCATTTCATTTCCTCGTTTAAATCTTTTACCAGTTTTTCAACTTTTCTTAAAATTGGTTTAATAATTTTCACAATAATCTCTTCTTTATTTACTTTTGCATCCGGTATTTTCCAAGCTATTGTTTTTGCTTTAAATTTATTAAAGGTCTCTTTAGGAACATCGTTTGCGACTATTATAATTAAATTCTGCTCTTTTAATAATTTAGAACTTAATGGTTTTGGTCTTCTAGAGATATCTAATCCAAATCTCCTCACTGTATTTTTTTGAAAATCATTAACCGGGCTTCCAATTATCAATCCTGCACTTGCGGATGTTATGTTCTTGTTTTTATTTATCTTTTTAAAATAAGCCTCGGCTACCCTGCTTCTGAACCGGTTGTATTTGCATATGAATAGGATTTTCATTGTTCTGCCCTAAAACATTCTTTTAATTTATTTAGATTTCTATTATTTAATAATGTTTCTTCTGCAGTGAGGAAACACTCCTCTCCGGATTTGGAAGTATCTGTCACAAAAAGGAGTATTGTATCTTTATTTGCATATATTTTTTCATCTCCATCAATGCCGATTAATGCTCTTTCCTTTAATTTTTCAAAATCCTTAAAATATCTCGCCTTCTTAAAATAATCAGATTTATTTTTGTATATTCCATTAATTTTTATATATCTCTGATTAGAAGTTCTATTCAATTTACCATCAATGTTTTCTGTAAACACTAAAAAATTTATAATCGCTTTTTCTGCAATTTCTTGAGATTTTTTACTCTTTGAATAACCACATTCAAAACAAAAGCCTGGCTTATTTTGAAGATTCATAAAGTAATCAGTTGAACCTGGTTCAAATTTATCCCAATTATAAGTAACTGTGTCGCTATTAAAGATGCTTGCATTGCTGGTTTGCTTTTCATCACAAATTACAAAAGGACTTGAACCATCTGTAAAGCTTGCATGTAAATCTAGCATGATATCTGCCCATTCTAAATAAGGGATTATTTCTTTTGCAGTTTTTCCTTCTAGAGTATCTTTTATTTCGGGTGGTTGTTCTTTTAAAAAACATCGGTTAAGATTATATTCTATGCATCTTTTATCCTGCTTTATGGCTTCAAGGTTTGCATAAATGAAAATAACTTTTCCTGAAATTATATTTAGTTTTTGGATTAGACTGTTGAATGCCTTAATTCCACAAACCTCATCTCCATGCACTCCTGCGAGTATTAATATCTTTTTTCCAGGATTTTTTCCGATTTTCTCAATAACCTTTATATTTGTCATCTTCATCCTTACTCTTTAATGATTTAATTAGATAAGTCCTGTTTTTATATTCTGGGTCTAAAATTTTAGTATCTGTAAATCCAAGCTTTAAGTATAAATTCATTGCAGCATTATTCCTCAGATCTGTTCTTAAAATAATTCTTAGGATATTCAGTTTTGCAGCCTCTTCAATATAGGCTTTTCCTAAAAAAGAACCAATTCCTTGCTTCCTTGAAGTTGGATCTACAGCTAATTCATCAATATAATTTGTCCTAGGTATGACAACGTTTTCTAAAAATGGGAATTTTTCTAGAGGCAACATATATCCCCAAGTCATTCCTCTGATTTTCTCATTTTCAGCTACAAGGGTAATAGGCTCTCTTTGACATAACGCAAATCTTAAATCTTCTTCAACCTGAGAATCAGTCCATGTTTCATTCCAAGGCGGTTCAGCAAATGCTGTTTTGTATATACCAATTATTTGTTTTAAATCACTTTCTTGATATTTTCTTACTTTAACATTTGTGGGGACACCCAGTTTTTACACTGCCCTCACTAGAATTTGTATTTAACATATTAGACTCCCTATAGAACGAAAAGTGGAAGGAAGATTTTCATTTAAAATCTTTCTAACCATTTTTTTGCTTTTAGCAAAAAAAGTGGAAGGAGGGAGTCGAACCCTCGTCACAAGGACTTCGCGATTTGCATTTGTAATGCATATTGATTCGTTTCTTTTTGTCAAAAGCGAACCACTCACCACAACCTCGCATTCTACCGTTAAACTACATCCACCATATCTAAGACACAAAGTGTCTTTATTATTTAATTCAGAATTAAGTATAAAAAGGTTTTGAAGAGAATTATTTGAGTTAAAACTAGGAGAATCTTCGGGGATTCTAGTGATGGGGACAATTCCTAGTATTTATCATGATTTATCTTGGAAATGTAGGTATTTAAACTTTTGTATTTGGGATTAAAAAAATAAAAAGGTTCGCTGAATTGCGAACAAAAAATAAAAATTAAAAAATTTTGAGATTTATGCTGAAGGTGTTTCAGCAGGTTCCTCTGTTTTTGCTGGTTCAACAGGAGCTTCAGTTGCTTCTGGTGTTTCAGCAGGAGCTTCTGTTGTTTCAACAGGAGCTTCAGTTGTATTTGTTTCTTCGTTTTCCATAAAATGTCGATAGAAACAGGTTATATAAAAGTTTTGGTTTTTGGTTAATCTTTAAGATTTAGTAATTAGGGCATTTTGTATAAAATAATTTTCCATAAGGGGGATAGTGATAACAGTCACGTTCTTCATAGGTCCTTGAATAGGGGGAGTAGGTATAATAGTAGTCTGGTGAGCCATAATAGTCTCTGTAGTGGTCTGGGCTATAGTCATATCTGTAGTCAGTATAACCATAATCTTGGTAATTTGCTAGGTATTTATCTGAAGCTTGTGCTGGTTGATATTTTTGAGTATTAACATAACTATATTCTGTAATCATTAAATGTGATGATTCGCTTTCTGAAAAACTTGAAGATGATTTTGAGGATGAGCTTGATTTTATGTTTTCATTTGATGAAGTCGAAGATGAGTAAGGGCTTCTTCTATAGGGCGAAGAATATCTTGAGGAATCTGAGGCTGAATATGAATCTGAGTAGGTGGTAGAAGACGAAGAAGCGCCTGACCTTGAATAGTCTGTGTCATAAACATATTGGTAATATGACTCTGTATGTTGGTTTTGAGGTATTACAACATATGCGGATGAGAATGTTAGGATTAACAAAAATAGTGAGATTGCTGTAATATACTTGAGGTTTTTCATAAAGATATTAGTTCAATAGAATATTTAAGGGTTATTGCGATTTTTTATTACTAGAGACTAGGGAATAATTATTTTGCTTCTTTTTGTTTTGAGGTCAAAAACTCTGCGAATTTTTAAACTCGCCGTTATTCGCTTCTTTATTTTTGTTTTGCTTTTTCTGCCGAGGTCAAAAACTCGGTAAAATGGCATTTGCCACAATAAAGTCTGCCGAGGCCGTGGCTTAGAAATATTCCTGGACCGCATCTTGGACATGATCTTTCCCTTACAATTTTACCACTTACAATTTTATACTTAGTATATTTCTTTGAGGTTGGTTTGTTTTTATGCTTCTTTTTGCCTTTGATTTTTGCTTTTATTGCCATGTTATTAACTAAATATCTCTGTTTTTAAATGTTATGAATTACTATCCGGCTAGCATATAAATCTTTATAAATTTGGTAAAGAAATAAGTTCATGATAAGATTGGATGTTCCGCAAAATACTATTGTGAGGCTTGAAGAGGGAGATTTAATTGCTGTTGAGGATGGAAAAGGTGATAAGGCTTCAAAGAGATTGTATGTTAGGCCTCGGAACTTTCCTACAGGGGATTTGGTTTGTGTATCTGCAAGAACTTTTGGGGAAATTGATATTCATACCGAATTCGAAGTTAATAGTGCTGGTTATCTTGATAGCAGAAAGGATCTTCAGAATTTACTTTGGAATAAATATATGCGAGAATAAGTTATTATAAAATTCTTTAATTGACTTTTTTTTATTCGGTTTTTGCTTCTGCTTCTTGTTTGGCTTTTTCTTCTTTAGCCTTGGTTTCTTCTGCCTTTTTTCTATCTTCTTCTATCTTCTTCTTAACCTTTTTTGGAATTGTTTCTATTTTGGATTTTGCATCTTCTGAATCATAGACAAAAACTTCTGCATTAAACATATGCCTTCCAAAATTCCCTATAATCTTCTTTACAACCACAAGATTTTCATCTTTTCCTAAGAAGCTTTTGACTTCATCAAAGCCGGGATTTGTGTCTGCTGTAATTTCAATTAAAAATTCCTCTCTATGAAAAAAAGGATTCTTCTCTTGTTTAATAATTTTAGCTTCCATTATTTTGTTTTAATAGCATATTCTCCCGGTTTATTTATCTTCATGTTCTTAGCGACAACTGATTTGTCAGTATCAAAAATGTAGACTTTTCCTTTAATGGTCTCTGAAGTTACTGTCTCTCCGCATGCAGGACATTTGTCTCCCTCATATATTCTTCTGCATTGCGCACACGCTTTTATTTTTATTGCCATTATTTCTTCTTGCCTTTCTTTTCCTTTTTAGTTTCTGATTTAATAGTTTCTTTTACTTGTTTTTTGGATTTATCTTTTTCATTTTTTATCCATTCGATTTTCCCTAACCCTGGCTGTCTCATTGTCAGTCCAATTTTTGGTTCATCTCCTTTAAATGAAATTGCAACAATTCTTGCTATACAGTTGTCTCCAATATTAAGGCTCTTTTTTCCATCTTTTCCGGCTAATGAACCTGTTTTTGAAAATGAGACATAGTCATCCATTGTCTGCGAGATATGAATCATTCCTCTTATTACGCCCATGTTGATGAAAGCACCAAAGTTCGTAATTTCTTCTATTGTTCCATATACAATTTCCTGAAGTTCTGGCTTGAAAACTATTAATTTGAAAATTGATTTATAATATGCTGCACCGTCTCCTGGAATGATTATTCCTTCTTGAACTTTTAAAACATCAAGAACGGAAACAACTGTTCCTAAGTCTGGATCTTGAAAGCCGGAATAAGTTTCTTGTAATTGTTCTTTTACAGCATCAGCTGTAGAGAGGCCAAAAAGTTTTGGCTCTACACGGACATAATCTTCAACTTCAACTAGATAGAACATAGAGTAATGAGAAAATTTTGGTTTATAAAGCTTTTGGGTTTGTTTATTAGATAATTTCTAAGTTGTTTTTCCCTCTTATTGTGAGTATCTTATTATTAATTCTTTTTTTTAAGTTTCGGTCTAATGTTGCAAGGGTAATATCCTTCCCCAGGATGTAATTAACTATGGCTATGTCTACATTTCTTATTTCTCTGCCTTTACCCAAGTCTATTATTTCGGGGTTTGTTGATTGGAGAAGTTCGAAGCTTAACTCCGCCGCTGCTTTGTCTTTGGTCTTCATTCCTTTTCTGTCTTTTAAATTCCCTAGTTCGTTTAAAACTTGCTGAGGGACGAGCCATTCAACTTTATTGTCTGTTAGACTTTCAGCTACTGTAATAAAGTCTATTTTATTGTTTATACAAGATATGATGAAATTTGTATCTAATAGGATTTTCATGTGTTTTGTAATGAATGTAGATATAAAAATATATATGTTTTATGATAATCTTGTTTATAACCCATGAAACTCTGTCAGCTTTATGAGCAAGAAGAGTAAACATCATTCAACAAGACTGTATGCATTAAGAGTGCAAGACGGATTTACGGTTATTGGGTATGCAAGGAGAGAAGATTTTAAAAAAGGGGGCTTTATCAGGGTAACTGGCTATACTATTGTTCCAACAAAATATCTTGTTTCAGAGAGTTTATCTAATCCCTTAAGTGTACGTTTAGGTTTTGGAGAAGTAGCAAGAAAGGCATATTCTCAGTTTCCCCAGTCAGATGATCCAATGAAAATTCCCTTAAATTCATTGACTGGAAAAGTGTTATTAAAGGGACTATAAATTCATTAACTTTATAACTTATTAGTTCTTTATTTATCTATGAAAGAGATTGATAATATTTTAAGAATTTTAAGGGAAACAAAAATAAGCATTGAAAAAGGAGATTCTAATAATATAAAACAACTTTCAAATCAGACGATACATTCTGCAGCTGTTTATCAGGATCCTGATAATGTTGTGGTTGCTGTTTTGGTTTATTCTATCGGGAAGATACTTGAAAGGGAGCACTATAAGGAGATGGATGGATGGGCTGATTTTTATGGTTTGCTTATGAAACATCTTGATATCGCTATAAAGTCTCTTGAAGTAGATAATATTGAAAAGTTTAGATTGAGTATGGGAAAAATAAGAAATTCACTTAACGGCGCGGGTAATCTTAAAGAATATATTAAGGATGTATTTAGGAAAGCAGAGATAAATAAAGCGTTTAAGATTTATGAACATGGGCTTTCTTCTGAACAGACAGCAACACTCTTGGGTGTTTCTTTGTGGGACTTGTCAACTTATATCGGGCAGTCTACAATTGCAGAGGCTAATGTATCTGAAACGATGCCTGTCAAGCAAAGGATTAAACTTGCTGAGGATTTTTTTGGGTGATGGAACTAGAATTAATAAGATTTATAGCAGAGGCAAAAAAGCAGACTTATGCTTCTTTAGATTCAAGACCAAAAGAAACAAAAGATGGTGGAAAAACATATAGCCTTAAGGAAGGAAAGTATGCTTATACCGATACTTATTTTGGGAACTTAATTGATAGCGGACAGGAAAGAGTTTATCTTAATGGAAAGGTTGTATGGGTTATGTCTTATCGTGGTGGGATTTATGATAAATATCAATCCCTTCATTTAGAGGCATTTAATTTTCTTAGGATATGTATATCCAAGATGCCTAGGGATTTTCCGGTAAGAGGGCCTAGGAGATTGATAATGGGCAGTTGGAGATATGAGAATAAATGGAAGGGAGATATTAAAGGGTTTATTGGAGAAGAAAATATTTATTTTAAGGGTAAGAAGATTTGCTTTAGAAATTATGTTGGTGGTTTAATAAAAAATAAATAATCAAAGCTTTTTCATAAGGAAAAAATAATGTTTCTTATGGAAAGGGAAAAGGTTTGCTGTTTTTATTATCTTGAACTTCTTTGAAAGTTTTGTTTTTGCTTCTTTGAAAGTTTTTTCTGGATCTTGCTGGGAGATACTTTGGGTTTTTAGCGATAAAAGAATAAGACCGTCTTTTTCTACTAAAGCTGATGCTTTTTCAAGAATTTCTATCTGGTCATGGGCTGGGATGTCTTGAAAAAGGATGTTTATTTCTTTTTTATAACGTGATTTTTCTATTGTTTCGAGATTTCTTGCGTCGCAGAAAATTGGTGCAATGTTTTTTCTTTTTTCAGCAAGTCTAATTAATGGGATGGCCATTTGGAATGCGTTTTCAATTGCAAAGACGATTCCTTTTGTTAACTCTGAGACAGATGAAACAGTTGTACCTGCTGAGGCTCCCAAGTAAAGGATGTTGTCCGTTTCTTTTACTGGAATATCTATTCCATTTTCAATTGCTGCTTTCCATTTGCTTTTGTAGGGGTTCCATTTCTGTTCCATTTTTTGTTTTATTATGATTTGCCCTCAGCACATCGCTGTAAAGTGTTTCATCATCGGGCAAAGTTCTTAAAATAATCCACTCTTATGTTAAGAGAGATTTTATTTGCAAGCTGTCTTGCAGCTTTTCCTTTGTTATCTGAAGTTTGAATATTTTTTGATTGATAAATTAATCCATATTTTGGAGATAGTGCTTTTCTTGAAATATGTCTAAATAATGCTTTCTCAGCTCCGATCAATTGAATTGTGCTTGAGGGCATTTTATACAATGTTTCAATTCCTCCGACCGAACTTATAAGTTTACCTATTAAGTAGGGCTCTAATGTTTCAGAAGTATTTGGGAGGTATTTTTTAACTAGGTGATTAAACATACCATTCAGTTTAGGGTAGATGTTTTGTTTTAGGGTGAAATCTGGGTTTAGGTTGGTTAATAAAAACTCAATGAAATCTTTCTCTTCTTGAGTGAGTTCTATTCCATTAGATTTTACTGGAATAAGTTTTTTTAGGAGGTTCTCTTTTTCAGGAAAGTCGTCATACGGGTGAATAAGAGGGAATAGTTCAACTATTCTTCCATAAAAATCTGGCTTTTTTAATTTTATATCCTCGATAATTCTTGTAAAAAACATTATGAGATTATCTTTTAGTATTGCCTTTCTTATCTGTTCTTTTGATTCCTTTATGTTCTCTTGAATTATTTCTCGATCTTTCATGAATCTGTATATTTTTGCTGTTTTTTATATTTATGCAAAGATTTATTAGTAATAATTGTTATAAATTAGCATGGGTGATAGAAAATTTTTGATTTTTGACGCAGGGCCAATAATATCTCTTACTATGAATGGGCTGCTTGATGTTCTTGAGAAACTTAAAAAAGATTTTAAAGGGGAGTTCATAATTACTCCACAGGTCAAGGCCGAGGTAATTGATAGGCCTTTGAAAATTAAGAAATATGAGTTGGAGGGGGTTAAAGTTAAGAGTCTTTTGGATAAAGGGGTGTTAAGGCTGTCTTCTGATTTTATTGCAAATTCTAGATTGAATAAAGAAGTTGTTAGAATTCAAAATATTGCCAATTCTATCTTTCGTGCTGAAGATAAGATTACTTTGATTCATGATGGGGAGGCCTCCTGTTTGGCTTTTTCAAGGCTGTGCAGTTGTGATAGCCTTATTGTGATAGATGAAAGAACTACGAGGATGTTGTCGGAAGCACCGGAGAAATTAAAAGGGTTAATGCAAAAAAAACTTCATATGGATATTATAGTAAATGAAAAGAGTTTAAGGGAATTTGGTAAGTTTAAGTTTATACGTTCTGCTGAAGTTCTTTATGTAGCATATAAAAAGAATTTATTTGATTTAAAAAAGGATAAGTTACTTTTAGATGCACTTCTTTATGGAGTTAAGTTTAAAGGTGCCGCGATTTCTTCAAGAGAGATTAATGAGATAAAGAGTCTTGATTAGATTTAAAAATGCTTATTAACCCCTAAAAGAGTAAAGATTTATATAATCCCCATCATTACGATTAGTATGGGTTGGACAAAAGAGGAAGAGATTTACCTCTCAAAAAGTTATTCTACAAGAGCTCCTTTGGAGGACATTTCAAGGCATTTAAATAAAACTATTAAATCTATTAAAAATAAAGCGGATAGGTTAGGCATAGTCCGTCCAAGAAAGCCATTTGACATTGATAAATTAAGGAAGAGGCAAAAGAGAGCAAATGACAATTATTATCGAAAGAATAAAAAAGAAATGTATTTAAGAAAAAGAAAAAGATTAAGAGAAAAAAAGGAATATCTGGTGAATTTTTTAGGAGGGAAATGTAAAAATTGTGGGTATAATAAGTGTCTTGCGGCATTGGAGTTTCACCACAATACTCCGAACAAGGAAGGAAATATCGCCCAGATTATAAAGGATTATTCAAAACAAAAGGCTTTAAAAGAAATAAAAAGTTGTATATTACTGTGTGCAAATTGTCATAGAGAAGCACATCATAAGGGGCTATAGTTCAATAGTAGAATGACGGTCTCCAGAACCGTTGATGCGGGTGCAATTCCTGCTAGCCCCATGTCTATCCAAGGATTTTATTTCCCAAAAACATTTATAAATAACCACTTCCTAAGAAATACATGAGTAAAGAAAAGAAGGTGAAGATTAATAGTTCTACGGGTGAAAAACCAAAGAAGAAAATGAGTGCTCGTGAAAGAGAAGAGCTTTTGATTGAAAACTTCGTCGGTATTCAACATGCAATGACTAATTTATCCATAAGGTTTGAAAAATTGTCTGATCATATTTTAAAACTTTTGCAGGTTTTCGAATTGGCTGCGAAGAATTATGCTGGAGGGGGGAAAGAGACAGACAAAGATCTTCTAAATAAAATTGACTCTCTTCTTGAACAAAATAAGACAATTGCGAAGGGTCTTGTGCTTGTCGAAGAGAAAGTAAGAAATAGAAATGAACAGTTTCATGAAGAAGAAAGGCCGAGACCGAGACCCTTGCCCACAATATGAATTCTGAGTTACAACATCCATTTATAAAATCATTTGTAATTTCAATTATAAGTTCAATAAAGGATAATAAGATGAGTTTTGAGGATAGGGAGGTTATAAATGCTGATTTAATTCCAAGAACGTCAAGACAGGTTTTTGAAGCGGGTTTGTACACTATTGATAAAGCAAAACTTAATAACTTTATACCTATACCCATAAGAGAAAGACAACAAGTATCAATTTTAGATAATAAGCATGCTCCAGTCATACGTCGAGAAGTTCCTATGAAAATAGAACCAAGTAAGACAGAAATAATGAAAAAAACACCTTTTCGGATAAGACCTGTTCAGCAAGTAACACTTTCTCCAAGACCAGTTGTCCAAGTAAATCCGAGCATGCCCGTGCCAATACAAGGACCTAGGAACTTTAGCCCTGAACCTCCTCCGCAGTTAAATATGAATTCTGAATTTTCACAAGATTATGGGCGGATTATGCCTTTGTTGAATGACCCCTCTGTTTCTTCGATAGAGTGTTCTGGTCCTGGAAAGATGATCACAATAATTAGGGCTGGCCAGAAACAATTTACAAAAATTGTTCTTAATCCTAATGATATTAAAGAAATTCTTGAGAGAGTTTCGGATAGTGCCAGAGTTCCTGTTCTTGAAGGTGTTTTTAGGGCTGCGGTTGATAATTTTGTGATTAATGCTATTGTTTCTGATGTTATTGGAAGTAGATTTATTATTAAGAAGGCTACTCCTTATTCTATGTTGGAAAGATAATCGTGTAATTTATTTATCCCATGGAGCAAGCATGTTGAAAGCATCAGCAATTTTATCTTGTTGAGGATTCCCATTATAAGGTAATAAAGGAGTGCTTACACAAAGTCCTTTGGGAGTCATCTGATTAACAATTTCTAGATAAGCGTCATTTACTTGATTTCTAAATTCAGGATCAGGATGAGTAAGTTCTGATGCTAATGATACGAAATCTAAATTTTTAAATAATCTCGGATTTGCTAAAAGCTGGTCTCTTTGTTTCGCCCAAACTGGATTTTCCCAGCCATTATTTCCTGGAACTAAGTCTTTTGCTACATGAGGACGAGACACAACCCCATATTTATCTCCCCGACTAATAGAATAATCTACATTCTTTTGTAATGATTCTTTAGTATCAACTGGAATACCATTAGAATCATGAAATCCCATGACCATAAGTGCTTCAGGGGTTATGCCCAGGTCATTACATTTTGTAAATGCTTCATCTGCTTGAGATAAGCTTACATTTCCTTTATGCTGGCTTCTCCAAATTTCTTCTGTTGTTCCATCTACGCCAAAACCAACAACTTGCAATTTTGCAGAAGGTATTAATTGATATAATTCTGGTTCTTTTTTTAAAGCTTTTAAGAATGAATCTACTCTGCTTAATCCTCTAAGGCTAAAATCTAGTCCAGATTTCTGTCTAACTTCTGCAAATGTTCTTAAAACTTCTTTAAATTGGGTAGGATTCTGGAAAAGGTCAAGAGGGGTAAGATACATAGATAATTTATCAATCTTAAATTCCTTAGCTTTTTCTGCTAATGCTTCTAAATCATTTCTAACAACCCGGCTAAACTGTTCAGTAACCCTTGCTCCCGGCCTGGATCTCACTGCTGAACAGAAATTACAAGAATATTTACATCCTTGAGAAACAAAGAAGCTAAATTCTCCTCCCAGGTATTTTTCAAGTAATTGGGGATTTAAACTATTTATTCTATCTTTTATACTTACTTCATAAACACTAGGAACCTGTTTATCAACTGCTGTTGATAAGTCCTTATCATTTCTTATTTGAATTGCAGAGCCATATAGTTTCCTAAATTGATCTTCAGATAAGTATTCTACTCCTGGTCCTCCGATTAAAGGATTTTTGCCAGTCTTTTCTCTTACTTCTTCTGCTAGTTTAATAGTGTCTGGGATATATGGCGCACCAATAACTCCAATCCCCGTATAATTATAATCTCTAAGATTAGCAGGAAGTCTTTCTAAGTTTAAATCTGCAACATCTGTTTGAATACCGGCCCCTTCTAATTTTTCAGCAACTTTATACAAATCAGAAGGCATCCATAACTGAGATTTCCCATAAGGATAATTACATCTAAGCAAAACCGCTTTTTGTGCATTATTAGATTCATTTGTATTTGTCATTTTATTTATGGATATTTCTATTTAGCTTTTCTTCCGTCTTTTTGTATGCATACCTTAATCCTTCGTACACTCCGGAAAGAGCATTTGCCCCTAAAGTTCCTACAAAGGCATATTCCGCTGCTTTACTTCCAGATGTTGCAACTAAGCCACTTCCGAGAACAACGAAAAGGCCAGTTAACCCTTTTACTAGATGATATGATCCTTCTCTCATATCATAGGCTGTCAAGGATCTTCTCGTGTCTGTTGGAATTTTAAACGGAGCAGTAAGGATATCCGCAGTTGTTAAAGCTGCATTTCCAATTGTCTTTCCTGCAATTTTTCCCATTTCTGCAATTATCTCTAATGGTCTTGCTTTGTTCTGTTGTATTGTTTCGTTTGTCATTTTATTTATTACCTCCTTTCATTTTGTTTGAGGTTTTTGTTATTATTACATAGTAACAATAGTATATAAAATATAATAGCCTAATTATTTTATAATATAGATAAATTTAAATACTAACCTTAAATTATAAAATAATGGAGATACAATTTAACAATCTAGATAAATTTGATAAAAAGCTGCTCTATGAGTTAGACAAAGATTCTTCTATCTCTCTTAAAGATTTATCTAAAAAGATTGGAAGAACAAAACAATTTATCCACTTCAGAATGAAGAAGCTTGAAGAAAATGGAATTATTGAAGGATATAATGCTATAGTTGATATGTCCAAGTTAGGTTATTTCACTTTTAGGTTATATTTTGATTTTCAAAATTTTATTGTTGATGATGAAGAAAAATTTGTTAGTTTTTTAAAAAAAGATCTTCCACAAGTATGGACAATCACCCGGATGCATGGAAAGTGGGATTATGCTGTTTTTATTGGTGTTAATTCTATTAAAGAGTTCCATAATGTCTGGGATAAAATTATGTTACATTATAAAGAGAAAATAAAAACATATAATGTTTCCTTGTATTCTCCTATTTTTAATTTTAATAGAAAAATATTTCTGGATAAAAACCAGGAAGTTGTGCAAAGAAGATATGGAGATGGAGAGAAGGAAGATTTAGATGATTTTGATATTAAACTAATCCATGCTTATGCAGTTAATGTAAGGCAATCTTATTTAGAATTAGCAAATAAGTTTAAGGTATCACACGAGAAGATTAAAGAGAGAATAAATAAGCTTGAAAAGAAGAAAGTAATTGTGGGCTATACGATTGGTTTAAATCTAGAAAAATTAGGATTTCAAGGATATCGAGTTGATTTAGAATTAAATTCTACAAAAAAGAATGAAGAAATCTTTGACTACTGCCTACATCATAAATTTATTTATCAAATAAACAAGAGCATTGGCGGTGCGGACTTTGAAATTGAAGTTATTGTGAGGGACTTAAATCATCTTACTGAGTTAATTGAAGAGATAAAAACTAAATTTAGAAATGTTGTTAAGGATGCCGAGTATTTTGGCTTTTCTACATTCTATCTATTGAAATTTATTCCTGATTAAATTTCTAAAGATTTATAATCCAAACTATCTAAAAATAAGCATGAAATTCTATAAAAAACTTGAAAAACACTTGGAAGAAGTTTTAAAGATAAAAACAACCCCTCACGAAATTGCGATTGGCTTTGCACTTGGTGCTTTGATTGCAATACTGCCGACTTTTGGATTGGGGATTTTTATTGGGCTTGGCTTGGTTTTAATTTTCAATAGAATAAGCAAGATTTCGATGATGGTTGCATTTGCTGTTTTTAATCCTGTTGTTTTGATTTTCACTTATGCAGCAAGCATTTCTATTGGTAAGATTCTTTTTTCAAGCCATCCCCTAATAACATTAGGCCCGCAGTATTTGAACCAGATTTCTTCATTTGCAATGATCTTTTTATTTGGCAACTTTATACTGGCTGGTTCTATTTTCCTTATTTCCTATGCAGTTGTATTTTATCTTTCTAAATGGTATCAGAAAACTCATCCCATTGGAAAGATTGAAGAGTTTATTAAAGAAGAAGTTGCTGTGATAAAGGAAGACTTAGGTTTAAATAATTCTAATTCGTGATTGAAATATGAAAGATGATAAAATTAGTAAAGAAAAAATTGAAAAATATTTTAATTTAACAGAAACAGCTTTGCAAGAAGTTAAAAAAAATATAATTAAAGGCAAGGAAAAAGAAGCAAAAGAAATTATTAATATGGTAGAAAATTACTTATCAGATGCTCATCATTTTTTTGATAAAGGTGATTGGGTAAATGCATTTGCAGCTTTGAATTATTCACACGGATGGCTTGATTCTGGTGTTAGATTAAGAGTGTTTGATGTTAAAGATGATAAGTTGTTTACTGTTTGTTAAAATATCCTGTTAATGGCCCTATAAAGTCTCTCCAGACTAGTTCATTTAACTCTCTTTCTGGTCTTTTTGGGTTATTTCGTGTAATAAATCCTCTGATTTCAAAAAACACTGTGAACCATCCGCTATCTTCTTTAGATTGTTTAAATAGAGGAATTACTAATCTATTTACTATGCCTCCTCTTTCTGTAATCTGACCTAATAATCCTACAAGGTCTTTTTGTTTTTTCTGAATATCTTGTTCTTGTTCATATGGAATCCATCCCCTAAGTGAGAAATATTCTCCTTTATCTGAATTATAAGCACCAGTATAAAATCCTCTCCCAATAAAAAAATTAGTATAATTTCCAGTTGCTTCAACATCTTCAGGAGTTACATTTCCAAAAGGTGTTTGTAGTCTTCTATTTCTTATATAATCTCTAAAACTTCTTGTTAATGGACTAACTTTCAAAAGCTTTAACTTTGATTTAGATTTTTTAGTTTTTACCATGTTTATATAATGGAATGCTAATTAATATATTTTTGTTTGTTCTACAATATATTTAAATATCCCTCATCATTTACAAATATCATGAAAAAGGTGATAGTTCTCAGTCTAGGTGGCAGCCTAATTATCCCTAATGAAATTGACTTGCCCTTTCTGAATAAATTTAAACAAGTAATTAAAAAACATGAGAAAAATTACAAGTTTGTCATTGTTTGTGGAGGAGGAAGTGTAGCAAGAAAATACATCTCTGCTTTAAGAAGCAGTGGAAAATCAGATTATCTTCAGTCAATGGCTGGAATTTCAGTAACAAGAATGAATGCAAGATTCATGAGTTATTTTTTTGGATTTGATCCTGAAAAAGGTATTCCAAGTGATATGAAACATGTTCGCAATTTACTAGCAAAAAACAATATTGTTTTTTGCGGAGCATTAAGATATCATGATAATGAAACTTCAGATAGTAATGCAGCACGATTAGCTGATTATTTTGAAACTGATTTTATTAATCTAACAAATGTTCCTGGATTATATACTAGCAATCCTTTAACAAATAAAGATGCTAAATTTATCCCAGAAATAACAAAACAAGCACTTTATGAAAGAGTAATGAAAATGAAATTTAAACCAGGACAGCATTTTGTAATTGACCAGCATGCTATGAAGATTCTTGTTGAGAGTAAATCAAATCTTTTTATCCTTGGGAAAGATGTTAAACAGCTGGACAATTTTCTTTCTGGAAAGAGTTTTAAGGGGACGAGTGTTTATTAGATCCCTGGAACAAATATTTAAAACTAGCTATTAAATACAAACATTTATATATAAGTTTATATAACTATTTATATGGAAAAATATAAAATGGAAGAACCAATACACTACCCAAATTTAAAAACAATACTTGAAATCGAGAAGGTTTTGAAAAAAGCAGATTTAGTTATAACAAGAGAGGAATTAAAAAAAAGATTACCAATGAAAATTATGCATCAGACATTAAATGTTGCATTGAGATATTTAGAAGAAAGAGGAATGATTTTGGATCATAGAAAAGGAGTTTTATGGATATATAATCCAAGTCCAAAATTAAAAAAAGCAATAGTAGAAGGAAGAATAATCTAATGAATAAAGAAGTTGTTATCTCTTTATCAAACGAAGCTACAGAAGTTTATGATGAATTAAATAAAATGGTAGTTATTGAATCAAATAAAGGTATTAATGGCTCCTTTCATCAAACTTTATTTAGGTCTATACAAAGAGCAAAGGAATTATTAAGAAAAGATCCTTTTACAGGAAATCAAGTTCCCCAAAGATTAATTCCAAACAAATACATCAAAAAATATGATGTGAATAATATCTGGAGAATAGAATTAGCCAATCGCTGGAGATTAATTTATACTATTCGAGGAGGCGAATTAGAAATAATTAACTTTATAATTGACATTTTCAATCATAAGGATTATGATAAAGTCTTTGGATATAAACATTAAAATGAAAACACAAACAATAAAATCAAAACAAGAAATAAGAGAACCATTTCCAGACTTATACATAATAGATACAAATGGAAATGAAAAAACAGCAAGAGCTATAATTGAAAGTTTGAAGCAAAAAAAATATCAAGGAGAAACCGCACTTCAAGGTGGAGATGATTCATTCAATCGTCGTGTTTTAGAAACATTAAAAATTAATTATCTTATTAGTCCTGAAAAATTCACAGATAAAGATACCTTAAAACAGCGAGATTCAGGATTAAATCATGTTCTAGGAAAAATTGCAAAACAAAACAACATAGCAATTGTAATTGATTTTAATGATATCTCAGGGATTAAAGATAGGAAAGGGAAGGCAGTTAGAATTGCAAAGGTTATTCAGAATGTTAAGATTTGTAGGAAAGCTGGATGTAAAATATTAATCTGGGGAAATGATGATAAATATGCTCTTCAAAGTTTTGGTTTTTCTATTGGGATGAGTAGTCAGCAAGTTGGTGAAAGTATTTAGAAAGATTTATAAATATAGCCGGCTATAGTGTTCTATGGTAACAACAATTCAAGTAGATGAAAAATTAAAAGATAAATTAGATAAACTTAAAATTCATTATAGAGAGACATATAATGATTTAATTTCTAGATTGATTAGTAATTGTTCCCCAGAAGGAGCAAGTAGAGAAAGTTTAATTGCAACAATTGAAACACTTTCAGACCCACAAGAGATGAGGGAAATAGCAGAGGCATTGGAAAGAATAGAAAAAGGAGATTTTGGAAAATCTCTTGAACAAATTAAAAAAGAGATGATGTGATGTATCAAATTTATATTCAAGAAAAAGCAGAAAGATTCTTATCCAAATTAGATAATCAATTAAGAAAAAGAATTATTAGTAAATTTGAAGACTTAAAAATTAATCCAAAAATAGGAATCCCCTTAGTAGGTAATTTTGCAGGACTATGGAAATTAAGAATAGGAGATTATAGAGCAGTTTATAGGATAATTGATGAAAAGCTTGTTATTGTAGTTATAAAGATTGGACATAGGAAGAATGTTTATGATTAACCTGTTCTCCCTTTATTTTATCTAGTAATTTTTTATTCATTTTAAATGAACCTCATTTGTGTTTCTATCTATCCAAGCTTTTGTAAATTCAGGTTTAACATAAAAATCTCCATCAAGAGTATATCCAATATCTTGATGCATAACTTCACAACCATTATATTCAGGATCTTCTCTTCTCACTCCTTCCCAAATCTGCCTAGGTATCTTTATAACAACTGCACTGTCTCCATGGTCTTTGCCTGCTAAATAAAGTCCCTTTGCAATTTGTAAATCTCTAGGTTGTAATGTTGCTGTTGATTGCAAATTAATCCCACTTCTAAGCCCTGTTTGCATTATTCCTTCAATTCCACTTCTAAAGCATCTATGTAAAAAAGTTAATTCATCAAGAGTTGAAACTATAAAATCTTCGTAATTAGGTTTATTTATCTTTTCCATTTTATCTATAAAATATACATAAATTATACCTATTTAAATATTACTATATAGTGATAACAGATGTCTGATCTTGTTAGTTTTCTTATTAACCCCGCCTCTTAATCATCCCATAAAATCAAACAAAAACCCTTAAAAACTAGATAAACTAATAATTCTAAAGATGGTGATGACAACAATAACGGGTTTTGTAACTAATATAGTTATTAATTTTTCTTCATATATTTCTCATCTTCCATCCAATGAAGCAATTATATTTGATATTGGCCTAATTCTAATTATTTCTGCAATATTTGCTTTTTTAGCTCGGGTATTGAGACAGCCATTAATCCCCGCCTATGTTCTTACTGGTTTAATTATTGGCCCTTTGGTTTTTGGATTTGTAACTAATTCTGACTTGGTTTATGCTTTTTCAGAGATAGGAATAGCATTTTTATTATTTACAGCTGGAATAGAAATTTCATTCTCAAAGATTAAACAGGCGAATATCAAGAAGATATTACTTATAGGTACTTTGCAGGTCTTGGTTGTGTTCTTGATAACATTAGCTTTAGGAAAATATTTTGATTTAACAACAATGCAAGCGGTTTACCTTGGAATTATTCTGGCCTTTTCTTCTACAATGGTTGATGTAAAGTTATTATCTGATATGGGCGAATTGGTTACAATGCATGGAAGACTTGTTCTTGGTGTCTTGCTATTACAGGATTTATTTGCTATCCTTGCAATTATCTTCTTAACTTCGGGAAATATTGCAGGAATGCCCGTTTTAATTGCACTTGCAAAGTTAATTGGAATATTTATTTTTGCAGTAATCCTTCAGAAAATAGTTATAAATCCTTTGTTTAGATTTGCTGCTCGTTCAGTTGAATTTTTATTTTTATCCTCCTTAGCTGTTTTATTCTTATTTGTAATTGCTTCATATTTAACAGGAATTTCTATTGTCATTGGGGCGTTTATTGCAGGGGTTTGCATTGCTAATTCTCCATTTAAAAAAGAACTTGAATCAAGAGTCTCTCCATTAAGAGACTTTTTCGCAATTTTATTCTTTGTTTCTTTGGGAATGCAAATAGTATTTGCTGGAATTGTTTCTAATACTTGGTTATTTGTATTCTTAATTGTAGGGGCACTTGTAATTAAGCCAATAATCACAGTTATTTTATTGAGAATTACAGGGTATAGGCCGAAGACATCATTTATCACCTCTATATCTCTCGCACAACTATCTGAATTTTCATTAATAATTGGAACTATTGGACTTGGGCTAGGGATTCTTACAAAAGAGATATTCTCTACAATAATCTTAGCAACAATTATAACGATGTCCTTGACAACCTATTTTATCTTGTATAAAAATCAGATTTATCACGTTTTTAGAATACCTATGAAAATTTTTAAGTTTCTGCCAATTAAAGAAAACTTAGAATATAAAGATGAAAAAGAAAAGACAATAGTGCTTGCTGGGTGCCATAGGATGGGGAGCATATTAGTAAAAGAATTCCAAAAAGTAGGTAAAAAAGATGAATTATTAGTAATTGATTATAACCCTGAAATTATTACTGCTTTGATTAATAAAAAGATTTCTTGTATCTATGGGGACTTGGGAAGTCACGATATCTTAGACAATCTTAATTTTAATAAACTAAAAGAAGTAATCAGCACAATTCCCAATATTGAAGATAATCTTGAAATACTTAAGAAAATAAAAAAAAGAAATCCCTTAGTGAGAGTAATATTAACTGCCGAGAGAATTGATGATGCTTTAGAATTATACAAAGCCGGAGCAGATTATGTTATCCTTCCAAAAATAATTGCGGGTGAAGAACTTATAGGAATTATCCACGATGGGAAGAATAGATTAAAAGAAGTCAGAACAGAGCATATTAAGAAGCTTAGATCTTTGCATAATATTCTGTATTGATAATATTTATAATACCTATAAACTATAAAAACTCATGAAAAAAGAGGGACTTACATCAAAGGAAGCAGGAGAAAAGTTAAGTCAATTTGGATTGAATGAGATTGTTGATACTTCAAAGGCTGGACCATTTAAGATTTTATTAAGGCAAGTGCAGAGCAATTTTATTCTTTATCTTTTGATTACTGCCATGATTATCTCGTTTTTTGTGGGAAAAAGTCTGACTTCTTATACTATTCTCGCAGTAATTCTGCTTGTAATAATAACGGGGTTTTTTCAGGAATATAAGGCTGAAAAGGCTATTTCGGAACTTAAAAAGATGATAATGCCTGTATCGGTTGTTATAAGGGATGGGAAAGAAAGGGAAATTCCTTCAAGCAACATTGTTCCTGGAGATTTACTTGTTTTAAGAACTGGCGAAAAGATTCCTGCGGATTGTATTGTTGTTGAAGAAAAAGAGCTTTTGTTAAATGAGTCCGTAATCACTGGAGAGTCTAGAGAAGTAAAAAAAATTTCGGTTAAAGGTGATAAGTGGAAAGATGAAAATATGCTTTTTATGGGTAGTTTCATTATCAATGGTAGATGTGTTGCAAAAGTCATACATACTGGAATGGATACAAAATTTGGAAAAATAGCTGGGATGATTTCTTCAGCTGAAAAAGAATTACCCCTTCAGAAGAAAGTAAATAGGATTGCAAAGTACATGGCGACCATTGCGATAATCTCTGCTGTTCTAACGGGGATTATAATTTTGTTAAGGTCTTCTTTTAGTTATGAAAGTCTTATAGAGGTTCTTATTTTAACTATTGCTCTTGCTGTTTCTGCTTTTCCTGAAGGGTTTCCTGTTGTTCTCACTACTACTTTGTCCTTAGGGGCTTATAGGATGGCTAAGAAGGGCGCAATTGTGAATAGGATGTCTATTATTGAAACTTTAGGAGAAACAACTGTAATTTGTAGTGATAAAACAGGTACAATTACTACTGGAGAGATGACTGTAAAGGAGATTTTTGCAGATGGTAGGAATTATAAAGTTACGGGTGCAGGATACAATGCTTCGGGAGATTTCTTGAATAATAACTTGAAGATTAATGTTAAAAAAGAAAACTCTCTTAGTCTTATTTTAAAGACTTCTGTATTGTGCAATGATTCGTTTATTGAAAGAACTGGGGAGGATAATGATTATCTGATTAGGGGGGTTCCAACTGAGGCTGCTCTTTTGATAATGGCTGCAAAAGCTAATCTGTTTAAGGATGATATGGCTACCTCCAGAATTGAAGAAGTTCCATTTAGTTCTGAAAGAAAAATGATGAGTGTTTTGTGCAAGGAGGGGAATTCTAAGACCGTTTATTCTAAGGGTGCTTTTGAAATTTTATTAAAAAAATGTAAGTTTATTCAGAGAAATAATGGTGTTTTTAGGCTTCTTGAAAAAGACAGGGGTGTTATTATGAAAGAGGCCGGAAGAATGACGTCTCAGGCGTTAAGGGTTATCGGTTTTGCATATAAAAAATCTGATTCATTAAAGGATTTTGAGAATGATTTGGTTTTTCTTGGTTTGGCTGGGATTGAAGATCCGCCAAGAGAAGAAATAAAAGATGCTTTAATCTCGTGCAAAAGAGCGGGAATTAATGTTAAAATGATTACTGGAGATAATAGGGAAACTGCAGTTTCTATTGCGAGGCAAATTAATCTTGAACCTGGCAGAATTTTAGAAGGGGATGATTTAGATAGGATGAGCGATAATGATTTGGTTAGCGTTATTCCAAATATTTCTATTTTTGCAAGAGTTAAGCCTGAACATAAATTACGGATTGTAAAAGCATTAAAATCTCTAGGGGAAATTGTAACGATGACGGGAGATGGTGTTAATGATTCACCTGCGTTAAAAGAAGCTCATATTGGTGTTGCTATGGGGAAGAATGGTACGGATGTGACTCGTTCTGTTGCAGACCTTATTATAAAAGATGATAATTTTGCTACGATTGTTGATTCAATAAGGGAGGGGAGAACTATTTTCAAGAATATTAAGAAGTTTGTAGGTTATCAACTTTCGTGTAGTTTCGCAGAACTTGCTATTTTATTTTTTGGTGTTTTGCTTGCTCCTTTTCTTGGTTGGGCTATCCCTCTTCTTCTCGCTTTGCAGATACTTTTTATGAATCTTGTAACTGATGATATTCCTGCAGTTACTTTAGGAGTTAATAATTCATCAAAAGATGTAATGGATGAAAAGCCAAGAAGAAATGCTAGGATTCTTAATAAAAATATTATTCTATTAATAATGTTTAGTGGATTTTTAATGTGTTTATTTACCTTGGCCTCTTTTTATATGGCTTTTAACTTTTTTAGAGAGGGGACTAGTTATTCAAGAACGGTTGCTTTTGTATCTTTAATTCTTCTTGAAATAGCAGCGGCGTTTAATTTTAGATCATTTAGAAAAGGGGTTTTTAATAGATCTCTTTTTGTGAATAAGTATTTAGTTTATGCATCTTTAATCTCTATTGTTGCGACTCTTTTGGTAGTTTATACTCCTCTGAACATAGCTTTTGGGACTGTGCCTCTTGACGCTTTGGAGTGGTTAATAGCTCTTATTTTTCCATTATTGTCTATAGTAATATTTGATATTCTGAAGAAGATTAATAATGTAACTGATTTTTGGAAGGAGGATTAGGAAGTTAGAGGGGCAGGTCATACTTCTTGTTACACGTTTTGATATAAATTATATTGTCTAGTTAATAATAATGTTTATAACGCCTTTTCTATAAGAATCATTATGAAGGCAACAGAACTTTATGCAAGGCTTGAAAAAGACTTCATAAAACCAGGTCTACGTGATGAATGGGCTGAACATATGGAAGAAGTCAACGATTTTCTTAGTGATAACTTTATTAAAAGATCAATGGGCTTAGTTTGTGATAATTCTCAACAAGTTAATAGAGTTTATACGGCCGTATTTCCAACAGAAAAAGTAATGAAAGCTGTTTTAGTTCATAAAACAGAAGATGCTATGCTTTTTGTCCATCATCCTTCTATTTGGGATATTACTAAAGCTCCACAGGTGTTTCAACAAATGGATAGGGACTTATTGAAAAAATTCAAGGCAAGAAGAATTTCAGTTTATAATTTACATGTTCCACTAGATAATTATGGATTATATTCAACAAGTTTAACTTTAGCAAATGCTTTAGAAATCAAACCAAGAAAACCCTTTGCACCATATTTTGGAGCTTTATGCGGAGTATTTGGAAAAACAAAATTAAGAACAACTGCTGATTTATCAAGAAAATTTGAAGAGGTAGTAGGCCATAAAGTTAGTTTATATCAGTATGGAAGTCCGGTTATTAAAAATGGAGTTGTCGCAGTTATAGCCGGTGGTGGAAATGATGTTGAGCTGTTACAAGAAATTGCAAAAGAAGGTGTAAATACCTTTGTAACTGGGATCACTGCTTTAAATTCACATTCACAAAAAGCACATGATTTTGCAAAAGAACATAAAATAAATGTTCTAGGTGGAACTCATTATTCTACTGAAAGGTTTGCTTGTCAAGCTATGTGTAATTATTTTAGAAAGTTAGGATTAGAATGTCAATTCATAGAAGGAAAACCCGGATTAGAAGATCTATAATTGAGGAAAAAGTTAGTGGTTAATCTTTGGTCTCGCTCAGGGCTGTAAGGAGTTAAGAATTGATAATTTATTCTTTACTGTCTTTCCACTTCATTTTTGGTTTGTTATATAAACTTTAGAATCCTGCATAACCCAAAACCCTTAAATATGCAGAGTTCTAAAATAAATCATGGGTGAAAAACAAAAGTCTGATGAGCAGAAGGTTATAGAATCACTATCATCTATAGAGAGAAAAATACTACCTTTTCTTTTGAAAGAGGAGCAGGATATTGAAAAGATATGTGAGAAAGCTGGTTCTGATAAGACAACTGCTTTGCGTGGGATTGAGTTTCTTAAGGCTAAGGGGTTAGTTGAGAGTAAAGTGAAAGAGAAGAAGATTGTTAGTCTTGGGATTAATGGGCTTATTTATATTAAAAAAGAACTTCCAGAAAGGAGATTGCTTAATGAGCTTGGCGAGAAAAAGTCAATTGCGCTGGGTGAATTGAAAAGTATAGGGTTGAACGATGATGAGGCTAAGGCTTGCATTGGTGTTTTAAAGAGAAAGGCAGTAATTGAATTGAAAAACGGGAGAATTATTCTTAATGCTAAAAAAGAAGAAGTTGTCAAGAAAACATTAGAAGAGTCGCTTTTAGGTACATTACCTAGAGATGTTGCTTCTTTGGAGCCTCAAGAACAGCTTGCTTTGAAGAATTTGCAACAGAGAAAAGATATTGTGTTGTTAGAAGATAAGAAGAAAATTTCAGTTAAATTGACAGAGAAAGGGGAGAAAATTTCAAAGAGTAATCTTGATGAAAACCTTATCGAACAGCTTAGTGTTAAGATGATTAAGACAAATTCGTGGAAAGGGAAGAAATTTAGGAGGTATGATTTGACTTCACAGGTGCCTCGAGTTTATGGTGGGAAGACGCATTTTGTAAATCAGGCAACGGAATATGCTAAGAAAACATGGCTTGAAATGGGTTTTAAGGAAATGAGCGGGAACATGGTTCAGCAGGGGTTTTGGAATTTTGATGCTTTATTTACTGCACAGGATCATCCAGTGAGGGAGATGCAGGACACTTTCTTTATTAAAGATATTAATGGGAAACTACCAGATGAAAAGCTTGTGAAGAGTGTTAAGAAGGCTCATGAGGGAGGAGTTGATGGAAGTAAGGGTTGGCAGTATTCTTGGGATGAAGGAATTTCAAAGAAGATTTCATTAAGAACACATACTACTTGCTTATCAGCAAGAACTTTGAAAGAAATTGCTGATAAAAAAGAATTTCCTGCCAAGTATTTTGCTTTAGGGAAATGTTTTAGAAATGAAACTGTTGATTGGAGTCATGGTTTTGAGTTTAATCAAACTGAGGGTATTGTTATTGATGAAAATGCTAATTTTAAGCAGTTGATTGGATATTTGAAAGAATTTTTTAAGAAGATGGGTTATGAGAAGATCAGAATAAGACCGGGTTATTTTCCTTATACGGAGCCTTCCTTAGAAATTGATATTTTTCATCCTGTTCATAAGAAGTGGCTTGAGCTTGGTGGTGCTGGAATGTTTAGGCCGGAAGTTACAATTCCTTTCTTTGGAAGACATGTGCCTGTTTTGGCATGGGGTCCTGGATTTGACAGAACTATTATGGAGTTCTTCAAGATAAATGACTTGAGAGATATGTATAAAAATAATATCAATAAATTACGGGAGACGAAGTTTTGGTTGAAATGAAATGGTGCAAGAAAAATTATATAATGAGTTAGCTAGGTACTACGATTTATTTTATCAAGGAAGGGGTAAAAATTATAAGAAAGAAGCAGAGACTATCATGAAGAAAATTAAAGAATATAAGAAATCTTCTGGAAAAGATTTGTTGGATGTTGCTTGTGGGACTGGGATGCATATAGTTTATTTTAAAAAACATTTTAATTGTGAGGGGTTGGATGTAAACAAGGGCATGCTTAAAATCGCTAAAAAAAGATTGCCGAATATCAAATTTCATGAAGGAGACATGACGAGTTTCAATCTTAATAAAAAGTTTGATGTTATTACTTGTTTGTTTAGTTCAGTAGGCTATGTAAAAACATATTCGAATCTAAAAAAAACAATAAAGAATCTATCAAAACACCTTAAGCCAGGTGGCGTTCTAATAATTGAGCCTTGGTTTACAAAAAAACAATTAAAGATTGGAATTCCATTTAAGATGATTCATCAAGATAATAATAATCTTATTATTCGAATGAGCATGTCTAAATTAAAAAAAGAAGTCTTGTCTTTTGAGATTCATTTTTTAATTGCGGAAAGAAATAAAGGTATAAAATATTTTAAAGATACAAACAAAATGGGGGTGTTTGAAATAGACCGTGTCTTGAATATGATGCATAGTTGTAATCTAAAATCAGAATTTTTGAAAAAAGTCCAAAACATGAGAGGCTTATATGTTTCAATAAAAAAACAAGAGGAGAAAGGGGTTTAGAGTAAAATGAAAATTTCAGATATTTTATTTTGGATATTGGTAATTGCCTTAATTGTATTAGGAGTATACGCATTGATAAGATGACAATAAAAATAGAAGATATAGTCTTGTGGATAGTGATTTTATTCATAATTGGGATTGGAGTTTATTTGCTTATAAAAACAAATTCTCCTATAGAAGTAGACGCTCTTATTTCGCTTACCTTGTTTGTAGCAGCTTCTGAATTATTAATTTGGAGGTCATTATTCAAAATGGATAAGAAGGTTGCATGTGGCTTTATCAAAATGAAGAGTGATATGAGTAAAATGGAGAATAAAATGATATTAAAGTTAAATAATATTGAGAATAAATTAGTGAGTAGATGAAATGGAACTTGAAGAAATACAGGACATGGCGATAAGTGCTGTGAGAAAACAGGGAATTGATAGTGTTGGTGAAAACTCTATGAAGATATTGAGAAATATTAAGGATAAGGAAGATGTTTTGGGGTGCGTGATGTTAATGATGTTTGTTGCTGATGAGTTTAAGATAAATCTTGAAGATGAATTGCTAAATAAAATTGAGAGGGTTTTGAGAATATGATAAAAATGGCTGCTGGAACTCCTAGAAACCCGCAGGAGGTTTGTAGATGGAAATAATAAAAGCACAGGAAAAAGTAGATAATTATATTGAAAACTTTGGAGGGTATTGGGGTGAGTTAAGTATGCTTGCAAGGCTTATTGAAGAAGTTGGAGAGTTGTCAAGAAGTCTTAATATTCAGTTTGGAGATAAGAAAAGCAAATATGAAGGAGATGGTGGAAAGACTGATGAAGAGGTTGCGGATGTGCTATTTACAATAATTGCTATTGCAAATAAACTAAAAATAAATCTTGATGATGCATTGAATAGTAAGCTTGGGAAGTATCAACAAAGAGACGAGGGAATTTATGGTAACAAAGGATGATTGTGTATTTTGTAAGATTGGAAAGGGAGAGATAGACCATGAAAAGATTTGGGAAGATGAAAATTATATTGCCTTCTTGGACCAGAATCCTTTCTGCAAGGGGCATACATTAGTGATACCAAAAGAGCATTCGAGATGGGTGTGGGATTTGAATAATAAACAGTATTCCGAATTTCTTTTAAAAGTTAAAGAGGTTGCTTTATTATTGGGAAGGTACTTTGATACTGAATGGATAGAAGAGATTATAGCCGGAGTTGGTGTAGAACATACACATGTACATCTGTTACCTAGAAGATTTGATGATGGGTTAAAAGAGATACCTAAAGAAGCTATGAAACCAAAGCCTTCAACAGAAGAACTAAATAAGCTTGCTGAGGAGATAAGAAAAAATGGAAATTAGAATAGCACAAGAACAAGCTTATAAATTAACACAAGATCATGCTAAAATAAATAATATTGAGCATAATAAAGAAGCAACATTCTTTCATTTAGTTGAAGAGATTGGAGAGATATCTAGAGAAATATATAATGATAAGTCTAAGTGGAGAGATGAACTTAATAAAGAAAATTTTAAGGAAGAAGTTGCTGATGTGTTGATACAATTATTGATATTTTCGGAAGAGAATAATATTAATTTAGACTCTGCATTTCAGGATAAGATACTTAAATTAAGAAAGAGGTTTGAGTTAGATTAAAAATGACAATACTAACATTAAACAGAAAAGAACTTGAAAAGAAAGTTGGGAAGATAACTCCGGCTATTGAAGATAAGATAACTATGATGGGAACTCCGGTTGAAGAGGTGAAGGATAGCGAGGTAAGTGTTGAGGTTTTCCCTAATAGGCCGGATTTATTGAGTATGCAGGGATTTACAAGAAGTTTGTTGCAGTATCTGGGCAAGACTGGTGTTGCTAATTTTAAAGTAAATTCTCCTGAGAAAGATTACAAGGTGAAGATTGATAAATCAGTTAAGAAAGTTAGACCTTTTACGGCTTGTTGCGTTATTAAGGGATTAAAATTGGATGATGAAAAGATTAAAGAGATTATAGATATTCAAGAAAAACTTCATTTAACTCTTGGAAGGAAAAGGAAAAAGCTGGCTATTGGAATTTACCCAATGGAGAAGATTAAGATGCCTATAAGATTTATGGGTAAAAATCCAGATGAGATAAAGTTTATTCCTTTGGAGATGGATAAGGAGATTACGGGGAGGCAGATTTTAAGCAGACATCCTGCTGGAAGGGATTATGCGCATTTATTAGAAGGGTATGATATTTTCCCCTTCTTTATTGATGCAGATAATAAGGTGTTAAGCATGCCACCAATAATTAATTCGCATGAAACTGGGAAGATAAATGAAAAAACAAAAGATGTTTTTATTGAATGCTCCGGTTTTAATCTTGCTTATCTTAAAAAAGTAATAAATATTCTTGCTGCTGCTTTTTCTGATTTAGGTGGTAAGATTTATGCTATGGAAATTGAAGATCCTGCGGGTAATTTTATTTCTCCAAACTTAGAAATGGAAAAAATGGAATTTAAAATTAGTGATATAAACAAAACGCTTGGGTTGGATTTGAATGAAAAAGATGTTAAGAACTATCTTGCCCAAATGGGTATCGGTTTTGAAAAGGTAAAAGATAAAACCATAGCATTAATCCCGAGTTATAGAACTGATATTCTTCATTGGATAGATTTGACGGAAGAAGTTGCGCTTGCTTATGGTTATGAGAATTTTAAAGAGGAAATTCCGGCTATTTCGACTATTGCTCAAGAGGATAATATGTCTGTTATGAAAAGAAAACTCAGAGAGATTTTGGCTGGCCTTGAATTATTAGAGGTTTCGTCTTTTCATTTGGCCGTAAAGTCGGATGTTAAGAAGATTTATCATTCTTCTAATAATTTTATTGAAGTTATTGAGTCTAAAACTGAATATGATGTTTTGAGGAATGACTTACTTTCTAATCTTTGCAAGATTTTGTCTGAGAATTTATCTTCTACTTATCCTCAAAAGATTTTTGAAATTGGGAGAACATTCGAAAAAGATGAAAAGGAAGAAACAGGGATAAAAGAATCAGAAAAGTTAGCAATTGCATTAACTGATGAAAAGGTTAATTTTACTGACTTGAAGCAGGTTTTAGATTATTTGATGAAAATGATGGATAAGGAATATACTATTGAAGAAACGGAACATGAAGGATTTATTGAGGGCAGAAGTGGGAAGATTTTAGTTGATAAGAAGATGGTGGGGGTTATTGGAGAGGTCTGCCCGAGAGCGATAAGGAATTGGAAGTTGAAGATGCCTGTTGCTGCGTTGGAATTGGATGTTGGGCTTTTAATGGATTAGGAATGAAGATAGGACAATAATTAACTTAGTATCTGTAATTCTAATGGTTAATAGATATTTATTTTGATAGGGCTTGTCTTTTAATTGGGTGAAATAGCCTAGATAAAGTAAAAGTTTGGGATACTAAAACTGTATGGACAAAAATCGTGAGCGATGAGCGGAGATTTTTATAGTTAATTGTTAAGTTTAGATTATCAAGTAAAAACATAAGGTCTATCAGGCACTATTGCTTGTTCATAGAATGCTCTATTTTCTGGCTGGGCAGTTACAGGGATAAGTGGTTCTGAAGATTCGCTAATTAATCTAACAAGGTCTTTAAATCTTTGACATTTAAGTCTACATCTCTTCTTAGTATCACCTGCTTTATATTTTTCTTCTGCCATTATCCAAAATAACCTTTTTTATCTGCTGAATTGTTAAGGTCAATGTCTTTTCCAAGTTTTTCAAGAATCTCATTAATTTTTATTTTCATATCCTGAAAGTCATTAAAAGTAGTGAGTATAAAATTAGCTTCGTTTTTTTCATTATAAATTGTGTCGAGTTTCATTACTACTATTTGGTATTTTGCTATTTTTGCATATATTTTCTTAATTATTTGGTGGTCTTGTTCATTCAGATTTTTTAGCATTGAAAAGACAAACATTGGAGGTGAACTGGGATTCATAAGAACTTCAAAAAAATGAAGATAAGCTGATAACTTTTCATTTATCATTCTTCTCATATCTCTTAATACAAAACTAGTTTCTTTTTCTACGATTTTCTCAATATCAAAGTCTTCTGCAAGTTTATCAAAGTCTGGGAGTTTGTATTTTTTGCTAAGTTTTTCGTATTCTATCTTTAAATTTTCCAGATCAGATTTTTCATTTTCTATTTCCATTTTATAAAACAGAAGAAAGGGTTTATAAGTTTGAGGGTAGGCTTATTTTAGCGTATGAAAGAGTTTATAAGAATAAATTTATTAGACTTTTTATGCCTGGTTAGCTCAGTTGATAGAGCACTACATTGGTAATGTAAGTTCAAAGAACTTTCATGCTTTGAATTTAAAATCCAAAAATGTAGAGGTCGCGGGTTTGATCCCCGTGCCAGGCTTTTGTTGTTATCTACATAACCCTTATAAAAGCCCTTAAATTGATTATTTTATGGGAGAACTGAAAGAAGATAAGGCTAACACAGAAAAAATAGACCTGAAGAGATTTTATACAGATTTTGATTACTCTAGTAAGATTAATGATGAAAGACATAGAATTCTTACACTACAGCTTTATATGGAGCATTTTATTAATGAGCTTGTTAAGTTTAAATCGGGCGAGTTTCCTGAAAAGGTGATACAGGAGAACCTTACTATTCCTGTTAAATGTCAGATTCTACTTGATTGGGGGGTTATTACTAAGGAGCAGAGGAAGATAATTGAAATATTAGCAAAGACAAGGAATGATATGATTCATAATTTAATTATTGATACTGGTAAGCTTGAGAGAAGATTGAAAACTACAGATTTTGAATTTATTAAAAGTGATAAGGGTAAGAAAGCTAAGGTGTTTGAATATCTTGCTCCTTATTCTCAGTTGATTTCTGCTTCTGCTATTATTATTTCAATTTTATATGCTCAATTGGAGAAGATGAGGGGTAATAATGTAGAGCAGTTTATACAGCTTAAAATTGAAAAACAAGGAGATAAGTATCGACATATTATTGGATTTTTTGAGAGGAATCAGCCAGTCTGATTAAGCCTTACTGCCTGGATGACTTTTCCTGTTGTTTCAGCGCCTATGGACCAAATATTTGAGATTGATTTTCCGACCCAGCCAACATAAAAATAAAAAGCACTTATTACTCCTTTAGGAGATTTTAAGTCTACACTTGGAGAAGTAAATACCTGAGAGACTGAAAGATATATAAAAAGAGCAACTAATATAATAACTATTATCTTTATTCTTCTTCCTTGATGTTCTACTTTCATAAATGAGAATATTACAAAAATTATGATAACTACCATCACCCCGATTATTATTGTTCCTAACATGGTTATTAAAAGTGGAAGGGATATAAAAATGTTTTTATAGTCCTTTTGATAAGAATAGTTATGAAAAAGAAGGTGTTGAAGATTTATTTATTCAGACACGGACAGACGACTTATAACCGAGATAAGATATTTACGGGATGGAATGATGCTAAGTTGACTTCTCTTGGTGTAAAGCAGGCAAAAGTAATAGCAAGAAAACTTAAGAATAAAAAGTTTGAAGTTGCATTTCAGACTTGTTTATTAAGAAGTAAGCGGACATTGAAAGAAGTTTTAAAATTTCACCCCGAATGTGATGAGTTAATTGAAGCTAATAGAATGGTTGAAAGAAGTTATGGGGGCTTGGAAGGAATGAAACATTCTACAGCCATTGAAAAATATGGTGAGGATAAATTCAATTGCTGGCATAGAGGATTTAATTGTCGTCCTCCTCACGGTGAAAGTTTTGCAGATGTTGAGAAAAGAGTTAAGATTTTTATTGGGGAATTGAAAAAATATATGAAGGAAAATCAGGTTAGTGTTGCAATATCTGCTCATGGAAATTCTATTAGATTGTTTAGAAAGATTATGGAGCATTTGTCTATTAAAGAGACTTGTGAGTTAGCAATTCCTTATGATAATTATTTTGAGTATGACATTTAGAATTTAATGACTTTCATTTTTTTAAGTAAACTTTAATAACTCTTTTTAGCAAATATTAAAATGGAATTCAAGGAAATGCAGGATAAAATAACCGAGATCTTTAATTGTAATCTTGGACGAGATGGGATCAAGATGGATGATGACTATCTTATTATGAAAATATCTGAAGAGCTTGGGGAATTTATTCAGTCTTATATTATACACAAGAAAATGTGTAGGCCTGAAAAGTATAAGGATGAAGAAGATTCTAAGAAAGAGATGGCAAAGGAACTTTCAGATGTTATTGCGCTTATTTTTGCCATTGCGGATAAATTTGATATCGATTTGGAAGAAGCGCTTGAAAAAAAGTGGATTACTAATGAATGGATTAAGAAGAAGTAATTTATCTAAATCTTGATTGTCTTGGATAAGTAGATGTCTTTGATTTTCCTCTTAGGAATCTTCTTGATGGTGGTCTTGAGTTTGAGTTTGAATTTCTATCTTCTGCATTTCTAGTGTTGGTTCTTTGATGATTTCCGTGTCTTGGTCTGCTGCTTGTGTTTGGTCTATTGGTGTTAAATCTTCTTGTTGGGGGTCTTGGTCTGCTATCTCGGTGTTCCCTATGTTCTCTAGGACCATTATGAGCTTTAGGTTCCCTAAGGCCATCTCTTGGAGAATCTTCTCTTATTGGCCTATCTCTCATTGGTCTGTCTCTGCTTGGTCTGTTACCTCGGCCTCCGCCTTGCCGACCTCTGTTTAATTTTCTATCGTCATTTGATTTGAAAGTGTCTGAATAAAGGGATTCTAGTTTTGGAATGTTTAATTTTTCTATATCTTTTGTTTGTTTTTGGATTTGTTTAAATTCTCCTCTGTCTCCGGGAGAGACAAAAGTTATTGCAATTCCATTTTTTCCCGCTCTCGCTGTTCTTCCAATTCTATGAATGTATTCTGATGGTGTTGTTGGGACATCAAAATTATATATGTGGGATACATTTTTTATATCTAAACCTCTGGCCGCTACATCTGTGCAAACCAAAACTAATGCTTCCTTTTCATGAAACGCTCTCATCGTATTGCTTCTTTGATTTTGTGATAATCCTCCATGGATTGCTAGGGTGTTGATTTTTTGTTGATATAAGCTTCTTGATAATCTATCAACATTCCTTCTCGTATTGCAGAAAATCATGACTATTCCATCTTTTTCTTGTTTTAACAAATGAACTAATAGTGAGAATTTTTCATCACTAGATGGTTCATAGTATGCTTGATATAGTTGATCTGTGTCTAGCTGGTTTTTTACCGATATTGAAACTGGGCTTTTCATATACCTGTCTGCGAGACGAATAATTTCTTTGGATATTGTGGCTGAAAATAATAATGTTTGTCTTTGTTTTGGACAATGATTGATTATTGCTTCAACATCTCTAATAAATCCCATGTCTAGCATTCTGTCTGCTTCATCCAAGACGAGGAATCTTACTTGATTAAGATTAATTGTTCTTCTTTTTAGGTGATCTAACAGTCTTCCAGGAGTTCCTACAACAATATCTGCATTCCTTAACTCTCTTATTTGAGGAGGCATGCCCATTCCACCGTAGATCTCTGTTACACTTAGTTTAGTGCTTCTTGAAAAAAATCTTATGGCTTTAGCAACTTGTTGAGCTAGTTCTCTTGTTGGAGTCATTATTAAGGCTTGAATGCCGAGTCCTTTTTTTGTTTTATCAATTATTCCGGAAGCAAATGCTAAAGTTTTTCCAGAGCCAGTGGCAGAACCACCAATAACATCTTTTCCAGCCACGACTAAAGGGATTGTTTTTATCTGGATTTCACTAGGTTCAGTAAATCCTGCTGATTTAACTGCATCTAAAATGCCTTGACTTATTCCTAATTGTTTGAATTTTTCCATTTGTATTTTTTATAGTGTTACTTAATACGCTGATTTTTAATGTTATCAAGAATTAATTAAATTTGCCCTGTCTCTGCAAATTTTTTCATTAATCTCTCAACAACTACCTGAGGTGCATAGCCTTTGTGACTGCATGCTTTCATAAATGTGTCATAAACAGCCTTGTCCACAATATAATCAATTTTTTGTTTTTTTGCTCCAGGTGGTGTTGATGCCATAATTAAATGAGTAGAAGTTTGCTTTTAAATGTTTGGGATTGTTACTACTTGCTTAGCATGCCTCTAACAGTATCTGCTGCATTAACAATTCCCAAGGCGAAACTATGACCGTAATCCGCCCAAGATTTTACATCTCTAGGAGCTAGATCTTTAAGATAGTCTATACATAATTTCATGTTAGGTATTCTTGCAAAATGCCTGTAAAGCCCGTAGGCTCTTGCAAATTTTCTTGTTGGTACTAATTTGTTAGGATTGTCTAGGTTAGCTAATGCAGAAAAGACAAGATCTGTTGCTAGTCCTTCTAGTTTTAGATTGTTAATTACTATGAGAATAAGAAGAAAGAGTAGTATAAAGAAGTTTTTGTTTTAGAAATTGTTAATTATCACTTTCACTAGCTAAAAAACTCCACCAGGGCTTTTTTGTTTGAATAACTTCGCCATTTTCTGCATCTACTTGGATTCTATTCTCGGCTTTTGCTTTGAATAATCCCAGAAGCTTATAGTGTCTTTGAACTTGTATTTCGTACGCATGTCTTGTTTCGTTTCTTTGTCCGACATCTTTTAACTCGATAGTGCAATTGTTTGTCTCATTGCAGACTTTTAATCTTAATCTTGTTAATGCTGTTTCACTTGCTGTGTCAGGCATTATTTTAATTTCTCTGGTTTGATTTCCTCTTTGGATTACAAGAATTGTTTCGTTGTTGTCGTTTAATTCTTCGGTGATGTTTAATTTTGTCATAGTAGTATGATTTTGGATTCTTAATCTTATTTCTTCTCCATTTGCTTCAAATTCAATCTCTCTGTTTTGAATTCTTGCTCTAATCATCTCATTATTTGCTCTTAATCTTTCTCCCAAGTTTTGTTTTAATTCTTCTCTTAATTGTTTCAACTCTTCAGTATTGTCTCTTATTTGTTCTCTGATTTGCTGAGTGTTATTTTGGGCAGATTGAATATTTGCCCTTGCTTGTGCTGCCATACTTGTACTTTCTGCAAGGACGAATGCAAAAGATGTTAATAGAATAAACGCAAAGGCAAATGCGATCATCACTTTTTTCATAGCTAGTTAAAGATATGGATGTTTATAAAGGTTCTTGAGAATCTGAATTAGTGTCTTGGTTTTAATGATTTAACTGCTTGTCTGGTCAATAATAATCTTATAAGGTAACAATAATATAGAACCTTGCTTATTTAAATCTTTTATAGATTAATATTACTAAATTACTCTTAGAGACATTAATTCGTGGGCGGATTCTGGGAAAGGAAAATTTGAGAGGGATTCGAAACCTGTTGTTATGATTTCAATATTATTTAGATGGTTTCCATAGACAAATTCAAAATAACCTTTTAGATGGAGATAATTATTTGTGATTTGTCTTAGGATTTCTCTTTTAAGTTGGCTTCCTGATACTTTTCTTAATTTAAAGTCTTCAAATGCAAACTCTGTAAGGGTGTCTTTACAGGTTTCTGAACCTTGGCTTAGTGCTCTATGGCTGCAAACATTTTTAGTATGAAGAGTTTCTCCTATTAATTTTCCTTTTCCATTTGAATAAATCGAGCCGACAAAGCCGTTTCCATGATTAAAAATTTGAGAGGTTAATAAAAAATTGTAATCTTTTAATGATTTTTCATTTTCATTTACCCATTTTTCTATTTTTTGTGTATCGTTTAGGTCAAAAAAATAATCTTTTACCCCTTTTGATGAGATTGGGTCCCAGATAAATAGACAGGGTTTGTATTTTTTAATGAAGATTTCTGCTTTTTTCAGGATTTCTTTTTTGTCTTGTGATTGAAAATGCTCAAATTTAACTGTTTTAAGGTCTTTTGTGGCTATTGTCTGGTAGGTTTCATGGGTTGGTTGGAATAAGTACTTGAAATCTCCTGCTTTCATCCATGTTCCAATACTTGCCATAGATATTCATAGATTAAAGAGTTTAAAAATAAAAGTGTTGTTAAGGATATAATATGCTGAAATTTAAGGTATTTCTAAAGTAAACTCCCTTTACAATTGTTTATAAACCCAGATTTACTTGAAAAATCAGAAATAGGCAACTATTTCATAAGTAAATACAATGCGGAGGATATATGGGTTATAGAGACGGCGAAAGTTCTGGTGGAAGCTCTGGAAGCAGAGGTTTTGGCGGTGGAAATAGGTCAGGTGGATCTAGATTCGGCGGCGGAAATCGTTCTGGAGGTTCTAGATTCGGCGGCGGAAATCGTGGCGGCGGCTTCAATAGAGGCGGCGGTGGCGGTAGATTCGGCGGCGGAAATCGTGGTTTTGACAGAGGACCAGTTGAAATGCACAAGATCAAATGTAGTGAATGTGGCAAAGATTCTGAAGTTCCATTCAAACCAAGAGGAGACTCACCAGTTTATTGCAGAGAATGCTTTCAAAAAAGGCGAGATGGTGGCGATACAAGAGCACCAGCTCCAAGAGCACCAAGAAAGCCAGTAGAATCTAAAGAAACATCAGAAGACGATTTTCAGGAAACTGAAGAAGCAGAATCTGGAGAATCTGAAGAGTAAACACGCAATTTAATTAATTTTTATTTTTATTTTTTTATAAATTTTTCTGAATTTTGATTAGTAAATCATAAGAGAGGCAGTAATGCAAGAATATTTGCAAATAATGCCAGAAGGAATAAAATCAAGATTTTTAAACTTGATAAACTAGGTATTATTATGAGTATTTTGGTGAGGAGGTGTAAAGGGAGGTTTTATCTAACTGGAACAGCAAGACTTGGGTTAATTGTTTTCCTTACTACGCTCGCCATATCCTTTGTTGGAACGATATGGGCAGTCTATCTTGAATCTTTTTTAGGAAGCCCGGCGAAAGTTGGGTTTTTCTCGGCAGTTATTACCTTGTTTTCATTCTTTTCTTATTTTTATATAACTCCTCTTGTTGAAAAATCAAGCAAATCAAGGTTGTTTTCATACTCATTATTTTTAATGGCTGTTTGTTATCTTTTGTTTGCTATAAACAAAAAATTCTATATTCTTATTTTGCTTGTGTTCATAGTTACTCTAATTACGGCTATTAAAATTACTAGTCTGGGAATTATTATAAAAGATAAGGCTCCACCAAAAAAACTTTCTAGAAATGAGGGTTTAATGTATACTTTTTTTAATATCTCATGGCTTGTTGGTCCACTAATTGCGGGTTATATCTCTCAAAAATATGGTTTTAATATAATCTTTTTATTATCCGCAATAATTACGTTAATTTCTCTTTTTTACTTTAGAATCTCCAGGATACAAGATGCTAACACAACAAAGAAGATTGACGGCAACCTCTGGAATAATTTCTTTGCTTTCTTTAATAATAAAGAAAGAGTAATTGCTTATGTTCTTGGGGGAGGAGTTAATCTATGGCTTATATTTATTTATCTCTTTGTTCCTTTATTTATTATAAACAGTGGGCTTGGAGATGTATGGATTGGCTACTTTTTGTTTGCGGTTGCAATTCCCACAATATCTTTTGAATATTTCTTTTCTAAAATTGCATGTAAGACTGGATTTAAAAAAATGTTTAATGTGGGGTTTTTGATATTATCTTCTCTTTCGTTGATTTGTTTTTTCATAGGGAATATCTATTTAATATTGGGCATTCTTGCAGTTGCTGGTGTTGGGGTCGCAATGATAGAATCCACAACTGAATCCTATTTCTTGGATTTACTTAAGACAAAAAAAGATGAATTAAGATTTTATGGGCCTTATAATACCTCAATAGATGCTAACCATTTTATTGGAGAGTTTATTTCGGCGGTGATTTTGGTTTTTCTTCCGTTTAAATTTCTTTTTGTTCTTTTTGGATTTTTTATGTTTGTTCTTTTTTTGATTTCTACTAGGATAAGGGATGTTGTAGAAGATAAAAAGATTGTAAAATGTCGGACGGCTGGAGCATAATCTCCATTAATCCTTTCAAGTCGTTGTTTTCCACTTGTTAAATCCCTTGCTATTTCTGTAAGTTCTGAATCTATGATCTCAATATTGTTATGCTTGGATATAACTTATAAACTTTGGAAACTTAACAAATAAATGAAAATTAAATATTACTCCTTATGGCTTGTTTTAGTTTGTATATTTGTATTTCTTTTACAGGCTGTAATCCCTGGTTTTACAGATTTGTTTTTATTAAATCAGCAGGCGTATCCTCAATTATGGAGATTTGTTACTTCAATATTTTTACATGCTTCTATGGGACATTTATTCTACAATATGCTTGCTTTGGGGTTATTAGGATTTATTCTTGAAAAATTGGTTGGAAGCAGGAAATTTTTATTGATTTTTTTTGCATCGGGTATTTTTGCTAATTTGATTGCTGTTAATTTTTATTCTGCTTCTCTTGGAGCTTCTGGCGCTATTTATGGAATTATCGGTGCTTTGACAATAATAAGGCCGTTTATGATGGTATTTGCATTCGGTGTTCCATTGCCTATGTTTGGAGTTGCTATACTCTATGTGGTTGTAAATCTCGTCCAAACCTTTGTGCCAAGTGATATTGGAACAATTGCTCATCTGTCCGGGATAGTAATCGGATTTTTGTTTGGGTTGTTTCTGCGGAAGAAATCACCAAAGAAGCAGAAGATTGTGATTTCTGAAGCTTATATTACTGACTGGGAGAAGAAGCATTTGGGGTTGGGTGATTGATGAGTTACACAAATAATTAAAAAGTATGTTTCCTATCCTTAGATATGGATATAGTTTCTGGAAATCTTGATGATGAAAATAAAAAACATCCTGAACATAGGGGATGGTTTATGGGTCATTTCGCGGAGGAGCCATTAAAGACAGAAGAGTTGGAAGTAAACTGGGGAGTTCAAAAAAAGGGAGACAAAAAAGATTCTGTTGGGATGAATTTAAGGGCTAAAACATTAATTATTCTTATCAAAGGGGAAATGATTCATAGGTTTCCAGATGATAAAAAAGAAATTAAACTTATCAAGCCTGGAGATTTTATTTTCTGGGATAGTGGAGTTGCACACAGTTGGGAAGCTATAACAGACTCGATTTCTGTGGTTGTAAGATGGCCCTCAATTTCGGGTGACCAAGTAAGGAAGACGAAGTAGGGGAAAACAACTCAATTTAAAAATATCATCTTCTTATTGGAGGCATGAAACTTCCATTTAGAAACCGATATCTTCTTGCACCTATGCTTGAGCCCAATGACATTGCGTTTAGACTGCTTTGCAAGAAAGCTGGTTGTGGACTGACATATACAGGGATGATTAATCCTTTGAGTAAGAAGAAACTTGACCTGCAGGATAAACCGGGGCTGCAATTGTTTTGTAATTCTACTGCTGGACTAAAAGAATTTATGAAAAAATATGATAAAAAGGTTAGTTTATGGGATTTCAATTTAGGATGTCCTTCGGATTTATCAAGAAAGTTTAAGCATGGTGTTTTTATGCATAAGGATTTGGAAGGAATTGAAAAAATTTTGAAAGTTATAAGAGAAAATACTAAGAAGCCTGTGACGATTAAGCTTAGGAAGTCTGCTCATGCTCTTGAGATTGCTAGACTTGCTGAAAATTATGTTGATGCCCTTACTATCCATCCTAGGACAGAAAAACAAGGATATTCTGGAAAGCCTGATGTTGATTTCGCTCTAAAGTTAAAGGAGGAAGTTAGTGTTCCTGTGATTTATTCTGGAGATGTGAATGAAGGGAATGCTGATAATTTATTAGAAAAGTTTGATTTTGTAATGGTTGGAAGGGCGGCAATTGGGAATCCAGGAATTTTTTCTGAACTTAAGGGGAAAAAGCGAAAGATGGTTGGTTTTTTAGATTATCTGAAACTTGCTGAAAAGTATAAATTGCCTTGGAAGATTGTGAAGATGCAGGCAATGAATTTTACTAAATCGATGAAGAATGCGAAAGAATTGAGAAGGAAGCTGGTTTATGTTAAGAATGTTGAGGAAGTCAGACAAATATTTAATAATTGAATTAGAAGGTTTCTCAAAACATTTAAATATGTCTTTTGATTGATAAACTCATGAGAGGTGTTTTAGTTGAAAGGTGTTCGACAGGAATTGAAGGTTTTGATATAATTTCTCAAGGAGGATTTGTAAAGAATTCTACGAATGTTTTAATAGGCGGGCCTGGTTCTGGGAAGACGACCTTTATTTTACAATTCTTATATAATGGTGCTACGAAGTTTAATGAACCTGGGTTGTATTGTTCTTTTGAGCCAGATATTGTTGAGACATTAAAAGATGGGATGGCTTTTGGATGGGACTTTGCAAGGCTGAATGAACAAGATAAAGTTAAATTTCTTAAGTTTTCACCAAGAACATCAATAAGTGATTTGAAATCAGAATTAACAAAACTGATTGCAAGGTATGGAATTAAGAGGGTTTGTTTTGATCCAGTTTCTGTTTTAGCATTAAATTTAAATGATGATGGACAGATTAGAGAGCAGATGTTTGAGCTTGTTTCTCTTATGAAAAGGTTGAATGTTACTTCTATTATGGCCGATGAAAGTCTTGAAAATGAAAATATAAGTTCGGCTGAGATGTCGTGGTCTAAGACTGATATTATTAAGTTTCTTGCTGATTCAGTTAGTGTTTTTTATGAATCTGGGATGTCAGGAGTTTCTGATAGGGCTATAAGAATTACAAAAATGAGAAGAACAAGTCATGAAAGGAAACCAATTGGAATGAAGCTTGGCGATGAAGGTGTTGAGATTATTGCAGATAGGCAGAATTATAATAAATCAAATGGTGGACAAATGAGGCAAGAGAGTGCGCCTAGTCAGACGCAAATACTGTCTGCTCCTCAGCAAAATGTTCCGATTCAGCCATCTAGACAACAGCCACAGAATGTTCAAAATCAAGTGCCAAATAACTCGCGCGTGCAAAGTTCCGTGGTTAGAGGGCGAGTGGTTATGTAGTCATTCGGGCTATGGATTTATTCTGGGGTTTTCTAGGATCTTTTTGTTTTTGTCTTAGTATGGTGGGCGGGCTTTTATGGGTTCTAGGTTGTGTTGTTACAATGCAATAGTAACATAAACAAAAGATTTATAAAGCAGATTTCATTATATTTTTTATGGAAAAAAGAGATAATTTTTCTTGGAAAATGGCTATAGGACTTCCTTTAGCTGTTGCTGGAGCTTTAGCATTTGGTTTGGGTTTTGGAAAATTGGATAGAAATAAAGATTATAAGCCTTCCCCAGGTATTGCTCAAAATATTTCTATGCCTAGTCAAGCACCAGTAAAAACTGTTCATACTGGAACCAGAAGTTTAGAAAAAACACTTGAGGGTAAAACAGAGAATGCTGTACCTATTCAGGCAAACAGACAGATCTTTATTCCAAATCCTTATACAATAGATAATAATTTTACAGCAGATTCAGAACAAATGATTTTAGCAAGAGCACTTTATGGAGAGTCAAGAAAACAAATTGAAAAATATCCTGATTATGTTTATGGTTCTGCAAGAACAATGGTAAAAAGAGCAAAGGAAACAGGAAAATCCATTAAAGAAATTGTTCTTGCAAATGATAAAACTACTTGGCAATATTCTTGTTTTAATCCAAATGATACTAATTTTAAAAGATTACAAGACCCCTTAGCATTAAAAGAAAAAAATCCAGAAGCTAAACCAGAAGTATTACAAAAAGCATGGACAACTTGTTATAATTTAGCAGGATGTGCTTTACAAGGCAATCTGCAAGGAAGAGAAGATTTAGTAAATGTAACTAATTATTATGTTGGAAAACCAGCTCTACCAAAAAAATTTAAATTATCTAAATTAGCAAAAGCTCAGGGAATACCTTCATGGGCATTTGAAATGAATGAAAAGGGCGTATTTGCCAGAGATAACAAAGGTTATCTTATCCCAAGAAAACCAGTTGCAGAAGTAAATGTCGGAGAATTTGGAACTGCTTTCTTCTATAATTTCAAATATTTTTAAATGACATTCAAAAACACGTTCAGAACAATAAAAAAAGCTGTTGGTGTTGTTGCATTAGTTGGAATTTTAAGTGGTTCTACTAAATTTGTTTTAGATAGTGTTTGTGAACAACCAGAAAGAGCCTATATAGGAAATAAAATAAATCATAATATTATAAATAATCCAAGAGTCCCATTAGACACTCCTGAAGTTTATATTCAAGAAATAAGCAGAGCATTAAGAAGAGGAGTTAAGAGAGGAGAAATAGTAAAAGCATACAATGAAAATGGAACAAGAATAAGAGAATTCAAATACGGGGGCGTTGAAGAGGGATATAGATTTACTCCTTTAAGAGAATATGAAGTTAATTCAAATAATTAATAAAATAACCATCACAATAATTCTTAAAAAGAACCTTTTAATTAATTCTATATAAAGTTTAAGACATCTTTAAAATGAAAAACATATCACGAAGAACTTTTTTAAGAGATTTAGGAGGATTAGTTCTCATCGCTGGATGTACCGACAATAGAAATATTAAAACTGCAGACTCTCCTTTGATTAATGGGCGAGAAGTTGTAAGACCTCTTGAAACAACAACACAGCCAGATAAACCAGTTAGTGAGGAATTGAAAAGAGCAGTAACTCTTTATTGGAGTTGTAAACTTATTGTTGGAGAGGAAAAACTTGAGGAGTATGATTCTTTCGTGTGGGGACGGGCTTATGAAGAAGCTAATTCCCGTGAATCAAGAGATAAACTTCGAACCGCGGTTTATGATCTTTTTAAAGATGAGATAAAAAATAAAAGAGCTTTTGATGAATGTTTAGAAGCAGTTAGATATACTCAAAGAAAAGATTGGAAAACTGCAGATTCAGGAAAATGGCCTGGTTTAAAAGATACAACAATAATTATTATTGCGCCAGAGCCCGGAGATTCTTATCGCGCGAAGAGGAATGGAATGGATATTAAGTTAAATTCTCTAGGTGAAGTGCCTTTTTATATTGGAAAAGAAAAAAGATGGATTGAGTTCTGCAAAGAGGATGTTTCTCCAATCGGTCCTGTGATTCCTAAGGGGGCTGGTTTGGAAATTAAGAGTGCTCCGGGGAAAAATTAATTCTTTAGAACAAACTTATCCATTATCTTTTTAGCATCTTGTTTATTCTTTTGATGCTGTTTTAGAAAAGTGTTGATTTTTTCAATTAAAATCTTTTTTAATTCTCCGGTTAAAAGTTCTCCTGATTTGTATTTTCTTTCTATATCTGCAAGTTTTTTATCATCTTCTTCAAAAAACATTTTTAAGTATTGGAAAGAAACATCAATATCTGGATTTCCTCCGTGTTTTCTGTGCTCTTCAAGAGTTGCCTTTCCGCCGGAAAATGCGTATTTATTGATTTTATTTTTTACTTGTTCTTGAGTGTCTGAAAGATAGATTACATTGTTCTCTCCTGTATCTGATGAGGACATTTTTGCTCCACCGCTTAAAGAAGGGATAAATGAGGCGTGTAGAGCTGCAGGTTTTACTAAATCAAAATCTCTATGTTCTGCAATATCCCTTGTTAATCTTATAAATGGGTCTTGGTCAATTCCTACTGGAACGACAGTTATGTGTTTTTCTTTTGTATAAAACTGAGGAAATAAAATGTGTGCTGCCTGCATTGCAGGATAAAAGCTCCATCCAACATTATTTTCAGGTTTTAATCCAAATGCAGCTTTAGCTGTTGAATAAGTAATTCTTTTTGCAATTCTCGCTGCATATTTGTAGATGTCTGTATAAACAAAGTCTTCGTAGATGAAAGTTTTATCTGGATTGAAGCCTAGGGCAATTAAATCTAAAATATTGTCCTGGGAAAATTCTACGGCTTTATTGAAGTCAAGTTTATCTTTTACAAAAAACTTTTCATCATCTGATATTGGGATAAAAACATCACAATTAAATTCTTTTTGAAGGGATTTTGCAATTAGAAATGGAACTAAATGTCCTAAATGCATTTTTTCACTCGGACCTCTACCCGTAATAACTGAAACCTTTTTTCCATCATCAAATGCTTTTAACCACTTATCAAAATCTCTATGTGAGAAATAAATTCCTCTTCGCAGTAAGGGGTGGGTTTTTTCAATTCTTTTTTTCATTTTAGAATCAATTAAAGTTGTTCCAAATTCTTTTACAAGTTTTTCATAATCAATATCACCTGAGACTTCCCAAGGGGTTATATTCATTTTCTCTTTTTTCATGATTTTTATAGGGGGGAGGGATTTATAAAACTTTCAATAAAGCCAAGACTAAACAAATCCAATTAAAAAAATAAAAATAAAGTTTATATTTAAATTTTAGATCTTATATTATAGAGTAAGCGCTTAGTAATCCTAGAAGCCCTGTAATCATAAGCCAGGCAGCTACAAGGTAATTCAAAATCTTAGGCCAGATAAGGACCAATATACCTGCAATTATTGAGATTATTGAACCAAGTGCTAGTGCTGTTATTGTTATTGCAACCATTTGTTTTTCCTCCAAGGGTATTAGGTTGAGCTTGTATTTATAACTTACTGACAACCAACAACCACAAATACTTAAAAACCCCGATGATTTTTGAAATATATGGGAATAAATGAGGAATCGCTTGAGATGCATGAAAAACTTAAAGGAAAGTTAGAGATTCATTCTAAGATTGCTTTAAAGGAGAGGAAGGATTTTTCACTTGCTTATACTCCTGGTGTTGCTGAACCATGCAGGAAGATTGCTGAAAATCCGGATGATGTTTTTAAGTATACTATAAAGTCGCATACCGTAGCGGTTATATCAAATGGAACTGCAGTGTTGGGGCTTGGAAATATTGGGGCTAGTGCTGCGATTCCTGTAATGGAAGGAAAAGCTGCGATATTCAAGGAACTTGGAGGAGTTGATGCTTTTCCTATATGCATTGATTCAGAAGACATTAGCGAGAATATAAACATAATACGGAAAATTTCATCAGTATTTGGAGGAATTAATTTAGAAGATTATAAGGCTCCTGAATGTTTCGAGATTGAGGCAGGATTGCAGGATTTAGGGATTCCTGTTATGCATGATGATCAGCATGGGACCGCTATTGTTGTTTTAGCTGGAATGATTAATTCTTTGAAATTGGTTGAGAAAAAAATTGAAGATGTTAAGATTGTTTTATCTGGGGCGGGAGCTGCTGGAATTGCAATTACTAAGTTATTATTAGACTATGGTGCCAAATCGGAGAAGGTTATCCTATGTGATTCAAAAGGAATTATTTTTAGTGAAAGAGGAGATTTGAATAAATCTAAAAAGGAAATTGCAAGCAGAACAAACAGCTTTAATGTTAAGGGGAATTTTAATGACGCAATCAAAAATGCGGATGTTTTTATTGGGGTTTCAAAACCCGGAGTTCTCTCAAAACAACATATTGGTTTGATGAATGAAAAAGCGATTGTGTTTGCAATGGCAAATCCTATTCCTGAAATAATGCCTGATGATGCAATAGGGGCTGGTGCAGAAATTGTTGCAACGGGAAGAAGTGATTTTCCAAATCAAGTTAATAATGCTCTTGCTTTTCCAGGGCTTTTTAAAGGTGCATTAAGATGCAGAGCATTAAGAATTACTGAGAAGATGAAACTTGCTGCTGCGAAAGCAATTGCTGGAATGATCTCTCCTAAGAAAGAAATGATTTTGCCTTTGATTACTGATAGAAAAGTTGCGGATGTTGTTGCAAATGCTGTCGAAAAGGCTTGGAAAGAGTAGGTAAACCCATACAATAATCTTTAAATATACAATTATCATGAATAAAGCATGATAAAAAAGTTGGTGGTGTTTGCATTTGCATTCCTAATGATGTTTTCGTTCGCAAGTGCTAAAATTTCTATTTCCGCTCCGGATGATTTGTATAATCTTGGGGATAAATTATATGTTACTGTTAGTGTTCTTCCCTCCGTTGTTTCTGGTAATTTTGAAATTGTACTTAATTGTGCTAGTCAAAATGCAGTAATCTATAGGGTTCCTTCTGAAGCTAGTTTTACTTCAAATGAAGAGCAGACAATCTCAACATTTGTAACATTAACAAAAGATTATATCGGAAATCTTTCTGGAACTTGTTACATAAGCTCTTCTTTAGGCACGGATACGACGACGACAAAGACATTTGTAATTACAAATAATGTTAATCTTGAGATAAAGCTGGATAAAACCGCCTATAATCCGGGGGAAGAGATTACCCTTGAAATCAATGCGATAAAAGCAAATGGGCATCCGTTAAATGGTTTTGTTGAGGGTTCTGGTGCGTTTGACTTTAGTAAGGTTGTTGAAGTGGGAAAAGTAATTGAAAAATTTGCAATGCCTAAAACTATTGAAGCTGGAAGCTATAATATTGAGCTTTTTGTGTATGACCGAGATAACAATAATAAAATATTAAATAGTGTAATAAAGAATGTTTCATTTTCAATTAATCAAATTGCTTCTTCAATAGTTACATCTTTATCTGAACTAGAAGTTGAACCTGGGAATCAACTCAAGATTGGGACAGAGATATACGATCAGGCGGGGAATCTAATGGGAGGGGCTGTTTCTGTTAAAATAACATCTCCTAGTGGTGCAGAAATACAAAAGTCAATTAAGTCTGGGGAGTTCGGTTCTATTGATTTTGCTGTTAATGCAACTCCGGGAAACTGGGTTGTTTATTCTTTATTTAATGGTGTTTCTGAGGAAAAAGGATTTAGTGTTAAGGAAGTACCCAAAGTTGAATTTGAGTTTATTGATTCGATTCTTGTCGTGAGAAATGTTGGGAATGCGGTTTATAATAAACCTATTAGTGTAAATATTGGAGATAATGCGCAAGAGCTGGATCTTAATATAATGCCTGGAGAGGAAAGAAGATTTAATTTAAAGGGCAAGGGAGAGTATGATGTTCAAGTTAGTGATGGGGATCTTGGCATCCAGAGAAAATTGTTTTTAACCGGTGGGGCTGTTTCTGTAGATAGTGCCGAAGGATTCAGCTTCTTTAAGAATTATACTTTTGTTTGGATTTTTATTATCTTAATTCTTGCGCTCACTGGTGTTGTTTTGTTCTTAAAATTTAAAAATAAAAGTTTTAGACTAAGCGATAAATTTAAGAAAATGCCTGGTAAATTTAAAAGAGAGATATCTGAAACAATGCACTTTACAAACAAGTCTCCTTCTGCACATAGCTTCGATGATAACGATGATAGTGTAATGGATTTTAAGAAGAAAGAAAATCCGGATGCAGAGTCTACACTTGTTTTAAAGGGTGATAAGTCTAATTCAAGTGTTATATGCATCACTGCTGATTTGGATAGTCTTGGTGAGAATTCAAGAAAGGTTTTCCTAGGAATTGTTGAGTCCGCAAAGGAAAGAAAAGGTGCCGTGGAAGCGACTGAGACCGGCTTTAGAGTAATATTCTCTGCCTTATTGACAAAGACATTTAATAATGAAATGCTTGCGGTGAAGACTGCTGAAGGAATTATGAAAAAAGTTAATGAATTTAACAGGTTACATCAGGATAAGATAGAACTTAACATAGGGATTAATTCTGGAGATTTGGTTGCTGCATTAGAACAAGGTAAATTGAAGTATACAAATATTGATAGCACTGTTACATTTGCTAATAAGCTTTCTGAAACTGGAAAAGGAAAGGTATTAATTTCAGAAGCAGTAAGAAGAAAATTAATGAGAGATGTTAAAGTTGAGAGAAAGGGCGAAATTAATAAAAAAGCCTATTATGAATTGCTGAGGGTTGCTGATACTGAGGCTAATAAGGAAAAGCTGAAGGATATTATGAAAAGGATGAAGAATAATTAGGTCTTATAGTTTTTGTATTTGGTTTGGATTGATGAGTTTAATAATGCTCAAGACTGGGACGATTTACTAGGTTTTGATGATAGCTTATTTAATCAGTAGGATAATTCTAAGCGTATATTTTTTTTTAATGAATATTGTTCAATTAAATTTATATAATCATTATTCATAGAAAACTGAAGAGGGGTTATTCGTCCAGTTCAGGTTCGTCGTCATCGTCTGAATCTGAGCTTTTAAAATCAAAATCCTGTTTTGATTTTAACATAATGTCAAGGTTTACCATTTAGATATCAGAGGCATTGAAGTATATAAACATTAGCAATAAACATGGAAGAAAAAAATAAAGGAAAAATAGAAACAATATATAATCTTAGTGTATACTGGAGTTTTTTAAAGAATTATAAATGGGCATTTATTTTTTTAATAGTTGTTGTGTTAATCGGTGAATTAAAGCAGCTTGTTGATAAATATCTTTTTAAGGTTATTATTGATAATGGGACTGAATTTGCGGCAGGAACATTACTCGAGGCCCAATTTATTAGTATTTTAATGATTGTTGCAGGAGTTTTTATTCTGGGAATGCTCGTAAACTCTCTTGTTAACTGGCTGAGAATTCATTTGGTGAATAAGATTGATGCAGGTATAATTTATGACTTAAAAGAAAGATTCTTTAATCATATACTCGGGCTGGATTATAAATTTCATACGACTCATAAAACTGGTTCATTGATTTCAAGACTTACAAGAGGTGGAGGTGCGATTGAAAGGATAACAGATTCCATTGCATTTGAGTTTGCTCCTTTAATTTTGCAGTTGATTGTTGTAACTGCTGCTTTGATCTATTTTGATTTTGTTTCGGCTATTGTTATTCTGGGAACTTTTGTTGTGTTCTTAGCATTTAGTTTATATATGCAAAGGAGGATTACAGATTCAAATGTAGTATTAAATCAGGCGGAAGACTTTGAAAAAGGTAATATTGCTGACTTTTTTACAAATATCGACTCAATAAGGTCTTTTGGAAAAGAAAAATTTATCAAATCTAGGTATAGGAAGCTGAGTACGGATACGAAGTTAAAAGCGCTTAAGAGTTGGGATTATTGGAGAATTGTAAGCGTTGGACAGAGTTTTATTCTAAGTCTTGGAACTTTTTTACTTATTTATTTCTCTGTTTTAAGTCTTTTAAATAATCAGATTACTTTAGGAACTTTGACTTTTATTTATACAACCTATCTTGGATTAATAGGACCTTTGTTTAGCTTTGTTAATGGTGTGAGAAATGTATCCAGGGCTATGGCTGATTTTCAGGATTTATTTGAATATGGTAAATTTCAAAATGAAATAAAGGATAAGGCGAATGCCTTGGAATTTAATGTTAAAAAGGGAGAAATTGAGTTTGATAATGTTTCTTTTAGTTATGGGAAAAGGCAAATGTTTGAGGACTTTAATTTAAAGATTTCGGAAAATAAAAAAATAGCTTTAGTTGGGCATTCGGGATGTGGAAAGACATCTCTTGTTAGGTTGCTTTACAGGTTATATGATATTGATTCTGGCTCAATAAAAATTGATGGTATTAACATTAAGGACTTTAAGCAAGAATCTTTGAGAAGTGGGATGTCTGTAGTACCACAGGAGTGTGTGTTATTTGATGATACTATTTACAATAATGTGAAGTTCTCAAAACCAAATGCAACAAAGAAAGAGGTAATGAAGGCGATAAAGTTCGCACAGCTTGATAAGATTATTCTTAATTTTCCTAAAAAGGAACAGACGATTGTTGGTGAGAGGGGAGTTAAGTTGTCTGGCGGAGAGAAACAGAGGGTTTCTATTGCAAGAGCGATATTGTCTGATAAGAAGATTTTAGTTTTAGATGAGGCTACATCTTCTCTTGATTCTCAGACAGAGAGTGAGATTCAAAGAGATTTGGAAAGTCTTATGCAGGGAAGAACAGCGATAATAATTGCCCACAGACTAAGTACAATTATGAAGGCAGATAAGATCGTAGTTCTGGAGAAGGGAAAGATTGTTCAGCAGGGCACTCATAGGCAGTTGATTAATCAGCAGGGGCTTTATAGAAGGTTATGGGATTTGCAGAAGGGCGGGTATATTAAGTAATAATCTTCAAAACTCTTTTCTGGAATATCTTAGGATATTTATTTAAATAAACTTTTAACTTCTTTTTATCCAGCTTTTTCTTAGTTTCCATTAAAGTTTCTTTTGTTATTTGTTGTTTAAAGTGAATCATATCAATAAAAGTCTTTTCAATGTCAGAATAAGGTAAAGCAAGATTATCCTGCTTATAATATTCAAATCCGAATAAATATTTTTTACTTACTTTTTTAATTAAAACATTTGAGTCTAGCACTTTTTTTGTTCCTACTCGGACATTTCTTGAAGTAATTATAATGGGTATTGTTTCCTGCTCCCAGAGATTATGAAAACTCAGAGCATCTTGTAAACCAAGATATGCAGGCTGAAAACAAAAAACAGCTAATGAGTTCTCATTTAAAGAAGTGTATTTTCCTTTACATATCTTTTTTATCTTGCCCTGCTTAATGAGATTTCTAATTAACTGCTTAGTATACTGGCTACTGTTGTTCTTTTCACTAATAATTCTCTTAATACTTTTAAAATCTACAACAGGAGATTTATCAAATAATTCCTGAATTGCTCTTTGATATTTTTGTATTCCCATTATATTGATTTCAAATAATTTAGCATTGATACTGAATCTGGAATAAGACCTTGAAGAATTATCGCACCTAGGTCAGATTCATCAATTGGTTTTTGATAGTTCTTAATTAAATACTCAATAGCTTCTTTGACTTTGTTCTTATCTGCAAATTTAATTAAAAAGAAAACATCATACAAATCTCTGATTTTTCTTCTTTTTATATAAGTTCGTGACTTTTCTTTTATTAATTCTTCAGCAGAAAGGGTGTATACTATGACCGTATTTCCTTCAATAGTCTCATAATCCTTTAGTATCCCTCCAATCTTTTTAAAAATTGCTTCAAATCTTACTATTGTTCCTGATAAATTTAAAGAAGAATAAATACTATTATCAGAAATCTTTTTTCTCTCAACTTTAAATCCTCTTTTTTCAAATTCAGTAAATAAGTTGCTCACCTTCCTTAAATCTTTTTCAATATAAACATCAACATCCTCTGAAAATCTATTTCCAGAATAACATCTCCATAATGCTGTTCCTCCATGAATTACTGCTTTGTTAAATATCTCATAAAGAGAAGAAACAACTAAATCCTGAGCTCTTGCTATATCTCTATGCTGTTTCTTTTTCAATCTCAATATCAATGGTATTTGAGTCATTTTTAACAACCTACAAAGGTGATATATATGTATAACTTTGGTAGTTTATAAATATTTCGTTAGAATTCAAAGAAGAATTATTTAGGCCAATAATTAATCCCTTCCCAACCAACTACAATCATAGAATCAATATCAGCCAGTAATGAGAAGTCCTGCTTCAAATTACAGATTTAATTAAATTTATATAAGCTATAAACATGATAAATGAAAGAAGATGGTGAAAGAAATGAAACCAAGCCGAGAAAGAGATATTTTTGAAGTTCTAATGAAAGTTCATGGAATTAATTGGAGTTCTGAGCAGGAATTTTTAGAAAGATTAAATCAGATGTTGAATAAAAAGCAAGTTTTAGAGTTAGGATGTTATACTGGAGAATTGCATCCTCACTTTCAAAAATATGGTGCTGAAATAGAAGGAATAGATAACGATATTGACGCTGTCAGAGAAGCAAATTCATTGGGAAGAACAGTACATTTAGGAGATATTGACGATCCGGATGGTGCAATAGGCATGATTAGAGGAAGGTTAGCAGATAATCCAGGTATTTACGATTTAATCTTTTCTCATGACTTATTTACGCCTTCTGCAATAGTATTACCAAAGACAATAAGGAATTCCGTTGAAGTTCCAACCGGATATCTTAAAAGTGGAGGATATCTGGTCCATATGGTTACACTGTCTAAGGGCTTGCATGATTATAATGGGCCTGCCGGAAAGTTATTAGAGAAGTTAGGGAGAATTCAAGCACCTAATAAACTAGCTATTGCTTGGAGGAAGAGATGAAACCTGAAAACGCAATTGAAGTGAAAAAGTTAAGCAAGACCTTTAAAACAAAACATAAAGAAGCTGGATTTAAAGGTAGCCTAAAGGCTATTATAAGGCCAAATATTTGGAAATTGACAGCTGTTGATGACATATCTTTTGAAATTAAGAAGGGGGAAATTGTTGCTTTTATTGGGCCGAATGGAGCGGGGAAGTCAACTACTATAAAGATCTTGACAGGAATATTGTATCCTGATTCTGGGAAGGCAACTGTATCTGGAATAGTCCCTTGGGAGAATAGAAAAAAACTTGCTTATAAAATTGGAAGTGTTTTTGGACAAAAGCCTCAACTATGGTATCATCTTCCTGCGATTGATACTTTTAACTTGTTCAGCAAAATTTATGAATTGGATGAGAAAGAGTATAAGGAGAGACTTGATTATTTGGTGGGCTTGTTTGAGATTCAGGATATTATCAACACACCTGTGAGAAAACTTTCTTTGGGGCAAAGGATGAAGTGTGAGATTGTTGCTTCTCTTTTGCATAGGCCAAGCATCTTGTTTTTAGATGAACCTACCATTGGATTAGATATCATTGCTAAACAGAAGATAAGAGAGTTAATCAAAGAATTAAATAAAAAAGAAAAAGTTACGATTCTTTTGACTTCTCATGATACTCAGGATATTGAGCGTTTGTGTAAGAGGATAATTATAATTAACCACGGGAAACTTGTTTATGACGGAGATGTGGAGAAACTTAAAGAAAAATATCTTAAGAGAAAGATTGTTTCTGTTAAATTTGGGGATTATTTCAAGGGTGTTAAGTTAGAAGGAGTTACTATTACGAGTTCTGGAAAATATTCTGCAGAATTTGAGATTGATACAAGCAAGATTGAGATAAAAACTCTTATTGATTATTTAGTTAAGAATTATGAAGTTCTGGATATAAATATCTCAGGAACACCGATAGAAGAGGTAATTACTCAGATATATAATAAAAAATGAAGAAGTACTTTTCAATAGGCAAGATAAATTTCTTGAATAATATTAACTACTTTGGAGAGTTCTTCTTTAAGTCTGTCTTTATTTTGCTTATATTGTTCATATTTGCAAATTTATGGAAAGTCATATTTGCAGGGGGAAATGCTCTTCCAGGATATACTGTTGCAATGATGGTATGGTATATGCTTATGACTGAATCAATTGTAACTTCAAGTCCTAATAATGTCAGAGAAATTAATCAGGACATTCAGAGTGGAGAAATTGCATATAAATTAAATAAACCGTATAATTATGTTTTTTATTATTTGGCTAAATCTTTATCTTATAGTATTATTGGTTTTTTTGTGACTTTTTTAATCGGGGGGATATTGGTTTATTTTTTAGTTGGAGGAATTAGTTTTAATCTTGTAAATACTGGTTTTCTAATAATAAGTGTGTTATTAGCAATGGTGCTTAGCTTTGTTATGATGACGTGTATATCTTTGCTTGCTTTTTGGTTTGAAGATACTAATTCTCTTAAATGGATTTATGACAAAATACTTTTTACTGTTGGAGGTATGCTTGTTCCTTTAGAAGTATTTCCTCTATGGCTTGCAAAGATTTCAGAAGTCCTTCCATTTAGTTTTGTTGCTTATTATCCTGCAAGGCTTTTCGTTAATTTTAATTTAATGGATTTTTTAAGAGTTACAGGAATACAGTTGGTTTATATTGGGGTATTTTTAATAATTGCTTTAGTAATCTATAAAGCAGGAATAAGGAGGGTAAATATAAATGGGGGTTAAAAAGTCTTTAAGGTTCATCTGGGAGTATTTTAAGGTTAATCTTCAAAATGCTATGGAGTATCGGATTAGTTTTATAACCCAGGCTGTTTTCATGGCCTTGAATGATGCTATATGGATTATTTTCTGGGCTATATTTTTCTTAAAATTTCCAAGTATTAATACGTGGAGTTTCAAGGATTTAATGTTCATGAACATTGTTATTACCTCTTCGTGGGGTTTGATTGGGATTATCTTTGGGAATTTTAGATACATGGCTGAAGTGATAAGGGAAGGGCAGCTAGATTTTTATCTTGCTTTGCCTAAGGAAGAGTTAACCCATTTGTTGATAAGCAAATCTAAATTTGATGCGTTTGGAGATTTCTTTTTTGGAGTTGTTTTAGCATTCTTCTTTATTTCCCTAACACAGGTTCCTTTATTGATTGTACTTATTCTAATTTCAAGTTCAATTATCCTGGCGTTTGCCATTATTTTAGGTTCTTTATCATTTTACATGGGAAGTTCTGTCGAGATTGCTAATCAGGGATTGATGGGTGTTCTTTCAATTGCTTCGTATCCTTTTATCGTATTTGAAGGCTATACAAGGCTAATTTTACTTACCTTAATTCCGGCTGGATTCATAACTGGAATTCCTGTGGAGTTATTGAAACATTTTTCATGGAATTGGTTTTTGTTGATGGTTTTCTTTGCAATAGTCCTTTGGGTAATTGCATTGGTTATGTTTAAGAAAGGTGTGAAGAGATACGAATCAGGTAATTTAATAAATGTGAGAATTTAGTTTGATATCTCTTTAAGTAGTTGTTCTTTTAAAGTAGTTACATATGGAAAGGTTTAAAAGGTGGTAGAAATTGCTACCTTTATGAAAAAAACTTCTATTTATATTCGAAGTAAGGTGAGGGATGAAAAAGCCCTTCCAATTATAGCAGGTGCAATGGCTGCCTTTGACGAATTTGGAGCAGAAGTTCTTGGAAGAAGTTTTTCTGCAGATAACATTCCAAGAGATTTACCTGACCCATCCAACTTTGTTCTTGAAGGTAATTTATCCTTACTGCATTATAGGGCTGCATTATGGGAATTATACACTAGAGCGCCAGGCAAAAGTATCTTTACGCTAGATTTAGTCGAAAATCCTCTTGTAACTCATGATAACCGCGTTGTGAGAGCATCTAGTATGCAGTTGCTTGACCTTAACACGGGGGCGGTTGTTTCTCCAAATTATGCATCAGTTATTTTGTCTACAACTCCTTTATTTTTGCGGCAGGAAGAGGAACAAAGAACACAAGCCAGAGCATATTTACTTGGACTTCATGAATTAGGACATTTGGTATTAGGAAATCAGAATCCTTGTGCGGATAACTCTTGTTTAAATTCTCATCCTCTCGAAGAAGATAGAGAAAGCTTGCTAGAAGAGAAAGTTGACATTGTTTTGTCAACAAATCATGCCCCAATTTGTCCTTCGTGCCAATTAGTATTAAAGGGATTTCAAAAACAAACTCATGAAAACAAAACTTAGCATTAGTATTGAAGAAAGCACTATCCAGAAAGTTAAGGAAGTAGTTGAAACAGGAAATTTCAGGAATAGTTCTCATTTTATTGAGCTAGCTGTAAATAGAATGTTGGAGGCGGGAGAATGAAAAAAAGAATTTATTTAATCGGGGTTCCAGAAGAACTTTCAAAGTTTTTAAGAGATTCCAGAACAATGAGGGCTATTGCAGAAGTTGGGGAGGGTGTGAATTTAGATACTGTATTTGTTCCTAATGAAGATTATTTTAAATTGGTTGGCTCATATTGCAGAAATAGAAACATAAATACTGTTCGTGTTAAACAGGGGAGTATTGTTGATAGTGCTTTAGAAGTTTTTAAGTATTCTAGAGATAATCCAGATAAAACAGCTTTAGGTTATGTCGAATTTCAGGCAAGAACTCGTGAAATGGAAGATATATTAAATCAAATGGATTTTTATGTGACAAGAAGGGATTTAAGCTTGCTTACCTAATTTTATATCTCTTGCTATTTTTGCTAAAGCTATAACATCCCGGCCTACTGCTTTTCCTGCATTTCTATCACCTGGTGTTGAAGAAGTTTCCTTTGCTATCGATGGATTTTTCTCCACATAAACACCCTTATTATGTCCTTGGGAGTTTTTTTCTGAATTGTGTCCTAAATCATATTTTTTTAATATATTATCTTGGCGATTATTTGGAGTGCCATTCCAGCCTCCCCTAAAAGCTTCTTTAATTTCTTTTTCCTCTTCAGAGGATAAAGGGGCTAGAGGAACTTCTCGTTTTGGGATTTTGTTCCCATACAATACATTTAGAAATTTTACAGCGATACTACTTGTTCTTTTATCTCCATCTTCTTTTGCATCTAATAATTCATCAGTGAAAATCTGCCTATACTCTCCTCTAGTTTTTGGGTCTGCTGAAAAATACTCTCTTGAAAAATCGCTTAATTTTGTTAATCCGTATGAATCGAATAGTCTGCTTACCACATTATAGTCAACTGGCTGTCCTTTTGGCGATTTTACTTCTTCAAAAACTAATTTTGATAAGCCTTCGCTTGTCCTTGCTTCCTGGAAGATTATAACGACACCTGCAACGAAAAAGCCAATTGCGACTAAAGAAAAATAACCTGAAATCGGTGGGCCAATAACAGCTCCCGTGATTGTAATATTGTATAATGCTAGAATGCAGCTTGCCACTATAAATGTGAAACCTACCAATCTTTTATTCATTTCTTTCTTATGTTATTCAGGTTTATTAATATTTTGTTATTGGTTAGTTGAAGTTTGGGTAAATTTATATATGCTGGAAATTTCATGTGAATGAGATGGTGAAACCCAAAAAGATAACTCCAAAAATTCTGATATTCGACTTTGATGGGACAATAGTTGATACTAAAGCACTTTACTATGATGCAATCTATGAGACTATTCGGAAATTTGGGTTTAAGTATAAAGATGTTGATAAGGCAATTGATATGGGGGAGACATTGAGGAAGATGCTGAAGAAAATTGGTTTTGGGTTTGTTTCTTCTTTGATGCTGGAAAGAAGGGTAATGAAACATATCAAGGGAAAATTAAAAGATGTTGGGAAATGTAAAGATGTTTCTGTTATTTCTAAGATAAAACATGACAAGATAATTGTCTCTAATTCTTCCAAATATGCAATAATGCCGATAGTAAAGCATTTAGAATTAAAAAAAGATTTTTTAGGATTTTATGGTGCGGAAGATTTTGATATTGACAAAGCTAGTTTTATTACTGAATACTTGAAGAAGGGGGGAATAAAGAAGAAAGAATGTGTTTATATTGGGGATAGAGTGGCGGATGTTGGCGTTGCAAGCAAGGTTGGATGTGTTTCTGTTATTATCTCTGGAAAATGTTCTTGGGATTCTAAGAAGGAGCTAATAAATTCTAGGCCTGACTTTTTGTTGGGGGATTTGAAGGATTTGGTTGGGATTTTAGGTTGATTTTGTAATCTTGGGATTCTTTAGTATCGCTCAGGGCTGTGACGATTGTGAGATGTAGCAACTTTGTAGGATTCATTTAGAATATAATCGCTTAAATGGATGTGTGTAAGATACTTCGTGGATGTGTTACCTCTTACTTAATGATGATGGGAGATTTTTAGTATAGCTTAAAAATCTCTTTTGAGATTTTTTGTTGATTTTGTTTTGAAATGCAATTATAACAAGTATAGCCATTTGAAGAAGACTTCTTTGCGTTGCCTTTGGATATATATCTATGACAGTAAGAGCAGGAAACAAGGCAGTTGAGACATCTTGGTTCTTTTGTTAATGCGTCTTCTCTTAAATCTTGTTTGCATAGAACTGTTCTGCACTCAGGACATCTTTTCATGCATTTCTGGCAGAGTTTTTTACCACATTTATCACATTTATACTTCAGGCAGGAGAGACATAGTTCTTTTCCACAATCTCCGCAATGAGATATGCAGTCTTTGCAGACAATATGGCCAGAAGAGCATAATGCGAGGATGTTTGTTGTATTTTTGCATGAATGACATTTAATCTTTTCAAGTGAATTTGTGAGGGGATTGTAGGTTAGATTTATTGAAGACCTTATATTATCGTTTTTTAGGTTAAGATTGAATATGAATATGGGATAATAAATAATTGTTGTATTGATGAGGTTGTTTTCAATGGCTAGTGAATGTTTCTGCCTCAGATCTTTTATTACAAATTCTTCTTCTTTACTTAGCTTTTCAGGTATTTTTTGTTCTTCTATCTTCTCAATGTTCTGCAAGATACGATTTATCTTGTCTTTGTTTTCTTCGTAAGAATCAAATTGTAGTTGTTTTATCCTTTCTATATGCTCTCCTAGTTTTTTTTCTGTTTCTGTGAAGTTCTTTTTGAAATGTTCTTTAACTTTTAATATCTCTTGGTCTAGTTTTTTATTTAGTTCTGAACTTATTTCCTCTAAGTCTTGCTGAAGCTTTTGTTTAAGATGGTTTTTTGCAAGATTAAAATCAGCTTCTATCTTTTCTTTCGGGATTTCGCCTGTTTCTGATTTTGTTCCTTGTTTTATTTGGTAATCAGATAAATCTCCTTGCACGATTTCGCCTTCATGGACATAAATATCATTTACTGACTGCTTTGTCTCATTTAGATATCTGAATGTTGTAAGGAATGTGAATCGTGTGAAGAAGTTGTTTTCGTGTTTTTTGGCTATATTTGACAATTCGCAATTTTTCAAAGATACTACTTTTGATATTTTTTCTAATGGATCTATCTCAAATTCAATTTTTAACAGTGACGTGCCTTTTCTTTTGTTAAGGTATTTTTTTATTATTGACAAAATTTCTTTTATCTTTATTGTTTCTGAATAGTTTAGGATGTATGGGCCTGGTTTGTAAAACTCCTGAAAATCTTTCGGAATATTATTTATCTCTATTTGGTTTTCACTTTCTAGGATATTGCATTTAAGACTTTTGAAAAATTTCTTTATTAGGTTTATTTGTTCCATTTTAATTTTGTGTTTTTTGTTTTAGTCTAATAGTTTAGATGTGGATATTTTTGCATTATTATATTGCTTTATCCCTCTTTGAATCATGTTGTTTATTTTATCAACATCTTGTGCGAATATATCTAAGTTATTTTTTGAATCTATAAATGCCTGCATAAGCATTTCTTCTATTTTTATTCCACCGGTTTCTGCTTCTGAATCAAGCCCAAGATTAAATAGGATTATTGGAAGCTCACCAATAACAAGACCGACGCAACACATTTTATTTATTATCAAATCCACGACTTTTTCTTCCATGGTGTCTTTTGTTGCTAAACTGTAGATTAACATATCTCTTTTTTGGCCAATTCTGTCCAAACGACCTATCCTTTGTTCAACGGACATTGGATTCCAAGGAAGGTCATAATTGATTAAAGAATTGCAGAACTGGAAATTAAGGCCTTCTGCCCCTGTATCTGTTGAAATCATAATATCTGCATTGTTCTTAAATTCGGCTATTCTTTTTGTTTTTTCCTGTCTGTCTAGGCCACCTACAAACTCAACAATTTTAAGGTTCAATTTTTTTAATTCGTCTCTTATGTATTCTAAGGTTGTTGGATGACGAGTGTAGATAAGGATTTTTGAGTCTTTATCTTTCTCGAAGACCTCTTTTACTATTTCAAGAAGTTTTTTAATTTTTGAGTCTATTTTTAGATTTTTATACTGGTTTAGGATAACCTGGGCTAGTTCTCTCGTGTCTGAATGATATTTATCATCCGAAACAATTCTCTGAAGGGATTCTATTGCAGATCTAGATGAAGAGGTTATTTTTGGCAGAATTGAATAAATTGCTAAAAGTCCGTTTATTTTATTACCTCCTGCTGCAAAATATTTTGTTTTGATTAGATCGCAGATATTGTCATAAATGTCTTTTTCCTGCCTTGTTAATTCAACTGCGATGATTCTTGGAATTCTTTTCTTATATTCTATACCAATTTCCCTTCTTATTCTCCTTATCATTACTTCATCTAATTTTTCCTTTAATTTCTTGGGGTTTAATGGATATCTTTTATTGCCTTTATTAAGGAATTGGCTTTTGAATTCATTTAATGTGCCCAAATGGCCTTTTTTGAGGAGATGAAGGAGATTGTATAGCTCGTAGAGATCATTTTGGAAGGGTGTTGCGGTGAGTAATAAGAATCTTTTTTTTGGAATCCTGTCTACAAACTTCCATCGCAGAGTGTTTTTTTCTTTTAATTTGTGTGCTTCATCAACTATTAGAAGATCCCAGGGAGTTTCATGGGCTTTATTGTGTCTAAATCCTGCTTTGTCTTTATTATAAATTTTCACTCTATCAAGCGAGGCAATTACAAAGTTGTTGTCCCAGTCTTTTTGTTTTTCAATAATGCTGAATTTTAAATTGAATTTTTCGTCAAGTTCTGCGACCCATTGATCGACTAAAGATGGAGGTGTTAGGATAAGTATTTTTTTTAAAAAGCCTCTTTCTATTCCCTCCTTTATTACGAATCCCGCGGTTATTGTTTTTCCTAGACCTACTTCGTCTGCAAGAAGGGCGGTTGAGTTCATGTCTCTTAGCAGTTTTAGGGCGCCTTCTCGTTGATGTGGAAGGTCGTAGGCAAGGTTTTTTTTGACTAGGGGGTATGAAATAAGTTCGGATATTTTTTCATCCTGAAGGTTTTCTGTTTCTAGCCTCAGTTCTGCAAATTCTAGGGATTCAAAGTCCTGATCCTTTGACTCTTCTATATTTTCAATTAGGTTAAAGTCTTCATCGGAAAATGATTCGTTTATTATTATTCCCTCTTTTTCGGCCATGTTGAAAGCAGGATGTAAAACTATTCAGGGTTTAAAAGAATAATTGTGGTGAAATTACTAGTTAATCCAATTGCGAAAAGGCATTTAGGATATTATGCTCTAAGTCTGGGTTTTTTAATGTGAATTTTTCGAAAAGGAGGGCTGCTTTTTTGTTTTTAGTTCTGGACTTTCCTTTGATGTTATTAATCTTGGCATAGACTTCTATTTCTTTATCTGATAAAAATAATAGCGGTTGAGATTTTTTATCGAAAGTTTTTGATTTAAACCTCCCTTTTAAGAGGTTTAAGAATATATCCTCTGCTGATTCTGAAAGGTTTTTTGGAGAGATATCAGGGTTCTTTGAAAACTCGATCTTGAATTTTTTCTGAAGGACATTCACAAGAACTTTTGTATTAATATCTGCCGATTTTTTTATTTTTATTATTCTGCTTTTTGGAAGCAGGCGATATTTTCTTATTGTTCTAAATATCTTCCTTTCAAAATAATCTGTAAAACAATTTTTGCATAGCTTTGTTTTATTTGTAAATTCCCAAATTGGTTTTTTGTTGCAGTTTGTGCATGCCATTATATTTTAATTATAGGGGGTATAAATTAATTGAAACAATGCAATTTAATAGTCGAAGTCTTGAGGGGATGAAGCCATCCCGTGTGCTTTTTTATAAATATCATATAAAAGATAGGATGTTCTTTTTGTTGATTTTTCTGCTGCTTTTCTTAGTAGTTTTTCAACATAGTTATCCTTCTTTATTCCTTTGACTTTTTTGTCTTTTTCTTTGCTCTTTTTAAGCTTAAAAATTTCAAGAAGTGCTGAGAATGGATTTATGTCATCTGATTTTTTCTCTGTTTTTTCGACTTCTTTTTCATCTTCTCCAAGAAAACTAGTTATGTCTTCTTTTAATTCTTCAAGGGAGACTTGGGTTGTTTCTTCAAGAACTTTTATTCCGTCTTCCAAATCCTGAGATTCAAGTTCTGCGTTAACTGCTTTTATCTCGTCGCTGTTTAGTATGTAAGAGTCAAAGGTTACATCCGCTCTGCCACCGAAGCCATAATGTTGCTGGGTCACTTTTTGGGGTAAACCTCTAAAAATAAAACCTAGAACATAACAACTATAGTAGTCTCTCTTTAATTTGTACCCCGATAATCCTTTTGGCAAATCTCCGGATCTTACTAGACCTTCAAAATCGATTTTTGTCTTACCAATTAAAACCAGATCGAACATGGCGGTGTTAAATGCGCTCACCATTGCGGGATTTCTTTCGAAACCTTTCTGCCTTAATTCTTCTGCCGCTTTTAAGTAAGGTCTTGCCCATTTTGTATAAAGTTTTAGTGTTTCTACCTGACTTTTTAGATATGCTTTTTCAACATTAAATCTTTTTTTCAGTTCTTTTTCTGAAAATTCCTGCCATTTTAAAAATTCCGCTATCCTGGGCAAGAGAACTCTTTTAACTTGATCATTTGCTATTCCGTCTTCTTTTGAAATTTTCTCAACATCGTCTAAGCTATTACATATAAGAAAAATTTCTCTCAGAGTTGTGAATCCGATTTCGTTAGCCATTGCATGAATTGAGCCCCTTCCACGCTTCATATCTACGTTATCAAGCCATATCTGCTTTAATGCTAATATTCCGGCTTCCTTTTTTTGTTTATCTGGTGATACTGCATCTTTATAATTTTCAAGTCTTATTTGGAATTCTTTTAAATCGTAAACAAGATTTAGGATTGCTTTAACTAATTGATTTATAATGCCCATGATCTTTATACCTTCTTCTTGCATTCTCGTCGCTCTTTGGCCTATTTCTGCAAAGTGTCCGCTTCCAGGAGTTGACATGAAGTTATCGGTTATCTTATTTACATCCTTTATTCCAAGATAGTCCATAAAATCAAGAAGCCAGAAATAAACAGATTCTAGTTGGGATGATGGAGAATCGTAGCCTAAATTAAAGGCGGTTAATGCTTTCCTTGTTGTTACTTTTTCTATTGCCCTAGTTAATTCGTTCCCTCTTTTCTTATCTATTAAATCAATTTTACCGGGCTTATCGGCCAATTCAATCTTGCCTACCTTATCTTCTTCAGCCATTTTATTACCTCTTTTATACTATAACTCATAGGTATTTTAAGATTATGATGTTTTAAAACTTTGTTATATTCTTAATTAAACAATTATTTAATTAATGTAGCTCAAATCGCTAGTTGCAGTTTTATACGCTCTAGAAGAAAGATATAAAAACCCTTTTTTCTTTTAGGTTGAGCTGTAAACTGTACTGAAAAGTCTATGATATCAGAAATTATAAAGGAAAAAACAAGTGCTGACCATTTATTATATGTAAGTTTGAAGTATACAAAGACATGCGATGTAATTTTAAATCTTCTTGCTAGGTGGAAAAGCATGATTGAAATTAGTTTTGATGCGCTTATTGCCCATTTTGTTGAGATTGGAAAAATCCCTAATCGGCCAGACAGTCCAAAACAAAAAATTGAATTTATGAGAATGTATTTTAAGAAATATCCTGAAATTCAAGAGGCTGTTCCTGTATATATCTTCTTTAAGAGAGTGCCTGAATTAAGTAAAACAAGAGAGGGAGAGTTTAGAAAGAATGTTAATTTAAAAGTTAGTGAGGCTGTGGGCAAGGTTACTGATATCAATATGGAAAAGTTAAAAGAATATTCAGAGGTTCTCGAAAGATTTATAAGCCAAGTTAAGTACCTCCTTTCAAAGTAAAATGGCAAGAGTGATCGTAATTAATTCGGGTAAAGGAGGAGTAGGCAAGACTACAACAGCTATTAATTTGGGTGCTGCGCTAAATTTCTTTAAACAAGAAGTGATTATTGTGGATGCTAATCTTAATACTCCAAATGTGGGTTTACATCTTGGTGCGCCAATTGTTCCTGTTACTTTAAATCATGTTCTCAAGGGTAAGGCGGATATTGAAGAGGCTATTTATGAGCATTCTTCTGGAACGAAGATTGTTCCTTCTTCTCTTTCTATTAAGGAGCTTACAAAGTTTAATACAAAGAAGTTTCCTGAAATAACTCATCAATTGAGAAAAAATGCAGATTTCGTTATTTTTGATTCTGCGGCTGGTTTTGGGGATGAAGTTATTGCTGTTTTAGATGTTGCTGATGAAATTATTATTGTTACTAATCCTGAGATGCCTGCAGTTACTGATGCATTGAAGGCGGTTAAAGTTGCAAGGGAAATGGGAAAAACTGTAAGAGGAGTAATTGTGACAAGACATAAGAATGCAAAGTACGAGATGCCATTATCTAGCATTAAGTCAATGCTTGAAGCCCCTATTATAGGCGTTATTCCTGAAGATAAGGCTGTTCAAGAGGCTTTAATGAGAAGGGATGCAGTTGTTCATACTCATCCGAGAAGTAAAGTTGCGAGGAAATATAAAGAAATTGCTTCAAAGGTTATAGGTTCTGATTTTAGGTATGAAGAGGAAGATGGGTTTTTTAAGAGATTGTTTGGTTTGTAATCCTAAAGAGATTTAAACTTGGAGATTGTGTTCTACATATGGAAGAATATATTGATGAGGTGGATGCCAGCGGTAGGATAATTTCTTCACATCCTAAGTCTCTTTTGAAGAATAAAATGTTTATGCATAAGGTTTCTCTTGTTATTCCTCGGACGGCTGATGGAAAGTTCATTTTGAGTAAAAGGTCAAAGAATAAGTTTCCGTTTCCGGATACCTGGTGTTGCGCTGTTGGTGGGAAGGTTTCTTCGGGAGAGTCTGAAGAAGAAGCTGCTGTTAGGGAGATGGGGGAGGAGATAGGGATAAATGCTTCTATAATGCCTGTATCTTCTACAGTGTATGATAAGGGTGATTACAAGGGTTTATTCAGTGTATTTACCAGCCAGTTGCCTGTGAATGTTGAGGATATGGTGTTAGATGAAGATGAAATTCAAGAGTTGGGTTGTTTTTCCTTAGAAGAAATAGGTGAAATGATTAATGAGGATAAAGAACAATTTGCACCCACATTTAGAGCAGTATTAAAAGATTTTATTGATTCTTCTAAGAAATAACAGTTCCGTTTGCTATATCTGAGTCCGGAGTTAAAAGAACACAGGTGTTTGATTCTGAAGAGCCTGCTGCTAAGATCATACCTTGAGATTCTATTCCTCTCAAGGTTCTTGGCTTAAGATTTGTGAATAGGACTACTTTTTTATTCTTTAGTTTATCTTTTTTATAATATGGTTTTATTCCTGCGCAGACTGTTCTATTTCCTAGGTTGCCAACGTCTAATGTTAGCTTGTAAAGTTTGTCTGCTCCTTCTATGTCTTCTACTTTCTTTATTTCAGCAATTCTTAAATCGAGTTTTTGCCAGTCTGAATATTCAGCAATTCCTACTCCTTCCATGATTTCTTTAATCTTTTCAGGTTTATTAAGATTTTCTTTTTGTGTTTTTTCTTTTATTTCTATTTTTTCGAATAGGATGGGGATTTTTCCTGTTTTTTCGGCTGTTTGGGCTATTTTTTACCGTGATTGTCTGTTCCGGTCAGGAAGAATACATCTTCACCTAAAAGTTTATGTCATATTGCCAATATATTCGCAGCTATGGTTGTATACGCATGTCCGATATGAGGCCTATCATTTGGATAGTCAATTGCTGTTGTCACATAAAATCTTTTATTTGTCATGATTTATAAAGAAAAAAAGAATATAATAAGGTAACTACATTAGAAAATAATGTAAAATAAAGCGTCATTGATCTATCGGTATGATTCGAGCTTCCCAAGCTCGCTGGCCGGGTTCAATTCCCGGATGGCGCATCTGCCCATTGTGGTCTTTTGACGACCACTCGCGGGTTTTTGAGGGAGGTTTGGGGTGAAATCCTGTTGAAAGCTATAGAAATGCTCTTCTTACTCTGATTCTTTTGAGATTGCTAGGTTTACCAATGTAGGATATCAATATAAACAGGAGATTTTGTAAATGCTGAGTTTGTTAAATTATCACCTTAGAAATGAGGCTCCTTAAGTCTGGGAAGCCAATAAGTTGCTATCGCTTTCCCCTTTGACATTTTTGAAATAAGTTTGTCTTTTCCTTCAATATAAATTCCAGGACACCCGCCATCAGGGTCAGGAATTCTTTCTTTGGTTTTTGGGTTTTCCATTTCTAATCTTAAACTAAAACCCTTTTTGCTTTTCAATCCGGCTTTTTCATAAAACTTAGCAGTTTTTTCGCCACAAAAACCAAGACCAGTTTTTCCAGTCTTCTTAAGATACTTTATAATTTCCGCAATTAAAATAGTTCCATAACCTTTTCCTTTTTCAACTGAAAAAATATTGCATATCCCTAGAATATCATAATTCTTAGCAAGATAATTTAGTTTAATTGGTTCTAATCCTCCGAAGGCCAAGATTTTATCTTTTTCTTTGTAAAAGAAAAAAATTGTTCCATTTGGATAATCCCTGCTAAAATCTTTTCTTCCACTTTCTCCAGCTTCTCTTATCCGAATTTTATTCATTAGAATTTTTTCTGATCTTGTAAGCTTTTTGACATTCTTTTTTATGGTTTTTTCCTCTTTCATTTTAAACTCCTCAAAACATTTTTATGTACATCAATTGTCCATTTTAAACAACTGATAGATCCTTCATGTCCTGTTTTCATTATTCCTTTTGCATTGTAAAATTTTTCAAACATAAACAAATTATCTCTTAATAGCATCAGTAAAACTAACGCTCTCTCTTTATTTGATAAATGGTTCACTTTATTATAATTGTCTGAAATAAAATCAACCCTCTTCATAAAATCTTTTCCGCTTTTATAAGAACATTTAATCAAATGTGCTAAATCCAAAATCCTTGGAGCATAAAAAACTCTTTCAAAGTCAAGTATTCCAACAACTTTCTTGTTTTTGAATAATAAGTTTCCTTTATGAAAATCATAATGTATTGGAACATGGCTCACATTAAAATCGACATTGTTTAATTTAGAAAAACTATCTAAAAACAAGCCTATATTCTCAAGCATAAGTTCATCTTTTGAGTTTTTTGGCTTAATCCCTCTCATGGCAAGATATTTCTTGTAAAGAATTTTTAAGTCTCCAAAATTACTCTTATTTTTTATCTTAAAATTCTTAACATATTTATGATATGTTGCTAATGCTTTTGCAATGTTCTTTAGACTTGTTTTATCATAATCTTTAATGGAACTTCCTTCAACTTTTTTATAAATCCAAACATTATATTGTGATATTTTAGTTAAATAATTTCCCTTAGCATTTTTTATAGGAACTGGAATACCATAAGGAAATTTATTTTCTTCAAGAAATTCTAAAAGTTTAAATTCAGAATTTAATCTTGATTTCTTAGTAGCGTTCATGCTTGACCCAATTACTCGAAGAATAAAACATCCTTTTTCGGTTTTCAAATCAAAGTTATGGTTTACCCAACCACCATCAATTAATTTTAATGAATTAACTTTTCCTAAATGGTAATCATCAGAGATCCTTTGGGCTTGGACTTTTTTGATTTTCATGTTAACCTCAATTTCCAAGCGCAAAAGGAAGGTCTTTTCAAGTAGTTTTCATAATCTTCAGGAAAATATTTTTTTGCAATCTTAATTGGGGGGCAATCACTATATCCTATAATCTCAAATCCATTTGTCATTATTCTTTTTATTATGGTTTCATAGGTTATATGATAAGCAAATACTTTTGCTTTTCCTTTATCAGTGTTCCAAAGATAGTTGAGCTTTCTTTCTCTAAAATAGTTTCCGTAGGTTCTGAATGTTTTGCCTTTGTATTTGACTCTTTCGACTGACTCTGACATCGGATTTCCAGTAGAAAAAATAAGGATTCCTCTATCTTTCAAAATTCTTCTTATTTCTTTAAACATCTTATTCCAGTCCTGAATGTAATGAACAACTAAGGAAGCAAGAACAATATCAAACTTTTCATTAAATGGGATATTATCAGCTGTGCCAACTTTTAAGTCTAAGTTTGGATTTTCCTGTTTGGCGATTCTTATCATTTCTGGGGAAATATCAAATCCTTTTACTGTTGCTCCTTGTCTAGTAAGGAGTTTGGCATAGATTCCACTTCCACATCCCAAATCAAGAATTTTCTTGCCTTTAACATCTCCTAACAAGTTAAGAACTGCGGGCATCTCGGTCATTTCATTATAGAACCATCCATGAGGATATTTTTTAGTTCTTTGATTATGATATGATTCTGCAAGTGAGTCATATATCTGCTTTGATTCTTTTTCTTCTGGCCTCATATCAAATCCATCTCCTAACTTGTCTTTTATAATCAATGTATTTTTTACCAAATTCCTTTTCAAGAATTTTTTCTTCAAAACTAATATTAAATTTGATGATTAGAATAAAAAATATCGCAGGGATAATAAACGTCGCTAATGAACCTAAAAATATTGCTTCACCAATTAAAGTGACTATCATCCCAAGATAATTAGGATTTCTACTGATTCTAAATAATCCTGTTGTTACTAATTTTTTAGGCGTATCTTTTGCAGAAATTGAAGTATTAACTTTTCTAAAATGTATTCCCAACCAGATATTTGGTATCCATCCAATCACAAATAAGATAATTCCAATATAAGAATACGGAACAAAAATTATTTGTTTAACGGGGGCTATATACTGTAACATTATCTCAATTAATATTAATACTAAAAATAAATTTGCTATGTCCATCTTTAGTTGTTTCATGTCTTCTTCTTATAATATTTAATCATGTAATCTGGGATGACTTTCTTCAATACCATCTTCTTAGTTTTTTCTTCAACAGTTTGAAAGCCTCTCTTTTTCATAAAATGTTTCCTTAAATCTTTTATGTTTTCATTAATTGTATTTTCAATAGTTAAACTAAACAATTCTCCGATTTCTACCAATTTTTTAGCTTCTTTAATATCTTTATCAGTTTCAATTATCATCACTTTTATCTTGTTCCTAGTGAGATTTGCCGCAGTTGTTTTATGACTTCCATCTAATAAAAGATATTCTGCTTTTGGATGTTTTTTTTGAAATTCTTTAAAATCTGGAAATGTTTTATCAAAAATCTGGGCAAAGAATCTTTTATGTATAACTGGACACGCAGGAATTATCTTCCCGTATCCATCTTTAAATACTTTAAAGAAGATTTTTAAGATATGCCCATTATGGACTGGAAAGTCATTTAAAGTTATTATCTGGTTTGGTTGCAGTTCTTTTATTTTCATCTCTTCCTCGCCTTAAAAATGATTGTAGCAGGCAACCTACTCATTCTTTTTTTAGTAAAGTCCCACATACCATACCAAGGATCATCTTTGTACTTTTTTCTAGAATCTGGTTCAATCATTTTTTCAACAATAAATCCTGCTTTTATCAGGGTATTAAATAACTCACTCACCGTGTGGGTATAAGCTACAAATTTTTTTGACTTATCAGAGAAAACTTCCACATATTTACCTGTTTTGAAATAACTTTCTTTTGTTTTTACTGCTGTTCTAAAAAAAGGATGGTCTAAACTTAACACAAATATCCCTTGTTTCTTTAATACTCTATAAACCTCCTTAAAGCATTTTTCTAAGTCATCAACATAATGCAATGCCCAGGCAGAAAAAACAATATCTTGGCTATTAGAATTTATTTGATGCAAACTTTTTATGTCTCCTTGATAAAATTTTATGTGAACTTTATTTTTTTCAGCAAGATTCTTAGCAAATTTTAATTGTTCTTCAGAAATATCTATCCCAATAACATTTGCTCCTTGTTTTGCCATAGCGATTCCACATTGTGCACCACCACAGCCAATTTCAAGAACATTTTTTCCTTTTAGATTGCCTAATAGTTTAAGATTACTCTCCCCCGGACTTCCAGGACCATAGTGAATACTTACAGGGATTTTAGAATCTCTTTGATAATACTTGCTTGCATGTTCCCACCATTTTTTTGTTTCTTTTGTCATGCTCTTTCCCCCTTCAATTTATGTTGACTAACTAGCTCATCTGATTCAGCTTTCCACTCTTCTGCAACCTCCAATCCTTCTGGAGTAGGTTTGACAACATTGACAAGTTCGTCATAATTATGTTGAACCACTCTTTCAAAATCACTCAATTTTTTCTTATCAGTAGCATACTTTAAGTTGTGTTCAGCGAAATTAGGATGTAGAAATGAAATCCTATCTGCTTCTCTGATAAGTTGTAATTCTGGATGTTTTCTTAAGTATTCTTCTCCTTGTTCATCAAGGGGGCCACTATGATACTTAATACAAGCATAAATTTTTTCTTCTAAATCACTATCATCTAGATGTTTTCTAAACTCCTTATTGAAAATATCAACTCCCTTCTTCTTATGAATTTCTCGTTTTTTATAATCAGTATTGCCTAAATCTTCTCCTAAGGCCGGAACATAATGTCCAATATCATGAAGCCAAACAGCAACCTTGTAAGCATCTGCATTAAATTCTGCACCCTGCTGTTTTCTTAGATCCCCATAACGGAGCATATTTTCATAATGCAAATTAGGTCCTTTATATGGATTAAATTTGCTTTCATAAGATTCAAACAGTCCTTTCGCTTTCTCAACTAAGGCCTTATATCTTTTTGTTTCTTTCTTCATCCCTCAACCTCACTTTTTATCTTCCAGCCATCAATATTAAACCCACCCATCTTCTTCATAACATATTGGATAATTTGCTTAAACTTGGACATCATCTTTGCCTTGTCTGATAACTCTATAGCTTCCAAGTACATTTTCCTAAAAGTTTTGTCAGGAAAGTCATTCATCCTATACTTTTTCTGGTCTTTTTTATCAGAAAGAAATCTTCTGACTTTATTTGTATTAATGCTATTAAATCCCTTAAACTTAGAATAAGATTCTAATATGGAATTAAGAAAATTATAATAAACATAATAAAAATCACTTTCGTTCTCTTCATAAACTTCTTCAAGATTGTCCCGCATATCCCACATATGATACTTATTTATTTCAATTTCAAATTTATTTGATTTTATGAAATCCTTTTTATCCCATTTTTTTGATTCTTTAATTAATTTTTCCACATCCCCATTTTTATCTAGGATAACCTTTCCGGTTGTTAGCATATGGATTTGAATCTTCCTATTTCTTTTAAAATCACTCTCAAAATATTTCAAGTTTTGTCCATAGGGATTAGCAAAATATTCAATTAAGAATCCATTAACAATCTTATTGCCTCTTTCCCTCCATTTAACTTTATTATCTAATATTACCTGTAGGTCAATGTCTGAATGTTTGCTTGGATTTCCAGTTACATAACTTCCGCAGATTACTGCTCCAACAACATCTTTCTTATGTTCCCAGTTCTCTAGGAATTTTTCTACTGCAAGTTCATAGGGAGGTTTCATTATAATTTCCTCCAATCAGGTGCTTTATGTATTTGGGTATTTAACGGAATTATTTCGAGCTCTTTTTTATTCGTATCAAGAATCATTAAGCCATTTGCAAAAGTTCCATTGGCAATACATGGACAATAAATTCCCAAGGGTTTATCTGTTAATTTTATTTTTGTTCCAAAAGAAATTTCATGAAACTTATTTGGAGAAAAGCACATAATTCTTCGATGGTCATGTCCTTGAATGCTTAAATTACAACCCTGTTTTTTCATAAATTCAAAATGTTCTGTAAAATCTTCTGGTTTTTCTGGGTTAAACGTTAATGAACCAGACAAATCAGGATAAGTCCAATGAGATAAAAGTATTTTTATTCCATCGAAGTTAGCAAGGATGTATTCAGGTAACTTTTCAATATACTTTTCATCTTTTTTAGTAATCAGGGGGGAAAGTTCGTCATGTTCATACAGATTTACCTTTCCCTTGGATAACTCCTTCCTTTTCCAATAATCTAATTCATACCAATTTTTAGGATAATCGAACCCCGCATTATATCTCGGTAGTTTTCTTACCTCATAGAGTTCATGATTACCTGCAACAACCAAATCACATTTCTCTTGGATTACTGAGATTACTTCGTGACCGTTTCTAGAGTTTAGAAATCCGTAGAAAGGAACACTATAGCCTATAAAATCTCCTAAACAAACAATTTTATTACAATTTTGTTTTTCAAGAATTGCAATTGCCTCTCTTAACCTAACAATATCTTCGTGTATATCTGATATAAATCCTATTTTCATCTTATTTCAACCTCCGCAATCAAAGCCTTATGATCAGAAACATCGCCTTCACACTTTAGTGATTTAAATTTATACTTCTTAGGGATTAGTATATAATCTAAAGTCCATTTGTTTAGGGGATACGAAAGATATTTTTTATACTGCATTGAACTTACATATTCTTGAGAGGTTAAATCATTAAGCCAATCTTGATGCCACATATTAAAATCTCCCGCAATAATTGGTTCAATCTTTTTCTTTTTGATTATACTCAAAGTTTCTATTAAATGCAATAAACTAAATAAATCACTATTTGAGAAATGAACAACAATCAAATCAATAATCTTTTCTGCTTTTATTTTAACATATAAATTCCCACAAGTATATCTATCGTCTGGATGTTTTCTTAATTTATGTTTTTCAATTTTAAGGATTGGGAATTTGGATAAAACTGCAATACCTTCAATGCAATAATGCTTATATTTTTCTGGTCTTTCCTTTCTTTTATCTGTAACTGGATAAAATGCATAATAAGGATAGTTTAGTTCGTCATTAAGTTGTTTAGCCTGATTATAACCCTTCTTATTAAACTGAATATCATCCCGAACTTCTTGTAATGTAATAATATCGGGATTATGTTGTTGAACAAACTGAATTATTTTTTCTTTTCTATTCTTCCAGTCTGTATAGTTCCATAGGTTTAGATTTAATAGTTTCACCATCTTTCTCAATTCTCTAACCATGAAAAAGGCAATAATTCTTTTAATTTAATTTTTTTATTATCTGGAGTAATTACAAAAGTATTCTCTCTATTTTTTTTATCTATTAATTGCATTAATTCTCTGCATCTTCCGCAAGGATAGAGGATTGGATTTCTTTTTGAATCTGTGCATGCAACAATTGTAGATATTTCAGTTTCATCTGAGTGAGAAATCATATTAGCAATTGCAGTATGTTCTGCACAGAAACCAATTCCAGAAGAAAGATCCATGCAAACACCTGTAAATATTTCTCCTTTTTTAGTTATTAAGGCACACCCCACTTCACCCACAACACCCCCTGAAACTTTTCTTACATTTACAAGATTTTTAGCTTTCTCAATTAGTTCCTTATCTTGCTTTGTTAGCTTCACCATCTTTCTTTTTCTAGGTTTATAAGATATATAAATTTACCTTTTGCTTTCAAAAGATCTTATATCATGCTCACATTGCTCACAATATGTTCGGGCATTGGCTTTTGCTCTTTGATCTGCATAAGCAATTGCCTGAGGGACTGAATCTTTTTGCTGCATCACACACAAATCACTAGAACAATGTAATCCTAAATGCTGATAAGTATTTGTTCTTCCTTCAGAAGGTGCCCCAAACATATGACCTAGTTCATGCTTCAAGATGTCTGTTGCCTGAGCAGGAGTTTGCATTCTTGCAGAAGACATTAAAATATATCCCAGTCCTGTGTCTGTTCCAGTAAACCCTCCAAAACACCATCCGACTTGAGGATAATACAAATCATTCTCTATTAATACTAATTTTCCGGGTTGAGTGTATCTTCCTATGTCTGACCTGTTTATTCCTGCAAGCAGTTTTTTCCCATTGACCTGTTTTCTGTCTTGATTATATGAAAGAGCAATTTGCTTTTCCAGAAATCCTCTTGCTTCTGCTGGAATAATTTTCAAAGGCTTTATCGCATTAATATCTTGTAAGGCAGTTTCAACTAATTCATTTGGCATTCTTGAGATATTCATTAAAATGATTTCATCTGTCATCTTTTTACTCTTTTCTTAAAACTCTCAGGCCATAACCTCTGTCTGAGAAATATGAGTTTAATTCTTTGGGAGTATTTGGGTCTGATGCAAATCCTGCATTTTTTAAATCTCCATCCCATTCTAGACCATGTAAAGTTATGCTTCCTTTTTGTGTAACCCTATAGATTTCTCTGCATAATCTTGTTACATATTCTTGCAGAGGTTTTTCAATTTCTACACCATCCATATATAAAACTCCTTCATCAAAAACTCCGAAGCTTGTGATTATTGCGGATCCTTCTGGTTGTCTCATCAAATAGGTTAATCCATCTACTCTTGAGGCTTTTGGATCTGCTGTCTCAAGATTTTTTGCTCCTAATTTTATGAAAAAAGGCTCGTTTATCTTTCTTCCTGCATCTCCCAGCTCAATGATTCTTTGTCCAGTTACATGCTTTGCTAAATAAGCTCTCGCTTCCGGACTTAATTTATATAGATCATAAGGAGTTCCAATTATTTCCTGTGTTTCAGCACTAGGGGTGGTACTAAAATAATCAACCAATCTTAAGGCATCTCCTCTGGAAAAATGAGTTAAAAGTTCGGGAGTTACTAGGTTTTCAAGTCTTTTTTCTCTTTCTAATCTAGCTTCTTCAGGAGTAGTTAGTCTTGCAGGTCCATCTCTACTTGCTCCAGGATAATCATCTTCATCTTTGTTATCATAAGGAATTCCAGAACTCAACTTATCTGCCTTATCAAAAAATTTATTTTGATTCATCTTCTGACCTCCTTGATTTATATTCTAAAATCACAGGTAAGTTTCTTAATCTTTCAGCATGGGCATCCCAATATTCTTCTGTATCATTGTATCCAAGATCAAGACCTTTTCTTATTCCCTTCATTTGTGCTTGCCCTATTTCATTTGTTTCCTGAACTGAGAATCTTTGCTCTTCTAAGATTCTTTGAAGATCATCATTACTGACAATTATTCCTGACTGCATAAAACCTTCCAATCTTCCTAAAATCCTTTCTCTTGGTTGGCCTCTTGCATTACTTGTAATTGTTTCATAAGAAACCCAATTACTGCCATATCTTGCTGTTTCCTTTTCTTCAGTTTGTTCATTCATTTTCAATCTCCTTGATTAGTTTATTTACAGCATTTTCTATCAGATGGCTGTTGTTCCTAAATGAGCCGGTACTGACTATATTCTGCACTTTTTGGATAGTGCTTTCTTCAATGCTGATACTTACTTTAGTTTTCATAAAAGTAGTAAGAATTACTACCTTTTAAACTTTTCTATTTGTAACTACTATAAAGATATAACATAAATCATAAAAAACCTTAATAAAAATAAAACAAGAAAGTTTGTCCCCACACGATGCCAAGATTAGATGGTCGGCGGATGGCGCATAAAAAACCTTAAATACACGCAAATACAAGAAGTGTTATGGCTGAGGAGGTTGATTTAAGAGAGGGGAACATTAGTTTAATTCTTGATGGCTATAATGATTTATTCTCAGATTTCGACCCTAGACATTTTTCAGAAAGAGCTTTGTCTGATGATTTTTTAGCCGAATCTAAAAGAGCTAGCCGAGATAAGCCTGCTGGTTCTATTGAAGTGAAATTTCTTGTTCCTGAGAAGAAAAGAAATTATAAGGATGAAGTAACCATAAAAAGAAGATTAAAAGAACATTTTAGAAAACATTTTTTACTTATAGATTCTGAAAGGAAAAGGATAATAAAGCAGGGATTCTTGTTTATTCTCTTTGGGTTGGTTCTTATGGCTTTTGCTACATATGTGCTTTTTTATTTTGAAGGAAGTTTAATAACCCATTTTATCGTTGTTATCTCTGAACCTGGTGGTTGGTTTCTGTTCTGGGAGGGGCTTGATTTAATAATTTTTGAATCTAAAAAGTTAAGGCCTGAAAGAGATTATTTTGAGAAGATGTCTAAGGCGGTTGTGTATTTTAATTCTTATTGATTGCCTAGTCTTTTATTCTTGCGCTCTTAAAAGAGATAAAAACTCAAAAGTTATTTATGGTCTGGGACAACCAAATCTTTTTAAAGTAATCATGCTTTTTTAATGCAGATAAAAGATGTTTAAGAAAAATTGTCCTTCTTGTGCTAAGAAGATAGATAAGAAATTTAGCTATTGTCCTTATTGTGGAATGTCCTTTAAAAAGGCTAAAGAAGAAAGGGACTTTGGAATGATAGGGGTAGACGACTTTGAAGAAAATTTCCAAGCTCCTGAAGTTAAAATGCCTTTTGGGCTTGACAAGATAATGAATTCTTTAGTAAAGCAACTTGAGAAGCAGATGTCTGGGATGGACGATTCTGCCGGAATGCCTAAAGGATTTAGAATTCAGATTTCAACCGGGAAGCCGCAGGTAAAGCAAGTTCAGGAAAAAAGAGTTGCTGAGAGGATAATTATCTCTGAAGAAGAATTTGAAAGAAGGAAGAAGCTTCCTGTTGAAGATGCAGAATCAAAAATAAGAAGAATTGGAGAAGGAATTGTTTATGAAATTTCTGTTCCGGGGGTAAAGTCAAAGCAAGATATTATGATTACAAAACTTGAAAACAGCATCGAAGTAAAAGCTTATTCAACGGATAAATGCTATGTTAAGGCAATTCCGTTGAATGTTGAAATTGTAGGTTATGCTGTTAAAGATCAGAAAGTGTTTCTTGAGCTGAGGGGTTAGTTTTATAAACCAAATTCTTCTTGATTTTATCATGAGCCTGTAGCGCAGCCAGGTAGCGCATCGCTCTGATACTTACTTTAAATCAGAAAGGCGGGGGTCCTGGGTTCAAATCCCAGCAGGCTCATTCTTAGATTTCAATTCAAAAAATCACGTAATAAGCTTTAAAAACCCTTTTTCTCAATCTATAATATGGCTAATGAGAAAAAACAAAAGAAAACTGAAACTAAAGAAGTTAATATTGAAAATAAAACTGAGAAGAAAAAATCAGCAACGAAGGGACTTTTTTATTATTTAAGACAGGCGTGGAAAAAACCAGATAAAGAATCATTAAGACAGAAGATGATTGAGTGGAGAGCTTCTGATGCTATTGTTAAGGTGGATAAACCTCTGAGACTCGATAGAGCTCATGCTTTAGGATATAAGGCTAAGAAAGGAATAATTGTTGTTCGTGTAAGATTAAACAGGGGCGGAAGAAGAAGACAGAGACCTAAGAAAGGAAGAAGAAGTGCAAGAATGACTGTAAGAAAGGTTGTATCTATGAACTATAGGGAAATTGCGGAACAGAGAGTTGCGAAGAAATATACAAATATGGAAGTTCTTAATTCGTATTGGATTGGAAAAGATGGAGTTAATTATTTTTTCGAAGTGATATTGGTTGATAGAGATAGTAATGAAATAAAAGCTGATAAGGAGCTTTCTTTTATTACAAAACCAGGGAACAGAGGAAGAGCTATTAGAGGCCTTACATCAGCAGGAAAGAAGGCGAGAGGATTTAGGAATTCTCCAGTTAGGTCTCCAAAGGTTTATCCTAGTTTGAGAGCGAATAATAGACGTGGAAACTAAATATATACGTTTAGATTAAAATGATTGGAAGAGGTGGTGGAAGATACTATTCTGTAAGAAGAAATTCGTTGTTAAGGAGAACTTTAACTCAGGGGAGAAGAACTCGAATGCATGCGTATCATTCAGAACAAGAAGTTGCTAATGGAGAAAGTCAACAAGAAGGACCTATCCCTGAAAATGATCTGGCACCTTATTCGGATGATGCTGACAGAAGGTTAGAATTATAAGTGAGATTCAATCCACTCTTTTATTTTTGATTCGGGTATTAGACCTACGAATTCATCAACAACTTCGCCATCTTTAAACATTTTTACTGCGGGGATTGACATTATGCTGTATTCTTCTGCTGTTGATTGATTATCCTCAACATTAAGTTTTGCAATTACGGCTTTGCCTTTGAATTCTTTTTCTAGCTTTTCCATTATTGGTTTTAGCATCATGCAAGGTCCACACCAGGATGCCCAGAAGTCTACAATGACCGGCATTGTCTTGCTCTTTTCTATTACTTCAGCATTGAAGTTTGAATCATTTATGTCCATTAAATTCTTAGAGGATTATTATTTATAAATGTTCGGAAGCAGTGTTTACAATGTGTGGCAAACATTTATATTAATTTATTTCTTGTTGATTTAATGATAAAGTGGATTATATTTGACCAGGCGGGAGTGCAGACTCATAATGTATTTAGCAGAAAGGATTTTTACTCAATAAATAATAAACAATTTTCTGCAAAAGAGTTGGAAGCTGTTTATCGTCATCCAGATTATAAAAAATTTAGTATTGGTACAATTGATGAAAGAGATTTTATCTTTTTATTCCTTAAAGAAAATAATATTGAGCTTACTGTTGATGAGTTTATTGAAATTTTTAGAAAGGGGATTGAGCCTATAAAAGGTATGAAAGAAATTTTAGAAGAATTGTATAAATCAGTTAATCTTGCATGTTTAATCAATGAGGGTTCTGAATGGGCAAATTATAAGATGAATATATCTGGTTTTAGAGAATATTTTAAAGAGATTTTTATCTCGGGGGATTTACATGTTGAGAAACCTAATCCTGAAATATATAAAATTGCTTTGAGTAAATTAAACGCAAGTTCAGAGGAATGTATCTTTATCGATGACCAAAAAGAGAATTGTCAAGCTGCTGAAAAGTTAGGAATAAAATCCATTGTTTTTGAAAATCCAATTCAGTTGAAAAAAGAACTGGCTACTTTCTCAATAAATATCAATTAAGCCAAAATCTTAATTAGACATAACATCGGGGATAAGGAAAGTTCTTCTGACCTCGAGACTGGAGCGGAACCTCACAGGCTCGAGCTGGAAGAAGAATTTGGGTGGAGACGAGGAGCCACAGCACCGCAAGTCGGAACTCTTTATCCCCTGTTCAACGACCCGAGCCCATCAGGGCGAGAATGCAATGTGGCTTGAGTTTCTAATTCTCCGTCATTAATATTTCTAAAATCTCTCTTAGTTCAGGTGGGCTTTTAGCCATCCCATTAAATTTGAGGTGTGCGCCCTTCTTTGCTTCTTTCTTTTTAAGAAGGAAGATGAAATAATCTTTTTGGAGGGGGGTTAATCTCCTATTTCAAATATCTTTCCTGTAATCGCATGAACAATTTTTTCATAAAGGGTTTTTGGTCCCCGTTTGCCCATAGTTCTCCAAACAGCTTCATTACCTTCTCTTTCTCTAATTAAATCAACTGCGCCAAGATATCTATAAAATTCTGAATCAACTTTATCAAATGGAGCTAGCCTACTTACTGCAGAATTTTTATGCGTCCCATAGTATTCACTAACAAATGCTTCTAAATCTGCTGTGGATATTCCTGTCATTTTTTCAGCAGCCATTCTTCTTTTTGCCATTACATTGAATGCTGGATGTCCGCCATACATTTTTTATTCCTCCGAATTTATTTAAGATATAGAATTAATTTGTGTATTTCTATCTTTTACCGATTTAAATCGGTATCAATATTTTCCCAAAAAGAAGTTATTTATCTTTTTTTCCGCATATTTCAAGTGTTGCTGAAATGTAGAATAAGATAAATTAGAAATCTTCGCTAATTTATCTAAGGTAATTTTTTTTGGATATTCATAATAGCCACTTTCAACCGCTAATTCATAAACCCTTTTTTGTTTTTGGGTGAGGTTGGGTTGTAATCCTATTAAGGAAATATTCTCAATCTTTTCTTGCTTAATTTTTATTAATTTGTATCTGTATATTTTGGAAGCAAAATTAATAAGTTGCTCAATTTTTTTTCTATCCCATGAAGCAATATGCAGTAGATATTTTCCTTCTTTATCAACTAAAACAGGATTAATATGTACAAAATGAGGATTATAGAATGGCTTGAAAGAATAATCCTCTTTTACCAAAAGAACAAGAAAATTATCTTTTTCTTCCAAGTTTAAGATATGTTTGTCTTTCTTAATAAAAGCAATTAATTTCTTTTTGTTTTTTTCTTCCCCACTCAAAGTCGCCACAATATTAACAAAAAGTTGTTTATCTTTTTCATAGCTTGAAATAGGATATCCAGTTAAATTAATGTTAAACTTTTTGGCAATTTTTCCAAAAAGACTTTCACTTCCATCAATTTCAAATTTAAGCACCCACATACAATACCAATATTAATCGGCATATAAAAATCTTCTGTTTGGGCGGAGGAAAAAAGATTATTTCTAAATAAAATTGAAACGAAGTTTCACTAATTGTCCGAAGGACAGGCGCGCACCTCTTAACTGGGGCGGGTGGTCGGGGGATGGCTAAGAGAGATTTTAGCTATTTTGTTTTTATTTATAGATTTTAGGAGAATTAGAAATTTCGTTGAACACTTCGGAATTAAGAGACCTGAAAGGCACGAGGCAAAGCACTCGTGAGTTTTTTACGAAGTAAAAAATTTCCCCTGAATGAAATGAGGGGCGTAGCGAAGTGCAACGGAGCGGAGTTTTAATCGCTGTTCAACTCTTGCGAATACTTGGAGCAACGAGGAATAACTGCAAGTGGTTTTTGTGAAGCAAAAAATTCCGAAGAGTAAGTGCAGATTTGTGGATGGCGGGAACTCCAGTAAATCCCAATAAATAAAGAGGGTTTGCCGACTTTTTGCTTCTTTTTAGAAAAAAGAAGTTTGAGATGGGACGTCGTATTTGGCTTATCCAAAAATTCTACTTAACCACTTAACAAATTTTTGCCAAAGTCCGCTACTTACGCATTGGCTATCAATACATAAATTTGTAGAACATTCAAAATTATTTTCGCAAGAAGAATCTGCTTTTTTCTGTCCAATAAATTGTTTATTCACATCTGAACAGAAATTTCCATCCTTCCTATAACCAAAAGGATAACATTGTTTTTCTAAAGTACATCCACTACATTCATATTGAATAGTTTGAGGGTTTTCAGGTTCAGGAATTTCTATTGGTCCTGTTGTTTCATTTGGCTCAATAGGAATTGAAGGGCAACTTTCACATGAACACTGATTATTTATTATTTGACATTTTGGTTTAAATCCTCCTTCACAGGTATAAGAAGGACATTCTTGGGTAGAGGGTGTAGATGGATTTGAAGGAGACGAAGGATTTTGTCCGCAAACAAAATTCTCAATATTGTTCTTTATGTCTGCATATTTTGTTGCTCCACCAAAACCAACTTCGCCAGAGCAACCATTTTCATTAATAAAGATAAATGCAGGAACATAATCAACCTTATATTTTAATGCTAAAGAATCTGATTTTAAATCCATAAAGTCAGAAATAATGTGTTCTTTTACTTCAACACATCCAGAATTATCAATGTATTTATTAATTTCTGACCTGACTAAATTGCAATAAGGACTATTATCTGAACAAAAATAAATTAATTCTCCGCAAATTGATGGAGAACTTGTATTACCTTCATCAGCAGGCGAACTTGTGTTTTGGTCAGTTGAGGGAGAACTTGTATTTCCTGCTGGTTGGGATTCATTTAATGTAGTCTCAGGAGATGAACTATTATTTTCTGCAAATACTAAAGTTATCATTAAGATTAATGCAAATGCAACAAGCAAAATCTGTTTTGTTCTCATAGTTTACACAAATAAGAAGAGCATTATAAAGTTTTCGTTTTCATGTTTTTAGCCCCATCTCAAAAATAAAAAACTGAAAAATATTTGGATGAAACGAAGTGTAATCTTTTATCGTTTGTTGGGCGAAATTTTAATTTTGTTGGGGTTTTTCGGTCCGATAAAAGAAGTATTTTTCTGTTTTTATCTTCGCTGAAAGCGACTAATTGTGCGAAGCACTTAGGCAAACCCTCTCTAACTAGGGGCGGGTGGTCGGGGGATTTACAAATCTGCACTTATTGAGTTGAACATCGGGGATAAGGAAAGTTCTTCTGACCTCGAGACTGGAGCGGAACCTCGCAGGCTCGAGCTGGAAGAAGAATTTGGGAAAAATCTGGTTTTCACGAAGAAAATTTGCGAAGCAAAAAGATTTTTCTCTTTATCCCCTGTTCAGCGATTTTTGATTTATCAAAAACACGAGCTGACGCACAAAGCGTCCTCGTGAGTTTCTAATTCTCCGTCTATTAATTCTAAAATCTCTCTTAGTTCAGGTGGGCTTTAGCCATCCCAGTAAATTTGAGGTGCGCGCCCTTCTTTGCTTCTTTCTTTCTAAGAAAGAAGATGAAATAATCTTTTTTTGAGAGGGGTTTTTATCTAACATCAGAATCTAATTTGTCTAAATGTTCTGCAACTTTTTCTTCTATTATCATAATCTTTCCGATAGATTTTACATATTTATGCCTTATTAACAATTTCTTTTTCCTTAGTTTTCTACTTATTTTCTTATCTGGCTTGATTAACCAACCATAAACTTTATTTTTTTCAAGATAAATTTCTTTAATTTTTCCTATTTTATCTCCATTTTCAGCATAAACTTCTTTTCCCATTATATCTTTTAATCTCGTTGCATCCTTAGGCTTTCTTTTTATTATTGCCCTAATTAAAGCAATTATTCCGAATATAACAGTTAGTACAATCAAAATTCCAAATCCTACAAATAAATAATTCTTATTTTCTGAGATATTTTTTCCTATTAAAGAGAAAAATCTTCCAATATTACTAATTACATTTTTGATATTGTTTAAAAATTGAGATTCTTCTTTAGGAATTTCTTCGCCAATAGTTCCATCTTCTTTTGTTTTATTTTCTTGTTGGGTACTAGCCGGAGTTTCATCTCTATCACAAATAGTATTATTATTAGCGTCTAGACAACACTCTAATCCATATCTTATATAAGGAGGATTACAAACAACTTCTTCTGTTGCTCTTCCTGTTATGCTTCCTCCTCCGCCTCCAGGAGAACCGCCTGTATCTCCAACATCTTGAGAGGGGGCAGTTACACTAAAAGTATCATAAGCCGTTGCTGTTCCTCCTGCCCAAGTAACTATCGCTCTATGTCGGTATATTCCGGCACTTGAAGGAGAGGTTAAAGTTGCTGTTAAATTTGTTTCACCTGAGGCAGCAACATAAATTGTTTGCTGTCCTGAAGTATAATTTGTATCTTCTGCTTCATTTGTTATCCAATAATCAATTGTGAAATCCTGTCCAATATCTGGATTCATATTTAATATCTTGATTATTGTATCAAGGCTTGTAGATGTTTGGACAGATGCAGGAGCATAAACAATTGCATCTGCAGGCCCACCATAACCAGGTATTCTAACTTGAATTTGATTAGATTGATATGTGATTGCATTTGCTGTTGCAGATGATTTTACAAATAATTTATTAGTATTTGAAGCAGCTTTATCAACTAAAATTGAATTAGAATAATTCCAGGATTGACTTATGTTTAGATTTATATTTGTGTTGATATCTAAATCAGTATCAATAACAGAAATAGAAGTTAAATCCTCTCCCCCTGAATTAACAACTTCAATACTAACAGTATAATTTACACTTGTAGAATTTTCAGAATTATAATATACATTTTTTATCAAAGTTAATTGCTGGTCGATTCCCAACGCAGGAACAATTAAAATTATTTCGCTTGAATTTGCTAAAATTTCATTTCCAGAGTATGAGTCTGTTCCATTTGCTGTTGCAATTAAAAGAGTTGAATTATAGGTTGTAGAGTTTCTTGTATATTCCTTTATGTAACTACTTATTGTACTTGAACCAGCACCTAAGGTTCCTAAAGAATAAGGAGAGTTACTAGAATCAGAATCAACAAGATATCCATTAGTTAAGCTAGAACTGCCCAGATTTGTTACTTTTAGTGATATGTTATAGCTTATTGTTGTATCAGTCATATTATTTAGTGAAATTATTTTATCTAATGAAATTAATGCCCCTCCACCAACAACAATATTATCAACGCAAGAAATATTAATTCCTTGATATGTAATAGAAGAATTAAGGGTGTTATTGCCTGCAACTAATCCAGAAAAACTTGTTTGGAAATTTCCAGAAGAATCTGATGTGACATTATTATTAGCAAGCAAGTTATTTGAAGAATCATAAACATTTAAACTAATATTCTGATTTTGTAAAACAGAGATTCCATTACTCACATTTCCATGAACCAAAACCAATGCCCCAGATTGATAAGGCCCCCCTGCCTCACAATTTAAAGTTAGATTTATGAGATTGAAGAAATAAACCTGTTCTGTAGAATTGCTTAAACCATCACTAGAAATTACGCTCCAATTATGCTGTCCTAAAGATAAACCTGTCCAATTATAAGTATAGTCTCCATTAGCAATTCCTGTTGATTCATTAATTAATACCCCATCACCGTAAACCCAAACATCAAAAAGACTGTTTTCGGTATCTGACAGAGTTACATTTAATAGAACAGAATTTTCATTGTTAATATAAGTAGTATTTTCAGGAGAATTATAAACAACAGAGGGAATAAGATTTTGTATTGTTCTTACCTCTGAAGATTGACTCCAGTTTCCTTCATCTAAACATGAAATATACCATAAATGGCTTCCTCCAGTTATTCCAGAAGCAGAGATACTTGTTTCAATATCTTTTGAAACAGATTCATTAGAACCATATAAAATATCATCGATATAAAGATAACATTTAAACAGATTAGAAGTTTCATCGGTTACAGAAAAATTAAAACTATATTCTTGGCTTGTGATATTTGTATTATTCGCAGGAGCCACTAAACTAACCACTTGGGGAATTTCATCACTTCCATTTATTGAATAAGCACTCCATCCAGTTACGTTGAATGTAACATTTCCTGCTTGCATTGAAGTTAAATTTATGCAATCTGGAGAAGAGCACAAGACTCCGTCTTTATAAATCCCAAGATTTGTTCTTGTTGTTGAACGATTATAAATAGTTATTTCTGCTGGTTGAGCCAAAGTAGGAATACTCCCATCAACATAAGCATAATTTTCAGAGATTGTTATTGAATTACTAAAACCAGAACCAGAACCAGTTAATCTCTCCAGAAAATTTATTTCGCCTGCAGTTGAATTTTTTACAGTAACTGTGCTTCCTGTTGATGTAAAAAGATAGCTGTCTATATTTTGATTAATTAGAGTTATATCGTCAATTTCTGCAGTTCCCACTCTAAATTCTGTTCCTGCAGTAGTTATAAAATTATTTTCTTGGAAAGTGTTGCCATGTGGATAACTTGTAGGTGTTAGAAAAAGAAGATAAACCCCATAAGAAGTTGATGTACCAGAGGTTGAAATATCATTCCCTTTTATTAAATTATTCCTTGCATTGGAGTATAAATAAATACCATAGTTAATGTCGCTGGAACCAGAAGTTGAAATTATATTATCCTCAGCAATATTGTTTCTTGACTCTGAAAGAAAAATCCCATAGTTATTTCTATTTCCATAAGTAGATATATTGTTACCTCTAAAAATAGAGCTATCTGAATTTAATAAGGAGTATATACCATAATTATACCTTCCTCCATTGGTTTGAATAGTATTATTTTCAAAAAGATTACCATAACAGCTTGTAGTTAGAGTCATCCCCCAATTGTTTGTTGTAGTAGTCCCTCCTGATGAACCGTTTGTTAGAATATTGTTTCCTATAAATTGATTATTATTTGAAACAGTAGTAAGTGAGATGCCATAATTTGTTGTTGAGCCATAAGTTGAGATGTTATTATAAAGCACTTCATTTAAATTTGAACTTGTAGATAAGAATATTCCTTGGTTAGTTGTTAATTCTCCATTTGTTGAAATTCTGTTGTTTAGAATTGTATTCTGATTTGAAATATATAAATACATTCCGAGGTTTTGGGCTTTCCCATCTGTTTGGATTGTATTATTGTAGATATAATTGTATCCAGAATTAGAGTATAAATCTATCCCTATATTTCCATTTGATGCACTAGGAGTACCAGAGGTTGTTCCATTTGCAAAGATTAAATTGTTAATAATATTATTACTTACAGAAGCTGTAAGGTATATTCCATGATTAACAGTAGTAGTAGAAGTAGCTGTTCCATAAGTAGAGATATAATTTCCATCCAAATTATTTTCTGAAGAACTTGATAATGCAATTCCATAATTTGTTGTAAGACCATCAGTATGAATTGTATTTTCTGTGATATTATTG